>Ga0247831_1002091_pt1 | contig 34146 bp, 25 predicted proteins | sample LaCruzMarch2015__9_FD_192406 | JGI IMG/M metagenome (GOLD analysis project Ga0247831, IMG submission 192406) | Freshwater microbial communities from meromictic Lake La Cruz, Castile-La Mancha, Spain - LaCruzMarch2015_1m | ecosystem: Environmental > Aquatic > Freshwater > Lake | place: Spain...
TTGGTTTAAAGAATAATATCTTTGTAATATGGCTCAATACGATATCAGTAATATTAATTTCAATGAAATTCTAACAGCATCGTTTGCACTATTTGCTGTTATTGACATTTTAGGTTCAATACCTGTTTTGATTTCATTTAAAAACAAAATGGGATCGATTAGTGCTTGGCGAGCAACGATTGTTTCTGCGTTGTTGATCTTAGTGTTTTTTGTATTAGGCGAACGCTTTCTTCAAACATTAGGTTTAGATATTGCATCCTTTGCTATAGCAGGTTCTATCGTTTTATTTATTTTAGGTTTGGAAATGGTTTTGGGTATTGAATTTTTCAAAGGAGACCCGAATGCAAAAGCAGGTTCTATTGTACCAATAGCATTTCCAATAATAGCAGGTTCAGGTACATTAACAACTGTAATGTCTATAAAATCACTCTATCATCAATACAATATTTTGATTGCCATCTTGATCAACATGATTATCATTTTTATTGCATTAAAAAGTTTAAATTGGATTGAAAAAATGTTAGGTCAATCAGGCATATTAGTCATACGTAAATTTTTTGGCGTCATACTTATTGCAATTGCTGTAAAAATGTTTCGTACAAATATTGCGATTTAACTTTATTTCAATCTGCAATTCAACTTTTAATTTCTATCATTATTAACAAGTAGTGAATAACTTTTACATCAAAATATTTTAGTGTATAAACTTTATTATCTATACTTGTATTGGTTATAACGCTTACTAACCCATAAATTCAAAAAAAACCGTGTGATGATTTGCACGGTTTTTTTATTGATATCTTGAAAGCCTTTATTAATCAATGTTTCAAAGATTGAAAAAAATATTTTTTAACTTGAATTTTTTATACGAAAAAAAATAGAACACACTCGATAAAAAATATTTTTTTTTAAATAAATGCAACATAAATTCTTTCATCGTCAAAAAAAACAAAAATTCTTTTTTCAATTCATTCCACTTTATTGATTTAATTTTAGCCGCAGAAACTCATACACTATGCTACATTCAATGACAGGATTTGGACGAACAGAATTTACAGTTGGAGATTACATTTGTTCACTAGAAATAAAATCGCTGAATGGAAAACAATTTGAAGTCAATGCAAAAATTCCACCTATTTTGAAACTATATGAAATAGAGTTGCGAAACAAACTGCAACAACATTTAAATAGAGGAAGTATCGACGTGACCATTTACCTCAAACAACATGGTGTATCCAAACCAGTCGTCGTAAATGTAGAACTTGCTAAATATTATCATGAGTCGATGATGCAAATAGCAGATAGTTTAAATCTTAAAAAAAAAGATATACTTTCTACATTAATGCGCATGCCCGAAATCGTATCTGCTGTAAACGAAACCATGACTGAAGATGAGTGGGCTATCATTGCAGATAAAATAGATGAAACATGTGTTATTCTGAACAACCATCGTGCTCAAGAAGGTATAATGTTGACCAAGCACATTGCCAATAATATCAATACGATACATACCTTATGCTTACAAGTAGATCCACACGAAAAGAAACGGACTGAACGAGTACGAGAGAAATTGACGACAGCGATACAAGAATTTACACAGGCTTCTCACACCGACCTCAACAGACTAGAACAAGAAATCGTATACTACATCGAGAAATTTGACATTACTGAAGAACGAAATCGATTGAATCATCATTGTGTGTACTTTAATGAACTCCTCAATGAATCGAATACAACAAAAGGAAAAAAACTTGGCTTTTTATTGCAAGAAATAGGTCGAGAAATCAATACCATGGGATCTAAAGCAAACGATATCGATATTCAAAAAATAGTAGTAGACATGAAAGATGAACTTGAACAAGCAAAAGAACAACTACTCAATGCACTTTAATACAATGAAAAAAATAATCCAAGTTGCCGTTATACTTCTGAACATCATAAGTTTTCAAGCTTGCATCAAATCCAATGTATTTGAAAAAAATACCACATTAAAATATAATAAGTGGCAAAAAGATAATAAACTCAATTTTGAATTTGATATCACAGATACCACATCAGATTATTTAATGTTTCTAACAATTCGACATACAGATGCGTACCCATTTTCGAATATTTGGTTGAACGTCAAAACGACTTTACCCATGGATCAAAAAACCATTGAAACTCGTACCGAGGTTCCCTTGGCTGAAACCGATGGAAAATGGATGGGAAGAAATTTTAAAGACATTATAGAACAACAAATGCCCTTAACTGGAAGTGGGGTGGCACATTTTAATCGTACTGGAAAATATAAAATTCAACTTGAACAAATCATGCGCGAAAATCCATTACCTGAAATCATGAGTGTTGGTGTTCGACTTGAAAAAATAACAAAATAAGTCGTCAGGCAGAATCTCGTATTAGCGAAGTAGAACTCAGTAGCTTTCTCGTTCGAATTTTTCACATTTTCTTTTCATATTTTCATACTACTTTTACCCCGTGCTATCAACAATACGAACCACAGAACTCATTAAACGTTACCGCAATAGAACAGTGGTGAAGAAAGTATCTGTAGAGGTCAAACAAGGCGAAATAGTTGGACTATTGGGTCCAAATGGCGCTGGCAAAACCACTACATTCTATATGGTCGTAGGTCTTATCAAACCAGACGAAGGTGAAGTCTATCTAGACGATTTGAATATCACAAAATTGCCTATGTTCAAACGGGCCCAATTGGGTATTGGTTATCTACCACAGGAAGCTTCTATTTTCAGAAAAATGACCGTTGAGGATAATATTTCTTCTGTCCTAGAAATTACTAATTTGTCCAAATCCGAACAAAAGGATAAATTAGAATCCTTGCTTAGTGAGTTTAGATTGACACATGTGCGGAAAAGCAACGGAGATGTATTGAGCGGCGGCGAACGTCGGCGGACAGAAATAGCTCGAGCATTGGCTGTAAATCCAAAATTCATTTTATTGGATGAACCCTTTGCGGGTATTGATCCAATAGCCGTTGAAGACATTCAAATTATAGTCGAGCAGTTGAAGTTTAAAAACATTGGTATCCTAATTACAGATCATAACGTACAAGAAACTTTGTCCATAACAGACCGAGCTTATCTATTGTACGATGGTAATATTTTAAAATCTGGAACAGCAGAAGAATTAGCTTCTGATGAACAAGTTCGAAAATTGTATCTCGGACAAAATTTTGAGTTGCGGAGAAAAATACATTGATTCTTTCTTTCCGGGGAGTTGCTTTCATTTTTGAAGAAAAAAAATTACTTTTACAAGCTAAATAAAGGATTTCCACTTCTATATGGACTTTTATAGCCTGCTTATAACTATATGAAAATACTCAACCCTGCACTTAAAGGATTACTAAAATTACGATGGAGCTCCATTGATAATTTTCTGTTGAATCCTCAAAATACGCAGATTATGGTATTTAACTCATTGATACACAGTGGACAATTTACAGAGTTTGGTCGAAAATATAATTTTCAGCACATCAATCAATTGAGGGATTTTAAAAACAATGTTCCGGTTCACGAATACGACGATTTGAAACCTTATATCCATAAAATGATGGAAGGGTCGCAAAACGTATTATGGAATTCACCGGTCAGTTGGTTTGCCAAATCGAGTGGAACAACCTCTGATAAAAGTAAATTTATCCCCGTTAGCAACGAATCCCTTGAAGATGGGCATTATAAATCGGCGAAGGATGTACTCGCACTTTATTATCGCAATTTCCCTCAATCGGGTATCTTAACTGGTAAATGTCTCACTTTAGGTGGCAGTCATCAAGTGAACCAACTCAATGCAGATTCTTATTACGGCGATTTATCGGCTGTGATGATACAGAATATGTCCTATTTTACACAATTGATACGCACTCCTGATACATCAATTGCTTTGATGCAGGAATGGGAAGAGAAGATCGATAAAATGGCACATTCTACTATTAAAGAGGATGTAACCATGATTGCAGGTGTGCCAACATGGACTATAGTTTTGATTAAAAAAATATTTGAAATTACTGGTAAAACCAACCTGCACGAAATATGGCCTAATTTGGAGTTGTATATGCATGGCGGTGTTAATTTTGCACCCTATGAGCAACAATTTAATCATTTGATTCCATCACCCCGTATGCGTTATCTCGAGACCTATAATGCATCTGAAGGATTTTTTGCAGCACAAGATATTATAGGCCGCGATGGGTTATTACTCTTTTTAAATCATGGAATTTTCTATGAGTTTATGCCACTTGATCAGCAAGGCAAACAATTTCCTGAAACCTTACAACTTGAACAAGTCGAGGTGGGCAAAAATTATGCTTTAATTATCAGCACTAACTCAGGTTTGTGGCGTTATGTTATAGGCGATACGATTCAGTTTGTCACTACAGATCCTTATCGCATTAAAGTTTCAGGTAGACTCAAACATTTTATCAATGCCTTTGGCGAGGAAGTTATTGTAGACAATGCCGATGATGCCATAGCAAAAGCCTGCAAAGAAACCAATTCGGCCGTGAACGACTATACTGCAGCTCCAGTCTATTTCTCCGAAGATTCAAATGGATGCCATCAATGGGTTATCGAATTTGCTCAAGAGCCAAACGATATCGGTTTATTTACTGACATATTGGATAAAACACTTCAACACATCAACTCAGACTACGAGGCTAAGCGATACAAGAATATTGCACTGCGATTGCCTATTGTCAATGTGGTGCCAAAAGGCACATTTAATGATTGGCTTAAAAGCAAAGGCAAACTAGGTGGTCAACATAAAGTGCCACGACTGAATAACGATCGAAATTTGTTGGAAGAAATATTGTCCTTTTCGCTTATCTCAGAAGCTTAATGTACTTTATTTTTTACTTTAAATGAATTTTGTATTGACCTGTAACTTCTGCATTGGAAACTTTGTCCCAAATTCTGAATCGTACTGTAAAATTGCGCAAAGACTCATGTACTTCTGTAAACGTAGCTTTCAATGTCACTTCCCCTACGGCCTCCAGATCAGCAGATTCAAGACTTGAAAATAAATCTTTTTGATCCAATACCAAATCGCCTGATTCGGTTTCAATTGTTTGACCAGCACCTATTTTCACTTTTCCATTTTCAGCTTTCCAACCACTTACATTCAATCGACACAAAATTTCCTCACCAATTGTCACTTCGTTCGGCAAAGACAATGGTGTTTCGTCTGCATGCAACAAAACAGCATGGTCTATTTTAAGTCCTTTTTCTACTGTTATTATACCATTTTGTAATGTAGATGATTTTGTTTCTTTTTTTTCATCATTCTTTTCTGATGTTTCATTTGGCTCTTTATTACCGCAAGCTGCTATCATAAAAAATAATAAACTAAGAAATAAATATTTAATCGTGTTCATGATGTAAAAGAATTAGTCTCAATAATACGACAGCATGATCGAATTTCAATACAAATATTTTCACTAGTCTTGATATTATAAAAAAAAGTACAAGAAATATTCCTTAAAAATTGATACTATAATTTAACCCATTAAAGGCGGGATTGACGGCGTCATTGAATTTGCTACCAAAACGATAGCTTAAGCCCACACCTGCATTGAAATCATATGAACTTAATATCTCACGGTTTTTAGCCAACAATTGATCAATACTAGCTTCCCCTTTTCTGATATTGATTTGATTTCGAACAAAACTATAATTACCCCAAAAAGCCATATTCAATCCTTTGTACAGTCGCATCGTAACTGCTCCATTGAATGATAAATTATTTTTACGCCAATCGTGCATCAAATTTCTCCAAAATACTCCCACATTGATACTACCCCACGTTTGGGTGAAACTCACAATTGAAGAAAGGTTTTGAGCAAAAAAGGATTCACGTAATTTCAAGTAGATTGTCGTGTCGTAATAATTATTTTTACGTCCATCTATTCCATATTGAAAAACCCATCTTTTGGTATTGAACTCTTTGTAAGGAAACACACTGTATTCAAACTTAGGACCTATGGTATATTGAGCTTTCAAATTGCTAAAGATAGAATTATTAAAATCTACACCTCCTCCAAGAGCGATATGCTTATTTATTTTTTTGACATAGTCAGCGCCTAAACCAAATTGCTGATAGTCGTAGGTATAAATATCCCCTTGATCATCATACCTTGAATATTGTTCATTGAAATTCGTATACAAGTTCGTTTTGGATTCATTTGTTTCTCTATCTGCATTGAAATAGCCGTATCCATTGGCATCTTTATACACTTGATTTCCATTGTAAGATCCAGACATTCCAAACTGAAAAACCCAAAAATTATAAGGATCTTTGACTTTATTCTCTTTGGAAGAATCTTTTTGGGTTGAAGTTGAAAAGGAAATAGTCATATCCTTAACCAGTTCCGTTTGAGCAATATAAGGCACCAAAGCGATTTTGAGTTGTTTAACCCACAGTTTCCGCATTTCATCTTCAGTACTATTTTGTGGTATTGCATACAGAAGCGTATCTCGATGTTCTAAAAATTGATTTCGACCAACTATAAAAAATGTATTGCTTTGAACCCCAACACTGTTCCAATTACTTTTGGCCATGATGTGGACATCTGCATCTAGTCTATCCCGTACAAAATTGACAATGGTTATTTCTTGCCGAACATAATCATTGTAACAATCTCCGCCATAATTGTTGCAATCCAAAAACACCTTTAAACTTGTATATTTTGTTTGACTGTGTACTATGTGTTGAAGCAAGGTTAAACACAAAACTAAAAAAAAAGATTGTCGCATAAATTAAATTGTAACACTAAATTAATGGATCAAACGATAATGAAATGCTAAAAATAATGCCACTCCAATTAAATATCAAAGTTTCATATATCTCTAATATGAAATTGCCACTAAATACTTGAATGCACGAATTCATTACCTCACTTCACTTTTTCAGGTTTATACATTACTTTTGTTGCATGCTCAGTATTACGCTTACTTCTGATTTTGGTTCTCAAAATTATGCCTTGGCAAGTGTGAAAGGAAAAATACTAAGCGCTTTCCCTGAAAGCACAATTACAGACATCTCGAATACCATTACGCCGTTCAATTTGCAACAAGCTGTTTACATTTTCAAACAAGCGTATCGATATTTCCCATCAGGTAGTTTTCATTTTATATTCAACGACTTATATGCAGATTCCAAAAGACAACTTTTGTATGCATATGAAAATCAGCAACACATTTTTTGCGCAGACAATGGCTTTTTGACCCTGCTTTTTGACGATAAACCTATCAAACTTTATAGACTAACGGAGCGTATTCTTGAATACAACTACTTAACTGTTGCAGATGTATTTATTGGTCATGTTGCAAGTATTTTGCATCATAATCCTATCGGAATTGATGTAATTGATGTTAATTCTGTAGTCATCAAACATCCGGCCTATGCTTCGCAAAAAGAACATACACTAGAAGCTCAGGTATTGCATATTGATACTTTTGGCAACGTAGTACTTAACGTAACAAAATCGCAATTTGAAGAAGCACGCGGAGGACGAAAATTCAAAATTTTGTTTATGCGCGACGAAGAAATCAATCAACTCAGCGAACATTACAATGATGTACCTGAAGGAAACAAACTTTGCCTATTTAATACAGCAGGATATTTAGAAATAGCTATACACAAAGGAAATGCAGCATCACTGTTTGGTTTTCAAATAAAAAATGAACGAAACTTATTTTACAACAACATAAAACTTTTCTTTGAATGATACGTATAGTACGAATGAGTTTTAAGGCCGAACATGTAAATGATTTTGTTGATTTGTTCAATGAACGAAAAGAACTTATACGCCATGTAGAAGGATGCACTTACCTTGAACTTTGGCAAGACGAACACCAACCGAATGTATATTTTACTTATAGTATCTGGATTGAACCTAACGATTTGGAACAATATCGAATCTCGCCATTATTTAAAGATACGTGGACCACTGTGAAACAATGGTTCAATGAAGCACCACAAGCATTTTCGGCCAACAAACTAATCCAATTGCCATGACAACACGCTATTTTTTTGATGGACAAGAATATGATTTTGAGGAATACCTCATTGCTCAAGATTATTCGCAAATCATCCTATTGGCTGATGCCAAATCCAATGGTTTTTGTATACCGATTCTCAAACAACTTGTACCCAATTTAGCTAATCAAGTTGTTGTTGTGATTCCAGATGGCGAATACAATAAAAATGCAGCAACATGTGAATTATTGTGGCTCGAATTAAGTCGATTACATGTTTCGAAAAATGCAGTTTTAATTACAGTTGGAGGCGGAACCGTTTCAGACTTGGGTGCTTATGCAGCATCGGTATTCAAACGAGGTATTTCGGTTATCCATATCCCTACTACATTACTTGCTATGGTCGATGCATCACACGGAGGCAAAACTGCAATTGACTTTAACGGTATCAAAAATTTATTGGGAACCTTTCATCCAGCTGATGCTATTTATGTCAATTCGATTTTTTTACAAACCTTGTCTGAACGAAATATAATTTCAGGCACTGCAGAAATGATCAAACATGCTTTACTCGATACGGAACATCAATGGAATACGATTCAAGATTATACAATTCATGATTTTTGCCAACTTGACTGTATTGAACATTCTATCACATTCAAAAATAATATTGTAGAGAAGGATCCACATGACCAACATATCAGACAATCCTTAAACCTTGGTCATACAATAGGACATACCGTAGAAAGTGCGTACATGCAAACCAATGCTCCATATACACATGGCGAAGCAATCATGATTGGACTTGAAGCAGAACTTATATTGAGCATGCAACTATTTCAATTTCCAGAACAAATCTATATTGATTTTCTTCAACTGAAAGAACGATTATTTCCTGCTGTTACTTTCAATCAAACTTTTGAAACTTTATTACCCTATCTACGCAACGATAAAAAAAATACCAACGGTATAAACATGAGTTTGCTGCGAGATATTGGACAAGTCGAATACAATGTTTTTGTAAGTGAAAACGACCTTAAAAATATGATAGAAGAATTATGCGATTAAGCTATGATCAACCCAAACTCATTGGATCGGTAAAATTGCCATCATCAAAAAGTTTGAGTAATCGTGCGTTGATGTTGCAAGCATTATTCCCTACAAAAATTTCAATTCAAAATTTATCGGAGGCCAACGACACTGTTCTTCTCGATAATATTCTTAAACAGCTACAAGCCTACATTCCATTCAATCTATCAGAAACACTAACCATCAATGCAGAAGATGCTGGCACTACGTTTCGATTTCTCACAGCCTATTTAAGTTCACTCCAAGGCTTTGAATTTATATTGACAGGTACTGAACGCATGTGCAATCGGCCAGTTCATGAACTCGTTGATGCTTTGCTACAAATATACGCTGACATTACATACATTGACAAAAAAGGGTTTCCTCCATTAAAGATCAATGGCAAAAATCTAATAGGCGGAACAGTTCTTATCAATGCATCCGTTTCGAGTCAGTTTATTTCAGCATTGTGTCTTTTAGCACCAACATTGGAGCAAGGTTTGACCATTGAATTAGAAGGACAAACTGTATCCAAACCTTATATTGATATGACGCTTTCATTAATGCAAAAAGTAGGCATAGAATCGCAATTCGATAACAATAAAATTTCTATTGGAAAACAAACTCCAAAACAAACTTGTCTCACCATCGAAAACGACTGGAGTAGTATAACATTTTTTTATGGCATGGCTATGATGAGCAACCATGAAGTTAATCTTTTTCTTCCAAATCTTAATCGCCAAAGCCTGCAAGGCGATTCATATATAGTTGAACTTGCAGCTCAATTCGGAATTGAAACTAGCGATATAAACGGAGATGGAATACAGATCTTTAAAAACAAACAATTTGTATTGAACCAAAACCTAGTCGTGGACTTAACTGCTTTTCCCGATTTAGCTATTCCATTTATTGTTGCTTGTGCTACTTGTTATCCAACTGTATCAATTACAGGAATTGCACATCTGGAATATAAAGAAAGTAAAAGACTCACAGCATTAACAACTGAATTAAAAAAAATTGGCATTGAACTAGAATATAATCTCGATATTCTAAGATTTAAACAAATTCATCAATTAGATACCACACATAAAGTTAGCTTTCATACCTACGACGATCATCGAATAGCTATGGCCTTGAGCATGTTAGCTTTATTAGATATTGAGGTAACACTAGATTCCACAGAATGTGTTCAAAAATCATTTCCAGAATATTGGCTCCAACTTCAACAACTTGGTTTTGAAATCCTTGATTCGAAAAGATCTTAAATCAATTTAGAATTGCCTATCTTTATGTCTCAAACCAAATTACATGCAACATCCAATATCACGTTTGTTATTCATATGTGCTCTTCAATTGATATCCACAACTTTGTTCGCTCAAAAGCCCGCAGGTGGTGGTCACTATCAAACACAAGCTAGTGAATGTGTTCCTGAAAGTTTACGTTTACAAATCGAAAAAGACCTCAAAAAAAACATAGCCGATTTAAAAGCTGCTGGAAAACTAAAACCAAATAAAAAAACTCGAGCAGTAGGATTGGAATGGCCTTTAAAGCAAGCTACAGGATTTGACTATTGTAGTTATTATGGGGTTTCAAATTTTGTAGATCACAATACTAGCTATCCAAATCTATTGGAAGATTACAATTGTGGTACACGAACCTACGATTTAAATACAGGATACAACCATGGTGGTATTGATATATTTCTATGGCCATTTGATTGGAATATGAAAAATGCGAATCAAGTTGAAATCATTGCCGCAGCGCCTGGTGTTATTGTTGGGAAATATGATGGAAACCCTGATTCAAATTGCAATTTTTCAAATCCAAATTGGAACGCAGTATACATTCAACACACTGATGGGTCTATAGCATGGTATGGTCATATGAAAACGGGTTCTACAACTACAAAACAAATTGGCGCTACAGTTATAACTGGCGAAAAAATTGGGTTAGTAGGTAGTTCCGGCTCATCTACTGCTCCACATCTACATTTTGAATTACATGATGCCGCTAATAATCTGATTGATCCATACAACGGTAGTTGCAATCAAATTTCGAGTTGGTGGAATTCGCAAAAACCATATTACGAATCTACTATCAATGCAGCATTAACGCATCAGTCACCTCCTGTGTTCAATCCATGTCCAGCACCAGCGACTACAAATATTAAAGATACATTTGCAGCCAACGATACACTTTATGTTTGCGGCTACTTTCATGATCACCAACAAGGCCAACTAACTAACTACACAATTTACAGACCAGACAACTCCGTATTTAGTACTTGGACACATAGCCCAAATCAAACCTATGCAGCTTCATATTGGTATTGGTATTACATTATACCTTCCTCGCCTATGTTGGGAACATGGCGTTTTCAGGTACAATTGCAAGGTCAAACATGCGAACATGCATTTGAGGTCATAGATCCATTTATAGCTGCTGGTATAAATGAAACATCACAACCTAAAATTATAATTTCGCCCAACCCTGTCAGTCATTTTCTTACTATACAGAATACGATACTTCCTATTGAACTCTATTCAATGTTTGGACAAAAAGTAGGCATCTACAATACAAACTCACCTATTGATATTTCAAATATCCCGAACGGAATATATCTGTTGAAATCGGGTGTGCAATATCAAAAGTTAGTCATCCAACATTAAATTACCGCCGTTTTAAGTTCAACTTTACAGCTCTAATTTTCAATCATTTTTTTTCTGAAAAGAACAAAAAAAACAAATTTCAAAATACCATTTTTGTATTTTGATTAATTTGAATCGTTAAAGTTCAAGTTTTGCACAAGAATGTTAACATCCGAATGAAATATGTAAGAATTATACAAGTATTTTTGGCAAAATCGTTTTCATGCCCAAATTAGCCGTACTACTCAGTTTTATTTGTATATATATATCTGTTCTTGTTCAAGCTCAACCTGCAAATAAACAAGTTCCTTTACCTATAAAACAATCCGATGCCACTCAGTGGGTTGATAGTGTCTATGCTAGTTTAAGCATGGAAAAACGAATTGGTCAATTGTTTATGCTTGCAGCTTATTCAGGAGGCGAAAAATACAATCAACCCTTAATTGAAAAATCTATTCAAGAATACGGAATAGGTGGTTTGATTTTTATGCAAGGTACACCCAAAGCTCAAATCGAACAGACCAATACTTACCAAGCCATGGCAAACGTTCCTTTACTGATAGGCATGGACGCTGAGTGGGGTTTGGGTATGCGCCTAACTGGCGTTCGTGATATGCCGCGACAAATGATGTTGGGAGCGATGAAAGACAGTACCATAGTGTATAAAATGGCAACAGCTATAGCGAATCAATGCCGTAGAATGGGTGTACATGTCAATTTTGCTCCAGATATCGATATTAACAATAATCCGAACAATCCTGTTATTAATTTTAGATCATTTGGCGAAAACAAATACAAAGTTGCTAACTATGGTATTCAATATATGCGAGGCTTACAAGACAATGGCATCATGGCTTGTGCAAAACATTTTCCTGGCCATGGCGATACAGATGCTGATTCGCACAAGGACCTTCCACAAATCAATAAATCGATGGCACAACTAGAGGCCTTAGAATTGTATCCATTCAACCAGCTTATAGCCAATGGTATTCAATCCATTATGATTGCGCACCTTGATGTTCCAGCTATCGATGCTGCTGGAAATGCGCCTACAACACTTTCATCCAAAGCAGTGACAGATTTATTAAAAACTAAAATGCGTTTTAATGGATTAATATTTACCGATGCTTTAAACATGCAGGGTGTGGCAAAATATTATCAACCAGGTGATATCGATTTAAAAGCTTTTACTGCTGGCAATGATGTATTACTTTTTTCTCAAGACGTTGCAAGTGGTGTAACCAAAATAAAAGATGCTATACAAAAAGGTATATTGAGTGAAGAACGATTAGAAGAGAGTGTCAAAAAAATATTGACAGCCAAATACAATGCAGGTTTAAGTAATGTCATCAAATTAAAACCAGAAGAAGTCGATACAGATTTAAATCAATACACATCATCGCTGCGAATGCAAATTGCAGAAGCATCTATAACCTTGCTAAACGACCCCTTTCAAGTATTGGATAAAATAAAACGCAATGCTAGTCGCAATATGGTTTACGTTGGCATTGGCACGTCCAAAGAAACTCCATTTAGTCAATCTCTTCAAAACTTTGGCGTAAAAAAATTCTTTTTCGCTCCAACGAAAGAAAATGAAATTAAAGATTTTGCTAAACGAATGAAAAGTTCGGATGCTGTTATTATTGGCATCCACAATATGACAGGGTATCCCACTCAAAACTTTGGATTAGATCTAACAGAAATCAAACTCATTCAAGCATTATCGAAAAATAGCAATGCAATATTTATTTTATTTGGAAATCCATATGCTGTGAAAAACTTTTGCGAAGCTGAAGGCATGATCATAGCCTACGATGAAGCCGAAGAAACGCAACGCATTGCAGGGCAAATAGTCGGCGGACAATTAAAAGCAAAGGGTAGATTACCAGTTTCGATTTGCGACAATTACAAAGCAGGATATGGTATAGTCTCTTTGACCAATGAACTGGGTCAAGCCATTGACACTACTCGTTTTGCTAAGCAAAACAAAGACATCAATCCATTACAAACTAAGCCCCCATTTATCAAAGACAGACCATTGGAATGCTGTGTCAATCCAATGGCTTTAGGAATCAACAACAATGATTTAAATCGATTAGATGATTTTTTGCAAAATGCTATCAAGCAAGGAGCCTTTCCAGGTTGTAGAGTTTTAGCCGCTAAAGATGGCAATGTGTTTTACGATAAAGCATTTGGACATTTGACTCAAGATAAAAGAAACGCTGTAGACATCAATACAGTGTATGACATTGCGTCTGTTACAAAAGTTGCAGCTACCACTATTGCAGTGATGAAATTATACGAGGAAGGCAAAATAGAATTGAATGCTTATCTGGGCAAATACCTTAAAATGTGCCGCGGTACAGACAAAGAATATCTCAAAATTAGTGACATCCTCACACATCAGGCTGGATTGAAAAGTTGGGTTCCGTTTTATAAAGAAACATTGGATAGTGTAGGTTACCCAAAATCTTCTATCTATTCTTCAAAAGCTATTGGAAAGTTTATATTACCCGTAACCAAAAATATTTACATGAATAAAGAATGGGTTGATACAATGTGGAAACGCATTTTGTATTCACCATTAGAAAATAGAGGTAAATATGTGTACAGTGATTTAGATTTTATTTTTTTACAAAAAGTTGTTGAAGTCATTACTCAAAAACCTTTGGACATTTATGTGTACGAACAATTCTACAAACCCTTGGGCATGACCTTAACTGGTTACAATCCATTGAGCAAAACATCTACCAAAGAAATTGCCCCAACTGAATATGATACATACTTTAGACATCAAACAATTCAAGGTTATGTACACGATATGGGTGCTGCAATGTTTGGTGGGGTAAGTGGTCATGCAGGATTATTCTCTACACCCAACGACTTAGGTGTATTATTTCAAATGTTGTTGAACGGTGGCATATACAGAGGTAAAAGATATTTTCAAAAAGCGACCGTTGATTTATTTACTTCAAAATATTCATCCATCAGTCGAAGAGGATTAGGATTTGACAAACCAGAACCTTATTCCAACAAAGGAAATCCTTGCTCAGACAATGCTTCGCTTAAAACTTTCGGACATCAAGGCTTTACAGGCACTTGCGTTTGGGCCGATCCCGAACATGGTTTATTGTTTATTTTTCTTTCCAACAGAACGTATCCGAGTGCCGAAAACAAACTCATCAACAAATTAGATGTTAGAGAAAAAGCACAGTCTATTCTCTATTCTGCTATGGGTATAGCACCTCGTGCTCGAAAATAAAAGGATGATTTATATCATAAAAATACCATAATCAGGGTATATAAACTACATTTTGTTCATTGTACTTTTGCAGTATAAAAACAAATAACATGAAAAAACTAACTCTTTTAACGCTTCTTGCAGGTCTCACTCTTTCTTCATTTGCTGATGATAAAGAAAAAAAAGAAATGCCTTTGAAAAAAAATTGTGTCAAACTCAACTTATCGTCCTTGGGTTTCAAGACTGTTGGATTACAGTACGAACGTGCAATAGCCCCAAAGTTTTCGGCAGCTTTGCAAATTAGATTTAGTCCAAAAAGCACATTACCTGGTTCAAAAAATTTAGAAAGCCAACTTGGGGACAACGAATCTATCGTTTCTGCTAAAATGAGTTCGCTTGCTATAACACCAGAATTTAGATACTATGTTCGCCATGCGATGAAAGGATTTTACTTAGCACCATACTTACGTTATCGTAATTTGAATATGGATGCACCTGTAAGCTATGTAAATTCAAACAACGCTACTCAAATTATAGATTTAAATGGCAAATTCACTTCATTTGGTGGTGGTTTAATGATGGGTTCACACTTCAACATTGGTAAATCTATTTCATTAGATTGGTTCATCATTGGATTTCAATATATGTCTACAAAAGCTGACTTTACAGCAGCACACAATCTTGGTTTAAGTACAGCTGATCAACAAAAATTACGTGATGAATTGAATACTGTATTAAGTGATGCAGAAGCAGTTTTCAAAGACAATGCAGTAACTGTAGATGCAAACAAAATTGGTGTCACATCTAAGTTCGCACTTCCAGGTATTCGTGGTATGGGTTTCAATCTTGGATATAGATTCTAATCCTACAGTTTGTGTACCAACAAACAATAGCTAAAAATTATATAAAAAAACAGCCTCTTGTGAGGCTGTTTTTTTATTCCAGTTAAAACTTATTGATTTTGAATGTTTGTTGACCATCTATTGTTGACACCTGCACAATGTAAACACCAGACTGAAAATTGTTTGGACTCAATATTATCGATGACAGACCATTTAAAGAAATTGTATTTATTAGAATGCCTTGCATTGTATACACCCTAACCATTCCACTTTGAGCTTGCAGAAAACGTAAAGACAAATTACCTATCCCTTGGGCAAATCCAATAGAGTTATGTATAGTAAACATTGGTTTTGAATCTATGGATTCAAGTCCTACTGGTTTACAATCAACGTCAAAAATTTGACGTTGTTGAAATCTGTTACAAATAGTCGCAGCATTTATACCACCAAACAAGATGGTATCGGCCTGCATGATATAACCTGCAGCCTCGGGCAAGGTAGTTGCATTGGTGTAAAAATGAAGCGATTCCAACATTAATTTATCTGTTATGATATTTCCCAAATCTGTCCAAATTGCACTCATAGCACTATTCCACAATTCGCCAACAGCATATATATTTCCACTACTCGGATACATTGCCGATGTATTGGCTATTCGACCAGACCAATATTGATTATGTCCATCCCACGAAAACATTTTTTCCCAATTGAATGGATTGATTGTTCTAGAATAGGATGTTGCAAAATAATCTGCTAAACCTTCATCTAAACCACTTCGCTCGGCAGTAAAGCTAGAATTTTCGTTGGCACTCCAACTAATGCCATGACAATATTCATGTATTATCACGTCTGCATCTTCAGCATCGTCGACACCGCCTGTTCCAAACTTCATCAATGGATTTCCACCATTGGGCAAAAACATCGAATTGTCTGCTCCAAATAAAGCATGAGGATCTATCCTTGCTTGCACATCCATCAATGTATCATATCCCAATGATGCAATATAATCCTGAAAGGTAGCGATATGATACATCACATTGCAGTCTTCAAAACCACTTTCATTTCTGTTATAATAGAACGAAGGAATTACACTTGTTAGAGGTGCTGCAATTGGATTTTCTACATCTTCGATAACGACCCATTTATTCTCCAAATAAAATGTATTGTTTGATGTTTCAAATCTAGCTGGAAAACTTTTATTAACATAGGCAGGAATAAACCATGTTGATGCGGCATCTGCATTGTCTAAATAGACACCACCATAAATTTGATTTAAGGTAGTCAATGGATCCGGATTAAACACTTTACAATTCACTATAGTGTCAATTTTTACACTTCTAGTCCGATCAAAACTTTGCAGTATTTGTCCATCAATAGCAACATAATCCAATTGATCTATAGTTGTATTCCACCTATCCAACTCTAACACCACATTGGGTTTTCCTTGTTGATATAAAATTACTAACTCAGTTTGTTTAATGCTGTTAGCTTCGTTTACATGTAATGGTATCCAATTGTCTAGATTCACATTTTGCCAGGCTTGTAGTTGGGTTAAGATATCATTGGTAGAAAGTATTGATAAATCCTCATGCTCGACTTTGATACTAAGTACTTTTCCGTCTAGGGTTGTATTGAGTTTAAGACTTGCTTGTGAAATGGGTAGTTGATGAAACAAAATTGAATAGTCATAATGCGCAGTATGCTTCGTGAATTTTTTAAATTTTAAGGCAAGACTTAATCCTTCAGTATTTAATTGCGGGAATAAACTTTTAAAAAAATCAATATGAGCTATTTGGTCTTGTTGTTTTAATGTATAAGCTGGATAGTACAATTGATTCACATGCTTTGCATGAACAATGGCATGAAATAGTATGCAAAGAAATATCAACCTTGTTTTCATTGCTTAAAATTAAGGATACTATTCAAATCAGAAAAATATTATTTCCCTTCCAATTGATTTCGCTTAATTTCCAGCGCTTGCAATACCAAAAATTCATCATCAGTCAACGATTGCGCATCTACTAGAATATCATCGTTTAGCACAACATACGTTTCGCTCACCAACTTTAAATGCGCTGGCAAAGCAGCATTCATAACATCTCCTTCTGTACAGGCATAATAGTTGGCTACCCATTCCCAAAACTTCAATTGATGTTCAGTTACAACAGGCTCTTTGTCCAATACACTTCGAATAGGTTTTACAGAATATACCTCAGGTTTGTCATCATGAATTCGTTTGACTAATCCACTATAAATTTTTCGTTGACCAAATTGAACTTCAACTCTACAACCAATTCGAACATCTGCCTGAAGTTCGATAGGTATACCAAACGTGTAGGTTTGAGGTACAGCAAGTGGCAATATAACATCAGCGAATTTCATTCTGAAATGGATTATTTTTGAGCCAAAGTTCGGCAATTTCCCAAACATCAGACACTTTATTTTGTCTACAATAATCTAGACAATGTTGCATATACAATTCAGCATAATCTTTCAATGGAATTGCATGTTGTTTGTCCAATCCTAAAGTAGGTAGTATAGGTAAAAAAACAGCACGATGAATGCCGGGAGTCATATTCCAAACCTGTGATGGATGCATTCGATACGCTGCATCTATATACAACACTGGCAATATGTCAACTTGTTGCAAAATAGCCAATGAATATCCACCTGCTTGAAACGGTTGGAGTTGCATACTTGGTTGATCAGGAAATGTACCTTCTGAAAAAATTGTAATTGAAATGCCATTATCCATTTCTTGTTTCATTTTCCGAAAACTCATGGCTTTTGCTGCGAGCGAACTACGATCTACCGTAATGACAACAGTTTTATAAATCAAACCATAAATCGGAGTTTTCTCCAATTCGATTTTACCTAAGGTTTTAAACAAATTTGGAATAGAAGTATAAATTGTAGCAGCATCGATAAATGATTGATGATTCGGTGTAATAATATATCGCTTCGAAAAATCAACTTTAGATCGGTTTATATTTCTTGGCAATATACCACAGAGTACAAACCACAAATAACTGATGGTTTTCATCAACCAAAACATACATCGATCTCTAATACTATTAGGTAATAATATCAAAACCAATGTAATCGGAAATGAAATTAAAATCAGTATTATAAACCAAAAACTGACATAAATAAAATAAGGTATTTGAAATATTTTTTTCAACTCGACTCTACCTTAAAGCACTATGGTTGTATCTGTTTGAGGCACTTTAGCTTGTTTCGCATCCTCATTCTTTTTAAGTTTCATAGCTAGATTTAGCAATTGTATCAAAGAGTTTTCGTCTTTGTTGCTAAAAAATACATTCCCTTCAAAATGATTTGCATTGTTTTTCATTTTCCCACCATACATTTCAATGTATGTAAACATGTTTTTAGTTTCGGTCAATAACACTTTATCTTCTGCAGTCATGTCTTGTTCAGGTATAAACTGCATGATTTTTTTCATATCCAAATACATAGCCATTGGATTGTTTTTTACATTTTTCATCACATCCTTAGGTATAACAGTTTCAATATCATTTTTACCATTCAGAAACTTTTCGGCCATGTCTTTTTTACTTGAAAAAACGAGCAAGTCTTTGTTTTTAAGAATCGTACCACCAGACATCGTATACATAGCACCTTCTTTTGTCAATATAGATTGTTTCACACCTTTATTTAATAGCTCATCTACCGCAGATTCGTCTTTGATAGCCATTGCAAAAGAAAAATTCATTTGAGGTTCAACAACTAATTCAATATCTGAGTCTGGTATTTTTTGAATCGTGTCTTTTATATTAATATCTGTCACTGCAAAAACCATATCACCTTTAAAAGTAGAAGTAATTTTGTCCATACTTGTACCAATCATCATTAGGCCCAAATTAGCAAGTCCATCCAAACTGAATTTTTTCAAAAAATCTTGAATCATTTGAGGTTGAAAATTATATGCTGCAATAAAGGCCACATCATTTGATGGTATTTTTTTAACTAAATCTTCATTGACATTTTTATTGCTATATTTTTTATAAATGTCAGCCAAGTCCTTGCTCATAAAATAATCCATTGTGATAGCCGTTGTTCCTTTTTCGAAATCGATTCCAGTTGCTAATGCTGCATCCTTGAAATAATCTTTTTTGATAAAAGCTTGCATTTCAGATGTATTTAAATCTTGATTTTGATTAAAAATCTCTTCATAATTTGCCCAAATTGATACATCATGACCATCATTCTGTAACGTTTTAAAATTGGGTAATGCAACTATAGAATTTTCTTTGGTCAATTTAAAAGCAGTTTTCAAAAAAGTTTCGATAGAAGAAGTCGTATTAAACTCTGGCGCACTATCCATAGTCAATGCATTGAACGTTGAATCTGTTTCAGCCTCCAATTGCATATCTGTTGATAATGAATCAGACACCTCACTTCGCATAGGAAAAAACATTGCTACATCTTCATTCCATGCTGCATAAACCGAAGATTCTATCTGTGCAGATTTGTATCCATCATGCGGTTGAATCTTAATCCCTTCCATATTTTTTTGGATAAATTCTTCAAACTGTTTTTGATTTTTCATTCCTACTAAAAAACATATTTTACTATCTCGACGCAAACTACCTGTATAAAAGAAATAAATTGTTGAACCTTGATTTAACCCAATTGAAGAAAAATCTTTCATAGCCTCTTTCGACTTTTCATTTTTGAAATCCTTTTGCATCTCTTCAAACATGGCACTTCCTGTTACTGCATTCCAGATCATTTTCTTTGCCATTTTGTTCATGTCTACTGCGCCAACTAATAAGGCATCTTTGGGAATGTATTCGGCATGTTTAGGCATTTTATTACAGCCAATGTTTGCCAATAACACAATACTTAAAGCAAAAAAAACATAATAATTGGTTTTCATATAGAATTAGTTTGTCCAAAAATACTCACAGAATGCTAAAAAATGATTTTTATCATAAAAATACCTTATTCACGGTATTGTTTACTGTCAAATTGCACATTACTATTGTCAAAACAATAAAACATAAAAACATGAAAAAATTATTTATTCTTGCAGTTGTTGCAATCGGTTTCACAATGACATCTTGCAAAAAAGATTACACGTGTAGCTGCACTGTACCTGGTCAAACAGCACCAGTAGAATACAAGTACACTAAAGTTAAAAAGGCTGATGCAGAAACTGCATGTACAGCAGCAAGTGTTGCAGGTATATCTTGCACATTGAAATAATAAAGATTATTTTAGGTATAAAAAAAGGCACTTTTCAGTGCCTTTTTTTTATTTTAATACATGAAGTAATTCATCTAATTGCAGCTGAACTTGTTCGCCTGTAGCAAAGTTTTTCATACTGATATAGCCATCATTCAATTCGTTTTCGCCGATTAAAATAATGTATTCAATATGTTTTTTGTTGGCATATTTGAGCTGCTTATCAAATTTAATAGCTTCAGGATACAGTTCGCAACTCACGCCACGCTCGCGTAAAAAAGAGAGCAATTCTATATTTCGAGGTTCAAATTGAGGACCAAAATTGACCATCATAACCTTTACCGAAGACTGCATAATGTCTTGTGGAAACAAATTCTTTTCTTCCATCACATCATAAATACGATCTACGCCAAACGAAATACCTACACCAGGTATATTAGGCACATCAAACAGTCCGGTTAAGTCGTCGTACCTACCACCACCACCTATACTGCCCATTTGGATATCACATGGCTTCACCTCTAAAATAGTCCCAGTATAGTAGTTTAAGCCTCTAGCCAAGGTTACATCTAGTTTGACAGTTGGATGATAGCGTAAGACATAAGCCAATTCCTCTAAGCCTTCTGTACCAATAGTCACTAAATGAAACAAAGACCCAAGTGCTTTTAAGAGGTCCTCGTTGTTCAAGCCTTGCTGAGCTAAATTTAAATAGTGGATGACAACATCGACATGCTGACGTTCTAAGCCTTTTTGCTCTAATTCGACAACTACCTTGTCAAGACCAATTTTATCAAGCTTATCTATTGCAACTGTAATCGTAGTCAGATTAGCTTCACCACCACACAACTCGGCCAATGCTGCTAATATTTTTCTATTGTTGATACATAGTTCAACATCAATACCTAATTTTTCAAATACATTAGTATACAATTGAATGAGCTCAACTTCATTGAACAATGCACTACTTCCTACTATATCTGCATCGCATTGGTAAAATTCTCTGTAACGACCGCGCTGTGGTTTGTCGGCTCGCCATACAGGTTGTATTTGGTAACGTTTAAAAGGAAATGTAAGTTGTCCATGGTTCATGGCCACATAGCGAGCAAATGGAATCGTCAAATCGTACTTCATAGCACGTTCTGTGATGCCTTTGGTATTTTTCCCACTCAAAACAGCCTGAAAATCAATATTTGCTTGCTCATGCTTTTCCTTTCGTTCTAATCCATTGTTTAATATTTTAAAAATCAACTTATCGCCCTCATCGCCATATTTTCCCATCAGAGTTTCTAAATGTTCAAATGCGGGTGTTTCAAGTGGTTGAAAACCAAACAGTGCGAACTCTTGTCGAATGGTATTAAAAATATAATTTCTCTTTTTGACAACTTCTGGTCCAAAATCTCTGGTTCCTTGAGGTAGCGATGGCTTCATAATCCTATTTTCTTGTCGGCAAAAATAATCAAAACGCGGTTAATACATATTGTTATATATTTACACTTCATTTTTTATTTTATATATGAAAAAACTGTCTTTTATCGTTTTGCTCCAATTGCTGTGTCTAAGTCAAATAATGGCTCAAACTGGCAGAATCAAAGGATTTGTGTACGAATTAAGCAATGGAGAACCAATGGTGGGTGTAACAATTGGACTTAAAGGAACAACAAGTGGTGCAAATACCGATGTCAATGGCTACTTTAATATACCGAAGCTAGAAGCGACAACCTATACTATAACTGTTAGTACAGTTGGATATGAACCAATTGAAAAAATAGTTACTTTAACTGCAGATGAAATCTTAACAACTAAATTTAATTTGTCTAAAAAATCTCGTGAATTAAAGGATGTAAAAATTTCGGCTAAAAAGGAAGACAAGAAATTTGAAACCAAAGTTGGTATTACCCGTATTACACCTAAGGAGATGAAATTGCTACCAAGTATTGGCGGCGAACCAGATATAGCGCAGTTTTTGCAAGTCATGCCAGGCGTAATTTCGACAGGTGATCAAGGCGGGCAACTTTATATACGTGGTGGCTCTCCTATCCAAAACAAAATATTGTTGGATGGTATGACCATTTACAATCCCTTTCACTCTATTGGCTTGTATTCTGTGTTTGAGACCGATGCGATACGCAATGCAGACGTCATGAGCGGAGGATTTGGGGTTGAATACGGCGATCGTACTTCTGCTATTGTCAATGTAACAACAAAAGATGGTAACAAAAAACGTACTTCGGGTAAACTTGCAGTGAATCCAATTTTGGCAAAAGCATTTCTTGAAGGTCCATTGATGAAATCTAAAGGAGACAGTACGACATCTATTACTTATATCGCTTCTGTAAAACATAGTTACCTCAAAACGACTTCACCAGCTTTATACGGATCTTTTGGCGAACCCTACAAATCACAATTACCGTATACTTTCACTGATGTATATGGCAAAATAAATATCAGTTCAAATACAGGTAGCAAGTTTAGTGTATTTGGTTTTAGCTTTGACGATAACGTCAATTATACAGGCGTTTCAAACCTTAACTGGAAAAGTTTTGGTGGTGGAACCAACTTTGTCATTTCGCCTCCGAGTTCTAATTCATTGATTTCTGGTGGAATGTATTTTTCTGATTACAAAATCAGTTTACAGGAAGCCGATGCTAGACCGCGCGAAAGTGCAGTGAATGGTTTTGATGCTAATGTAAAAGTTACATCATACTTACCTGGTCATAGCGAAATCAATTATGGTGTTGAGTTTACTGGTTTCAAAACGGCATACCAATATTATAATTTTATAGGACTTGAACAAGAGCAAAATGATTATACCACACAATTGGGGACTTTTTTAAAGTTCAAAAAAACATTCAATGACAAATTTGTATTTGAACCTGGCATTCGTATCCAATATTATGCATCTTTACCTGTAGCTCGAATGGAACCTCGTGTGGCTATGAAATACAATATCTCCAATGGTATTCGCATAAAAGCTGCTGCAGGTATGTATTCTCAAAATTTAATTTCATCCAAATCAGATCGTGATATTGTCAACTTCTTTACTGGATTTTTAACTGCTCCAGATTTTGAAATCACAAAACCTGATGGTACAGTCGCAAATAACAATGTACAAAAAGCAGTTCATGCAGTAGGCGGAATAGAACTTGATTACAAAAACTTTGAATTTACATTAGAACCTTGGTACAAACATTTCGGTCAATTGATTACAATAAATCGTTACAAATTATTGCCTACAGATCCTGATTTCAGTATCGAAACAGGCGATGCATATGGCATAGATTATACGATGAAATTTACTAAAGGTCGCTACTATGTTTGGGGCGTTTACTCATATGGTTATGTCGATCGCAATGATGGCCGTCAAACTTATCCTACACCTTTTGACCGCAGACACAATGTCAATTTATTGGCATCTTACACTGGTGGCAAAAAATCTGATTGGGAATTTTCGGCTCGTTTCAATTATGGTTCTGCATTTCCTTTTACACAAACTCAAGCATTTACTGAGCGTATGGATTTTAGCAATGGCATCAGCACCAATTACTTGACACAAAATGGCAATTTAGATATCAATTATGCGAGCAAAATAAATGGTGGTCGTCTATCAGATTATCATCGGTTAGATTTATCGGTTAAAAAACGTTTTCTTACAGGTATCAATTCCTCACTCGAACTCACAGGTAGTGTAAGCAATGCTTACAACAGAGACAATATATTTTACATCGATCGTGTTCGAAATACACGTGTATATCAATTCCCGATATTCCCTAGTTTGGGCGTATCATGGTCGTTTTAGCCCAATCCTTAAACTCAATTTGTCTTGAAAAAAACAATCCTTACTAGTCTATTTTTTTTCATTACCGCTTCTTATTCGTTTGCACAGCGCACTATTGCCTATACTCAAGCCGACAAGTTAATTTATGATGCTACACAAGCCATAGAGCAAAATCGATACCACGATGCAGAATTCTTAGTCACTTCATACCTTAAAGATTCGGCACAAATAGAAAGCATACATTTACAACAAGCTCTTTATTACGAAAAACTCATTCAGTTCAAGCTCAAACGGCCCAATGCCGAAAATCAATTGAAAGAGTTTTTGCAAGTTTGCACCGTACAGCAGCTCAAGCAACATGCTTACCTTGAATTAGCCGAAACTAAATTTTCAGCGCAGCAGTATGAAGAAGCCATACCCTACTTAGAACGTATAGAAACGAGTCACTGGTCCTTAAAAGATCAACGTGCATTACAACTCAAACTTGCCCATTGTTATTTGGTTTCCAACGAAACCGAAAAATCCTTTCCTTTACTACAAGAAAGTCAAAGTTCGCAAAGCGAAAAACAAACTAACCCCTCTTTTCAACAACTTTGTCAAACCTACTTTAATGGCGATTACCTCAAAGCAAAGGCAGGATTTTTGACATACAAAGACGAATCAAAATACAGCGACCTTATTCCTTATTTGCTCACAGAAATTGATTATTTGACAGGTAAAAAAGAACAAGCTTTGTCCCAATCGCTTAAACAACTTCAAAATTCAAAAAAGAAAAATATCCATCCCGAATACGGACAATTGGCTGGTCAAATTTATCTCGACAAAAAAGAATATCAAAAAGCAGCTAAATATTTTAAACAATATCTTAATGTGGCCAAAGCGCCTCGAAAATTAGATTTTTTCAGACTAGCCTATGCACAATATCAGCAAGCACAATTTGAAGATGCTATTGCTTCTTTTGAAAAAATGCCTAAACGAAATGATGCCCTTTCGCAACAAGCCTATTTTTATCTTGCCAATACATATCTAGCAACCGGACAAAAAGAAAAAGCCTATGCCTCATTTCTAGAATGTGTCAAAGGGAATTTTTATCCTGAACTAAAAGCACATGCCGAATTTACATTAGCAAAACTTAGCTATGACAAAGGCGACGATATATGGGCACAAAAACAACTCAACTACATTGTACAAACTTATCCCAATGGCGCATATATCCTCGAAGCCAACGAGTTGCTTGCATACTTAAACATCAAAAACAATCGATTTGATGATGCCATTTTGGCTATGGACAAGCAAAAAACGCTTTCGCCAACTTTAAGACAAGTTTATCAAAAAGCGAATTATGCAAGAGGTATACAAATGCTCATGAGCAACAATACCGACAAAGCACTTCAGTATTTTAAAGCATCAACTATTTATGATTTAGATGCTACCACCACAAAATTAAATACCTATTGGACTAGCGAAACCCTCTATCGTATGGGTAAATACCAAGAAGCATTACAAGCAAGCAATACTTATTTTAGTTCACCCAAAACCAAACTCAATAATCAGTACGATCGCAATATGCACTTACTTCGATCTTATCTTTTTTTGCACCTCAATCAACCCGAAGATTTAAAGAAAGAATATGCATTGATTGACAAAACCAAAAAAGCCAATCCCATGGCAGCATTGGGAACGATCAAACCAAATTTTGTACCTGAAAAAATTCCAATCATTGACAATGATCCGTATCTTATTACTTTCGATGCACCAGAAATTCCTTTTGACAATGTATACACACCCTTGCCTATGGATGCTTACTACACTATTGGCGTAAGGGACAATGCAACAGTTCACTCCAGTTTTGTCAAACTAGGTATAGGCAATTATGCAGGCTTCGAAGCCGAAGTTGGACTTGACCTTTCGCGTATAGCTAAGTCACCATTGAGTGTATTGTTTAGACATCATAAACTTACTGGCTCACTTAATGCACAAGACTTTGCATCCACACAAGTGGGCATTGCCACTACCCAATATATCCAGCATCATGCACTAAATGTAAATGTGCTTTGGCACAAAACGAAACACCACTATTATGGGTTTGACAATGCATTGTACGATTACCCAAAAAACAGTCTAAACCAAACCTTTCAATTGTACGAATTGAACGCCCAACTCAAACCACTTCAAACCAACAAAGCCAATATAAGTTATCTACCAAGTGTGGCCCTTCGACAATACTTTGATAATCATAGTGCTAAAGAACAAACACTGATTGTAGATGTTCCGATCTCTAAAGCTATAGGCTCGGAAGCTAGCTTCGATGTGGCACTGAAAGCCAATGTGAATCAATATTCATATGCAGATACATCGAATATACTAGTAGCAAAACAAGCCAATTCTTTTTTAAGTATACAACCTTCCATACGCAAACAATGGCGTGCTATCACTTTCAAAGCTGGTTTATACCCTACACTTGCACAGCAAAATCACCTTTTGCCTGATGTCAGCGTGAGTTTCCCTTTGGCAATTTTGCGAAGCAGATTGACGTTATCTTATTTAAGTTATCTCAACCTCAATACCTTTCAACAGTTAACTGGATTAAATCCATATTTGTTTACAAACTATACCGTAAAACAGTCCAAACAAACTGAAGTCAATGCGCGATTAACTGGTAATATCAGCGACAATTGTTTTTACCACTTGCGCATAGGATATGGTCGCACCACTAATTTGCCTTTATTTCTAAACGATACCGCAGGCGATTACAAACAATTTCATTTGCTTTTCGATCAAGAAGCCACACTATTCTTAGCCGACTTCTCAGTTGATTATGCCCTCAACAAAAAAATCTACACTGGTGCTAATATCCAATTACGTCCTATACTTAGTCTAAGCAGTAACCAATTTGCATGGCATTATGTACCTCCTCAAATCGATCTTTATGGTAAAGTACAATTGTCACGCTCGCTCAGTTTTCGCACCGATGCATTTATTCGCTATGGCTATACATATTTGGCCAAAACAGCCATTGTAAACACCATTTATACCAATACTTCCAATATGGGCTTTGATTTGAACCTTACTGCCAATCTCAAACTGGGCAAATCTTGGACTGGTTATCTTTCTGTTTTCAACATTATGGGCAGCAAGTACCAACGCTGGACCAATTACGCCAATTTAAATACCCATTTCAGGGTAGGATTAATACACACTTTCGGTAATCTTAAAAATTAAAGCCTAAAAAATTTTTGGAATACTACTTTGATGCTACATTTACACAACTTTATACAATAACGCAGGCATGGATATCGGAAAATACATCGGGAAATTTTTAATCAAAAACAACTATTGTAGCCTCTCAGGCTTAGGCGTGTTTGAGCTGAAAAAAACCAATGCCACGGTCAACAACGCCGACAATACTGTTTCACCACCTACTTATAGCATATCGTTTACACCAGTGGGTAGCATCGACGACTCATTTGCATCCTTTATAGCCAACCACGAAAACGTAAGCATTAGCAATGCGTCCAACAACATCAAGGAATATTGCATCAAAGTAAAGGAACAACTCAGCCAAACAGGTAGCTACACCATAGACCATTTGGGTAAACTCAGTTCTAACAATAACAAAATCACCTTTCAGCAATCGAGCGATCTTGACATGGGTTACGAGCCTGTAGCTTTGCCTGTTGCCGATGTCAAACCGACACATAGCGAAGTCAAAGCTAGCAACGGCGAAAAACTTGATTTCAGTTATCCGCCATCGCATACAAGCTACAGAGGTAAGCCCAACTTTCCGGTCAAATACTTGGCTATTGCTATAGCGGCTGTATTGGTAGTTGCAGGCGCATACTTTGGGTACGATTATTATCAAAACAATGCCAACCTCGATTCTATAACACCAAGCCAAGAAGTAAGCAATACGCCTGTAGCCGAAAACAATACACCTTCAATAGATACCAACGCTGTATCTGCACGTCCAGCTACCGACACCAATGCAACAGCAAATACACCTGCCGCTCCAGCTTTAAGTCCTGGTGCACACCGCGTAGCTATATTTACCTTCACTACCGAAGCTGCTGCTAGCGCCAAAGCCAAGAAACTCAATGGATACGGCAACAAAGCTTCTGTCTCGCAAATCGATAGCAGCAAATTTGTGGTGGCTATAGAAGCATCACATCCTTTGGGCGATACTGTCCGATTGGCCGATTCCTTACGCAAGTTTTTCAATCCAAAAGGAAACGTTTATATCCTTAAATAATTTTTATTCTTTTCTTTTGGAGCTGAAGTGAGGTCTATAATTCAACTACTTCTCGCTATCCGTTCCTAGTCCTCGCTACGCTGCGGGCTATCCACTACTATCGAGGCTTGTTTTCAGGGGCATTTACTTTATTAAGCTGATGAAATACAAATACATTCAGAATTTATAAGTCTACATACAAAGAAGCCTTCGCTATAAGCGGAGGCTTCTTTGATTTATATTCTTAAAACGAAGTATTAGTTATATGCACTACCTCAACAAGGTTACATTGCCTTTCTTTTCCATCAGTTGACCATTGGGGCATTTGCCACGGATAACCCATACATAGGTGTCCATAGGTTGTGCTACACCTTTAAATTTACCATCCCAGCGGTAACTTACATCGCGGGTTTCGAATACTAGCTGACCCCAACGGTTGAATATGCGGAAATACTCCAAATCTAAAGATACATTTCTTGGTCCAAACAATCGGGTATAATCATCGCTTTGCGCTGTGGGGCTAAATGCATTAGGCATATAGATGTCGGTACATTTTACACTTACGGTTACGCTATCGCGGTCTACGCAATTGCCTGTTTCGTTGCGTACCATTACCCAATACGTGGTAGTGACATGCGGTACTGCTTTGGGGTTTTGCATAAAATTGAAAAACAACCATTTGTCGGGAAACCATTCGAGCTTGCAACCCTCACCACAAAGCATATTTGGACCTCCTAGTATAACGGCTTCGCCATCAAATATTTCGTAGTCGGGACCCGCATCGGCACGTAAGGCGGTTACCTTTACGGGTATGTTCATTTCGGTTTTGCAGGTAAGGTTGGCATTGGTTAGTTCTACCACATAGGTCATGCTGGTATCGGGCCAAGCCATTACGCCATTGCCTGTAAGCGCACTGATATTGTAGTTGGGCGACCATACTACATTGATACCACCAAGTACAGATATACTTACGGTATCGCCCGTGCAAATACCATTTTTGTCGATGTCGTAGCTAGGTGTAAATGTGCTATCGTAGACTATGCTTGCTGTATCGGTATGGGTAAAGCAACCTAAACTATCCGTAGCCGTTACATAATAATTGATGTTAGAAGGTACTACCATTACAAAGCTATTGTTGCTACCGCCTAGTATGCCTGTAGCGGGAGACCATTGGTAGCTGAGCGAGGTATTTTGACCAGTGGCATTGGCTTTGAGCATGAGGTCGTTTTTGAAGCAGACTGTTGTATCGGTAGCATTGAGTGTAAAGTCTTGTACTACTTTGACGGTAACTGTATCGTTGACTACACAGCTTAAACCTGTGCTATTGCCCGAAGCCACATACACACTTGTAGTACTTGGCGTAGCCCATGGATTAGCACATTGGGTACAACTCAAACTGCCTGGCGTGCCGCTTAGCTGACTCCAAACAATATTGTTGCCAAGGCCTGTAGCTTGTAGCTGAACGCTCTGACCTGCGCATATTGTAGTATCTGATGCATTGAGTTGCATACCTCCACTGACGTAGATGCGAAGTAAGTAATTGTGCTCTTGGATATAAGGTGTAAGACTGCATGACGAATCGTAAGCGCGAACCAATACTTGATGCCAACCTGTATCGGCATTGCTTGGTGTCCATTGTAGTGTACCTCTTACCGAATCGCTGATATTGTTTTGATACGTGAGCGTAGAAGTAGGCATACTGACGCTATGATTGTCGCTGAGGCTGAGGTAGGATTGATTACTATTGGACTGAATGGTAAACGGTATACTCAATGCTTGATTTTTGCAAGCATAAAATACATAAGGCGAATCCAGATAACAATTGACTAAGTTGGGTGTATCGATTTTAAAAGTAGGAGTATTGTAATACATACTATCTGTAATAAAAAAATCGACTCGCCTATTGACCGACCCTACCCATACGCCCTGCCTATACTCATCGCATCGGAGTAGTAAGCGAGCAGTTTGGGGTGAGGATTTGGCTATAAAAGTGACATCGCCAGTTTGGGGATTGAGGTAGTAAGTGCTATCTGTATCGAAAGGATTAATTACAGGATCGTATTTAATACAGTTGGGCAATGTACCAGTACCGGGTATGCAAGCATAGCCAGGTACTTTTTTAAGACCTGAGGATACAGGACTCAAAGGCATATTGTAATACGGCGCAGAGAGGCATTCCTTTTGAGGAACAAACGGTGCCCAATAACTTAAAGGTTTAATACCATGTACAGTATCAAACCAAACCATGTGTAAGCTACTCCAAACCAAGGAATCACCATCAGGGTCTACAGCATTTTGCTTATAAGTAATAGGTACATTTTTAGGATAGTGTGCTACTGGATAAGACAAAAAGTAAGGACTTGAGTTAGCTACATTGGTATTAATTTGGGTAATGCCGCGAGAGTTATATGGGATTCCAATTAAACCTGGGTATCCATAAATGTCATTTGAATCAATATTGGATGCCAATGACATGTCAAAAAAATTAGATCCTTGTTGTAAATTACACATATTATTAAGTGCTGGTATATTAGAGACTTCCCACATACCACATTTATAAGGGAGGTCTATCAATTTAGAATACCAGAAATCCTTTATTACTTCAAATGTATCTTGATAACCTGGAAAAATTGTTGTTCCATTGATACCTCCAATGTAATTTGATGAACCACTTCCACAAACTTTAAAAATTCGCTTGTTAGTACTATCCATTGTAAATGGATTTAATAATAACCTATTAGCTACATTCGTTAGTAATGTAAACGTTACTAATTGATTATTACATGTATCATAAAAATTAAAATAAATTGTGCTTGGGAAGATATAATCACTATTATTGCAGCTCCAACACGGTTGAGTGTACCTAAAAAACACTTGATATGTAGAATCTGAAATATCAGATCTTTTTTTTAATGTAACTTCTGACCCACCTATAGATTGCTTTGTAAATGGCGGGGATAATAATTGAGCATTTGCTCTAATAGAAAAAAGATTTAATAATAGAACAGTCAACACAATTATTATCCTTACCATAATTAATATTATTTAACAAATTTAAAAATTTCATTTGAATTTTCGCTTGATACTCTAATTATATACATTCCTCTTGCCAATAATGAAATATCAATTGAATGGTTACTTTGTAAAGTGCCTTTTTGAATTAAAGCGCCTTGACTATTGTATAGTTTATAAATTTTTTCATCATTATATTCTCCAAAATATTTCAATTGATTTTCATTGTTCCCAAATTTAAATAAATTTTCTGTAGATTTTATAGTTTTAAATGGAATTTGTGTCATACAATCATTACTTGTTGGAGTCGCCCAATTGGGAAATGCTACATTAATGGGATTTTCAAATATATTATCTTGATTTACATTTATTGTTATTGGAAAGACATCTGTGGGAATTAATATTGCAATAGCTGATTGATTATAAGAATTGCATGTATTTGTGCTTATATTTGTTGTCATATTTAAACAAAGAAAGTCTCCAGTATTGCCAGCAGGATCGTACGTGATACCTCCTAATGAATACATATTGTTTGTAATGGTGTATTGGTGTGATGTATGATTAGGATACCAAGGGCTATTATAACTATGTGCGTTATAATATGGCAATGGTATATTACCTCCAACTATACGTGGATATAAATCGATTGAAGGATTTTGGCTACCTACCCAATTTAGTAGAGCCGAGTTGGTAAAATCTACACTCATTACATGAGGTATTTTTAATGTGGTAGTCCAAAGACCAGGTGAGTTTTCATAAATAGAAGCTGTAATAACACTGCTATTTCCGACTGGAGCTGAAATTCGACCTACTTTTAAAAATCCGTTTAAGTCTAAGAATGGCATTCTATATGCTCCAATATTGAAACCACCACCCCAAGTGTCCGAATAACTATCCACATTGATACTCCCTGTTATATTGGTTAATTTGTCAAAAATATATAATCCTTCGTTGGTGGTATTGTCGAAGGTAATTGTGCCTGCAATATGTACTTCTTGTGTATTATTATCATAAAATAAATCTCCAGCAGCAAATGTCCCATAATTATTAGGGTTATCTGTAAGGTATTTGTAAGCATAAGTTGTTAAAGCATTATCCGTTCTTAAATAAAACATTGCTGAAGATGTAAAAGTATTGACATCATATGTTGTCCCAGCTATCATATAACCCGGAAATGGATTACTTTGATTGCCAATTTCAACTATCCGACTAGGATAAGTATATCTTGTACAATTTGTTGCTCCAACAGGTAAATAATACTCTCTCCAATCTACTACTTGAGGTGTTAGAGCATCGAGTTTTAATATAAATAACATTCTATCTGCAGGATTTATACCCGATGGGTCAGGATCTGTACTACTATTTAATACAACTCCCGTCATGGCAAAGTGAACCCCATTCTCGTAAAGCACTGGGCAAACATCAGTTACAAAAGTAGACTGTTCGTTAATAGTCGGTGGCGGTGCAGTAAATGGAAATGTAGATTGAATATCGATTTGCTGGGTTGTAATATAGTTCAAATCTTGATCTAACAACATATACCATGTTGAATGGATATTATTGTTCGAGTAGCTTCTTACTACCCCAGTTACAATATACTGTTGTATATTAGCATTATAAGCTGCAGCATTTGGTATAAAATTCTGATTACTAGGCAATTCGTAAGTTCTTGTGCTCACTACAGCACCATTATTGTCAGTCAAAGTCACTTGAAGTCTATTGTAATTATTGTCTTCTAATGGTTGAAATATAATATTGCCATCAAAAGGGTTGTTAGTAGTAGACCAAAACTTTTCCATTACAACAGCATCAGTATAAACAAATTGCTTTGTTGGATCATGATAATAAAGCTGACTAAAATCTTGTGCTTTCAGCAGATTATTTGCAAACAACATATTGCAAAAAATAAAAATAGTGGGGTGATTTTTGCTTGACCCATAGCATTTGTTGAAAATAATTTTTTCATGGTTTTTGTTTTTTATTGTTTTAAAAAATGATTTGTAAAATTGAAGTTAAAACTATTTCAATGTACGAGTAACTGCATTAACAAAAAATAGTTAATAAAATGCGATTAATAACATTATGTTCATGTTAAACAGAATATTTTCTTAATATCCGCGAAGTTATTTTAA
>Ga0247831_1002093_pt1 | contig 34079 bp, 29 predicted proteins | sample LaCruzMarch2015__9_FD_192406 | JGI IMG/M metagenome (GOLD analysis project Ga0247831, IMG submission 192406) | Freshwater microbial communities from meromictic Lake La Cruz, Castile-La Mancha, Spain - LaCruzMarch2015_1m | ecosystem: Environmental > Aquatic > Freshwater > Lake | place: Spain...
AGGCTTCGGCTCATAGGAGATTGGTTTTGTTGTGTGGTAACACAAAATTCTTTCTCCTATTCTTTTTTCCAAAATATCAAACAACTTTTTCCTTTTTCTCAGCTAGAAAAAGTGTACGCCTAGAAAGGTAAGTGTTAAAAAATGAGTGCTTTAGAAATTTATTTTGCGTTGCGGTTCTACGTTTACTAAACTTTAAAAGTTTAGTAAACGTAACTATCCTGGTGCTGCGGTTCTACGTTTACTAAACTTTTAAAGTTTAGTAAACGTAACTATCCTGGTGCAGAAATGCCAGTTGCTGCCCTCCGCATCGGCTGCCACTTCCAATAAATCAAACTCCGCCACAGCCATTCCAGCGGGCCAAACAGGAAGTACTTCAACCAGATCGGGCTGATGATCAGCTGGATGGCCCAGATGACCAACACGACGAAATAGATCTGGTAGTACTCCAGTTCTGCGAAGTAGTTCAAACCATAGCCAAAGAAGAACAAGGTGCAGATAACCGAATGCGAAATGTAGTTGCTCAAAGCCATGCGCCCCACCGCGGCCAAACGGCGGCACAAGCCCTGGGCTACGCCAGATTTGGACAACAGAATCAAAGCCGAAGCATGCCCCAAAACGATCAGAATGCGCTGGAATGGATAAATCAAACCAATCCAGTTGATGGGTACCTGTTCCAAGCGGGCGAGGTTGGCTTCGAGGGTGGTGAAGTGACGGAAAGCGTAATAACTGCTGTACATCACCAGCGGCAAACCCAGTCCATATCCGATTTTTAGTACTGTCCAGTATTGCTTAGTTGACCAACTACCAGTCAGGAAACCCCACTTGAAGAGCGCCAGGCCCAAGAGCATTAAGGCCAGTGAATCCCATACTTCAAATGGCAAGTATTTGGTTTGGCCATCCCAGGCCAATGGGCGCAGGTAGCCTGCCACCGTAGCATAATCCGACTTCATCTTACGGGTGTTTTCTTTGGCATCTTCCCGGTTGGGGATCATGGTCTTTTCTATTTCCCGCCATTCAGTCAATGCCTTGGTTTGGGTTAACGTGAGGGTTTGATTTTGGCTTTGGGCGGTAGTTGCTTCTACATATGCGATGCGTTTTGCCCGGATGTTTTGGTATTGAATGGTTCCGGCCACAAAACTTGCGATGGCTACGATGGGCACCGCCCACACCAGGTATTTGGCGGCCACATTGCGGAACAAGTACAGAATCATGCCACAAACGGCGTAGAGGTACAGAATCTCTCCTATCCACAAAATGAGATGAGCGTGAATCAAACCGAAGAGTAGCAGCCAAAACATGCGACGATAGTACAATGCATGAACAGAAGCGCCTTTGGTGCCTTTGTTGGCAATAAACAGCAGCAATCCTGCCCCGAACACCATGCCAAACATAGCGCGCATCTTGCCTTCAAAGAAGACTCCGATGAATTGATAAAGCCAAAAATTGAAAGTACCAGGGTCATTTTTGAAGGCTTCAAACGAATAATCGGCCATGGAAAAACCGGGGATATTCATCAATAAGATACCCAAAAGGGCAAATCCTCTGAGGATGTCAATGGTTTCGATGCGTTGGTTTTCCGCAACGGGGGCGGCAATGGCCATCGCTTGAGTGCTTGATGACATGTTTTTTTGATTTTAGGTGAATGGAAATTCAAAATACTTGCTCAATCCCGAGTGTTGACAATTCTCTGTCCGCAGAACTTACATATCGAAGTGCGCTGTGCTGGATAACCGATGGTTCGGTAAACGTAGGCAAAAGCAGCTGGCTCCTGATTGGCCAGGTGATGTGGGCATCCGCTTTGCATATGCGCTTGTGTAAGGTCTGATGGTGTGGCTTGCATCTCCTGAGCTACGCCGCAACTGCTACAAAACATGCCAATGCCCACTACCAGAAAGAGGAGCGTCAGCAAGTAGTTGCTGCGATTGGCTTGCTTGGGGCGATTCGACTTTGCGCTTTCCTTAAATACGTAATACACCAGTACGATAGCCAGCAGAGCAACCCCGGCGGTTAAAGCCAGGAGGATGTTTTGTTCAAGCGAACGGACGGTAGTGGATAGGTCCATCTGGGCCTGCTGCACATTGCCGAATGAGGCCATAGTTTGTGCGGAAAGTGTAGTTAATCCTGTCAATAGGGTACAGGAAACAATAAGAGCAGCGTTTTTGATGAAGTTTTGACGTAGCATGGCTTGGTGTTTTAATGAGGTTAACTGATCAACCAATGTTTAATCCTTAATTGCGGCTTGTGGAGGAGAGGTAAGTGGGTAGGTAAGATTTTTTTTGAAAAAATAATTTTTGGCAGTGAAGCTGTATTTTTGGCTCGCTTAACGTTTTGCGTTTACGTTTCACACGTTTACTAAACCTCTAAGGTTTAGTAAACGTGTGAAACGTAAACGCAAAACGTAAAACGACGTTATCAGTAATTTTTAAACCTAAAACATCACGCACTATGCCCGTCAACTATTGGGAGAAATTGGAAGCAGGCGTGACGTACCATATCTACAACCGATCCGTTGGAAATGACAATTTGTTTTTTCAGGAAGGCAACTACGCGTATTTTATAGAGAAATGGAAAGAATACCTGCCCTATATGGACGTATATGCCTACTGCCTAATGCCAAACCATTTTCATTTTTTAGCACAGGTAAAGTCTATGGAGGAAGAGGACTTACAAGCTCACCTCAAACGCCAATGCACTGTGAAAAGCGGGGCTTTTTTAGCAGGCAAAATTGCCTACTCTGAATTTTTGGAAGATCAGATCAAGCGGTGGTGCAGTTCCTATGCTTTGGCCGTTAACAAACAACAAGGTCGACACGGCACACTCTTTCAAAAGCGTTTTAAACGTATTTCTGTTAAAACTGAATATCGTTTGTGCTATTTGCTGGCCTATATTCACCACAATCCCATTCATCATCGGTTTGTGGAGGACTATAGTGCATGGAAATATTCCTCATGGGCTGCCTACAAAAACTTGAATTTACCCTCTTCCGTTAATAGAATCACTCCTCTCTCGTGGTTTGACAAGGATGTAGAAACAGCAAAATCTAGTTTTTTTCAATACCATGAAGCGTTCAAATTAGACAAAGAAATGGAGCAGGAAGGCATCGACTACCTTTACTAGATTGCGTTTTACGTTTTTAAGTATACGTTTACTAAACCTCGGAGGTTTAGTAAACGTATACTTAAAAACGTAAAACGCAGGAGATGTGATGTTTTACGGTTACGTTTACTAAACCATGGAGGTTTAGTAAACGTAACCGTAAAACTCACTCCACCAATACAAAGCCCGCCCACTTAAACGCCTCGCCACTGTACTTCACCCGCAGTTCCGTCTGGGTAGCCCGAAACGCTTCCGGCACCGCTATTTTCCCCTCCAGCCAGTGCTTGTAAAAAGCCGTCATAAACACCTGGGTTTGAAAATCGGGCACCTGCCACAGCGACATGATGAGGTACTTCGCCCCTGCAATCTTGAAGGCGCGTTGCAAGCCGTATACCCCTTCGTTGCCCACCAGGTCGCCGAGGCCCGTTTCGCAGGCGGAAAGCACCACGAGTTCGGTATTGGCGAGGTTCATCTGGCTGATTTCGTAGGCAGTGAGAATGCCGTCTTCCAACTCGGGGCGTAGGGCTTTGCCCGTTTTCCAGGCGTAGTTGCCGCCAGCCAGTACCAGGCCGGAGCGGATCATGGGGTTGTCGGATACTTTGAAGGTTTTTTCGCCAATGGCCTGCCCCTCACCAGGCTTCAACTCTTTTGGATCGGGAAAGAAAAAGCCGTGGGTGGCCACATGCAGGATGCGGGGGGATGGGCTGCCTTGGCCCAGCGCTTTGAAGGATTCTTCGGTAGCTTCGGTGCCTTTTTTTAGGGCAGGCACAATGCCTTTGCTTTTCATGACATTGGCGGCGGCGCTGATTTCTACTTCGGTCCAGCGGAGGTAGTTCCAGTTTTCGCCGCGCAGGGTGGAGTCGTTTTGGGCGAAAACGGGGCCGCGTTGGGCAGCCAGGTCTTCGGGTTTTGCTGGCGTATTGGCAGCTACAGTAGGTGTGGCGTCGTATTGGATGCCGCCGTAGAGTTGGGCGGTAGCGCTCTGCTGGGTGGTGGGCACGGGTGGAACGACCAGTTGGCGGGTACTACCTAAGGTGCTCAGGCGGTGTTTTTCAGCCAGGGTTTTGCCGTCGGGGGTGGGGATGGCGCCTAAATTGATTCGGTGCAACAAGCCGGAGGGCGAGCAATACACGGTGGTTCCTTGCGGTAATGCTGCGGCGATGGGCTTCCAGATTAAATCGTAGAGTTGCTCGCCTTTTTTGTCATTGGCATAAAGGTCGTTGTAAAAAGTGGCTTGTGGACTGCCTTCAGTTTTGAGCAATGCGGCGAGTTGTTTTTCTTCAAAAAGAGGGATGAATTTAGGCTCGTCTGTGCCCGGCAAGAGGCCGAGGGCGGCATACATCGTGCTGTCGGTTTTATTTTTGCGATAAAAGCGGTAACTCACCAACTCGACCGCCGCTTTGCCAGGCTCTAACGCCGCTTGAACTTCCTGCCATTTGACTTGCCGCAAGGCCTGGCCGAAACCTGCTACTGTTCGGGCAAGTTCTTTTTCGAGGTCGTTGACTTTCGCTTCCAAGTCGACTATCAGGGCGCTGTCCCTTACGGCAATTGGTTGCGCGTATTGAGCGGCGAGGCGGCGTTGATAAGACTTAAGCTGGTTGAAGTTCTTAGCAGCAGTTGAATCGGAACTAGACAGTCGTTTGATCTGCCCGGTGGCCTGAAGTAGAAAGCCCTTGTAAAACAAGGCGTTGTCAAAGCAAACGGCAGCCGATTTCTGGCTTCCGCCTTTGTCAATTTCGCTGTTGACGAAGGCAAGCAAGTCGTCCTGGTGCTTCGAAAATCTGTTCAGGTAATTGCCCGTCTCCTGTTCGGAAAGATAGCGCACCGCTTTGCTCAAAAGGGAGCGCCGCGCAGTGGCTGCCTCAGCAAAAAACAACACGGCTTTTTGGGGCTTGCCTATGGTCTGTTCGAGGATTGCGAGATTGTCCAAGCACTCGACATAATTGGGATGCTCCTTTCCCACCGTATTTTTTTGAATAACCAATGCTTCGAGGTAGATCTGTTCGGCCTTTTCATGCCTGCCCGTTTCAGTGTAAAGTTTCGCGAGGTTGTTCAGGTTGTCAGCATAATTGGGATGCTTGTTTCCCAGCACTTTTCCTCGTATATACAAGGCTTCGAGGTAGAGTGATTCGGCTTTTTCGTAATTGCCTGTGGTCTGCTCAAGGATTGCGAGGTTGTCCAAGCAGGCGGCATAATTGGGATGCTCTTTCCCCACCGTTTTTTCCAGAATAGCCAATGCTTCAAGATAGAGCGGTTTGGCTTTTGCATAATTGCCTATTGCCCAGTACAGGTTTGCGAGGTTTATGAGGCAATATCCGTAATTATAGTGCTCGCGTTGGTTTGGCAGGTTTTCATAAATGCCTTTGGCTTCGAGAAAGTATGTCTCGGCCTTTTCATAATTGCCCATTGCCCCGTAAAAGGCTGCCAGGTTGAGCAAGTTCCCGGCATAATTGGGATTCTCTTTCCCGGACACTTTTTCGAATATGGTTTTGATTTGGAGATAGTAAAACTCGGCTTTTTCATAGTCGGCCATGTCATAATAAAGGTTTGAGAGGCTGCTCAGAACCGACAAGTAGTCAATATGCTCCTTTCCCACCGTTTTTTCCCGGATATCTTTGGCTTCAAGGAAAAGCGGCTCGGCTTTCGCATAGAGGCCCAAATTCACGTAAACGGTTGCGAGGCTTTGCAAGGTTATGGCGTAATTGGGATGCTCTTTTCCTACGCCGAGGGCCTGCGACCGAATGGCCTTGGCTTCGAGGTAGTGTTTTAGCGAATTTGGATAATCGCCCATATTATACAGTATCCTGCCGTGGTTGTGGGCACAACTGCCATATGCTGCTGATTCGCGGCCCAATTTTTCAAGCGCGAGGGTTTCGGCAAGCGTATTCAATTCGAGGGCTTTGGCATAGTCCCGCTCGTTTGTTAATTTTCTGGAAATTTGAATCAGACTATCCACCCGCCGCAGCGCCACTAAATCCACCGTTTGCGCACTCAGCAAACCCGTGATCAGGCACAAAGCCCACAATAAGCAATTTCTCATATTGACATTCAATTGTGATTCAATGAGATTGATCTATTCCACCAACACAAATCCCGCCCACTTAAACGCCTCGCCGCTGTACTTCGCCCGCAGTTCCACCTGCGTAGCTCGAAACGCTTCCGGCACCGCCATTTTTCCCTCCAGCCAGTGTTTGTAAAAAGCCGTCATGAACACCTGGGTTTGAAAATCGGGTACCTGCCACAGCGACATAATGAGGTACTTTGCGCCCGCAATCTTGAAGGCGCGTTGCAAGCCGTACACTCCCTCATTGCCTACGAGGTCGCCGAGGCCCGTTTCGCAGGCGGAAAGTACTACGAGTTCGGTATTGGCGAGGTTCATCTGGCTGATTTCGTAGGCAGTGAGGATGCCGTCTTCCAGGCCGGGGCTTAGAGGTTTACCCGTTTTCCAGGCGTGGTTGCCGCCCGCCAGCACCAAACCGGAGCGGATCATGGGGTTGTCGGATACTTTGAAGGTTTTTTCACCAATGGCCTGCCCCTCACCAGGCTTCAACTCTTTTGGATCGGGAAAGAAAAAGCCGTGGGTGGCCACATGCAGGACACGCGGGGAAGGGCTGCCCTGACCCAGCGCTTTGAAGGATTCTTCGGTAGCTTCGGTGCCTATTTTCAGGGTAGGCGTAATGCCTTTGTTCTTCATCACGTTGGCAGCTGCGCTGATTTCCACTTCGGTCCAGCGGAGGTAGTTCCAGTTTTCGCCGCGGAGGGTAGAGTCGTTTTGGGTGATGTCAGGGCCGCGGTGGGCAGCCAGGCCTTCGGGTTTGGCAGGTGTATTGGCGGCTACTGTAGGTATGGCGTCGTATTGGATGCCGCCGTAGAGTTGGGCGGTAGCGTTTGAGGCGGCAGCGGGAACTGTTGGCATGACCAATTGGCGGGTGCTACCCAGGTTAGTCAGGTGGTATTTTTCGGTAATTGTTTTGCCATCGGGCGTGGGAATGGCACCCAGGTTGAGGCGGTGGAGTAAGCCAGAAGGCGAGCAATATATGGTCGTTCCTTGCGGTAAGGCTGCTGCGATGGGTTTCCAGATTAAATTGTAGAGTTGGCTGCCCTTTTTTGTGGCGGAGTAAAGGCTATTGTAAAAAGAAGTGTCTTGTGGGTTACCCTCGGTTTTGAGGAGCGTGGTGAGTTGTTTTTCTTCGAAGAGGGGGATGAACTTTGGGGAGTCTGAACCTGGCAAAAGGAGGAGCGCGGCGTACAAGGTGGTGTCGGTTTTCTTTTTTTGATAAAAACGGTAGCTGACAAACTCGATCGCTGCTTCGTTGGGTTTCAAAGCCGTTTGAACTTCCTGCCACTTGACTTGCTGCAAGGCTTGGCCAAAACCTGCCACTGTCCGGGCGAGGTCTTTTTCGAGGTCATTGGCTTTGGCTTCCATCTCGGCTATGCTTGTCCTATCGCGGTCGGCGATTGGTTCGGCATACTGGGCGGCTAGGCGGCGTTCGTATGATTTAAGCAGGTTGAAATTTTCGGCGGCAGCCGGATTGGAAAGAGACATTCGTTTGATCCGGCCTATGGACTGGAGCAGAAAACCTTTGTAGAAGAGGCTGTTGTCGTAGCAGACCGGGATCATTTTTTTACCGCCAGCTATGTGGGTGAATGAAAGGGTTTGGTTCTGACTGTCGAAAAACTGGTCTAAGTAATCGTTCAATTCTTTTTCAGAAAGGTGGTGTAAAGCTTGTTCAATAAGGTACCTATTAACCGTGGACAGTTCAAGCAAGAGGGGTTCGGTTTTTTCGTATTGGCCCAAGACTCGGTATAGCTCTGCCAAACCTTTCAGGCTCGCGGCATAATAGGGATGTTTTCTGCCCAGGGCTTTTTCCCGGATGCCTTTGGATTCAAGGTAGAGGGGTTCGGCTTTTTTGTATTGGCCCATCTCAAAATAAAAAATCGCTAGGTTGAACAGGCTTATGGCATAAACGGGATGCTCCCCGCCAAGTTTTTTTTCCCGGATGGCTTTGGATTCAAGATAGAGGGGTTCAGCTTTTTTGTATTGGCCCATCTCCAAGTACAGATTCGCTAGGTTGTCCAGGCTTTGAGCATAATCGGGATGTTCACCGCCCAGGTTTTTTTCCCGGATGGCTTTGGATTCAAGGTAGAGGGGTTCAGCTTTTTTGTATTCGCCTATGTCCTTGTAAAGACTAGCCAAGTCGTTTAGGCTTGCGGCATAACTGGGATGTTCCCTGCCCAGGGCTTTTTCCCGGATGGCTTTAGATTCAAGGTAGAACAGTTCTGCTTTTTCATATTGGCCCATGATATCATACAGCACAGCCAAGTTGTGCAGGCTATTACCATAATCGAGATGTTTCCTACCCACGACTTTTTCCCATATATCCTTGGATTCGTGATAAAGCGGCTCGGCTTTTTCATATTGGCCCATGTCATAATAAAAAATCGCTAGGTTGCCCAGGCTTGCGGCATAAAGGGGGTGTTCCTTGCCGAGGGCTTTTTCCCGGATGGCTTTGGATTCAATATAGAGCGGTTCAGCTTTCTCATATTGACCCATGTTCCGGTACACCCCCGCCAGATTGTTCAGGCTTGCGGCATAATCGGGATGCTCCCTGCCCAACACTTTTTCCCGGATGGCTTTGGATTCAAGATACCAAGGCTCCGATTCAAGATTGTCGCCTTTGAAAAACATTATCCTTCCTCGGTTGAAACAGCAACTACCATAAGCCGCCGACTCCCTCCCTAATTTTTCAAGTGCCAGTTTTTCAGCGGCAGCGGCAACTTCAAAGGCTTTATCAAAAGCCAGTGCATTGGTTAGCGTATGGGAAACCTGAATCAAACTATCCACCTGCCGCAGCGCCACCGAATCCACCGTTTGCGCACTCAACAAACCTGTGACCAGGCACAAGGCCAACAATAAGTAGTTTCTCATAGCAAAAGTGATTAATAGGGTATTGTAAATTATTGCAGCAATTTCAACGCTTTTCGAGCCTGTCTGCGGTAAGGATGCCCCGAGTTTGCGGCTATCACATTGAACAGCGCAAGTGCTTCCGGTCGTTTGTCGGCTAGTAACAAGGCCAAGCCTCGGTACCAATGCAATTGTGGGTTCCCGGCCAATTGGCGACCCTGGATTTGGGCGAAATGAAGCAAAGCTTCCTGGCCTTCACCGGTTTCCAGCAGGCAATAGGCTTGTAGATAGTGCAAGGTATCGTTCGCAGCTTGGGTGCTGCTCAATTGCTCCAACTCAAGGTAAGCCGCAGTAAAGTCCCGTTTTTTCAGGTTTTCGTCTACTCTGGGGAAGGCCTCACTTACCTCAAGTCCTTGCAGCGGATAAGTGACGTACCACAACTGATCGAGCAGGACTTTCAGGGCCGCATTGGCTTCGCCCTGACCGCGCGTGGCAACCAAGTCGGGAGCAGCATGAAGTGGCTCTGGAATGACTTCGTCTTGTAGCGCAAAGGTGGGGAAAATAGGATCAGGTGGCACCGGAACTTCTTCCTGCGGTTTAAGTTGAGCAATGGGGGGCTTCTCCTGAGGTTTTTCTAATTTATACTGGTCAGGTGTTTGTTTTTTGGTAGGCGACGGTGAGCTGGGGGCTTGCTTTTCTATTGGTGGCACACTTGGCGTGCTCACGTTTTTGCTAAAAAACCAATAGGCCACGGCGGCCAAAAAAGCCAGCGCAGCCAAGGTGAAAAGTAGTCTTCTCCAAAGCGTTCGTCGGTGCTGGGCAGCCTGTTCTGCCGCTACTTCGCGCAGCTTCGCTTCCAGCCTTATGCCCGCCAAGCCCTCTAGGACTTGTGCGGCGGCGCGGCGTTCGTCGTCGTCAGCGTTGTCACTCAGATATTGTTCGTATTTCTCCATTGTCGCGCTATTTGGATCAGTTTTTTCATACAATCGCTGCGTTTTATTTTCAGCGAATCGGTAGTGGTGTAGCGGGTCCAACCTTGTCGCACCACTTCTTCGTCGGGATAACCCTCGATGTGGTGGAGCCGGATGACTGATGTACAAGGTTCGCCCATTTGTCCCAAAAATTGCCGCACCAGTTCTGCGGATTCGCGTTGCCGGTTGCTTGCTTCTATATCTGGGTCGTGCAAATCGTGGTGGTCTTCAATTGATTCGTAGTTTGTTTGGCGTTTTCTGGTCATCGATAGCGCCACCCGCTTCATGATTTCGACGAGGTAACTAGAGGGGGCGTGACCTTGGAATTGGTACGAGCCGTCCTCTATTTTTCGCAAAAAGATGAGCGAACTTTGGTTGAGCAATTCATCGACGCTTTCAGGTGAAAGTTTGTATTGCTCAACCAATTTCTTTGCAGAAGGCATTGCTTTGTTTTGCACGCAACGTATTGCCGAGTTGTTCAAACTTTTCAGGGCTTGAAACAATTGCTCATTGTTTTCAAATTGTCGACAAGGGTTTGAAGGTGTCAGCCACTCGGTAATGCGCATCGAACTCAAGCTTATATTGTATTGATCAACTTAAAGGTAAGTGTTTTTTGAAAAAAAATTGGAAAGAGTGCCGTTTAGTAACCGTTTCTTAAGGAAAGGAATGTGCTGGGCTACCAGGCAATCAAACTTTACTACTCAAACAAGTTAGCCAAATTTACACTAAACCCGGGCAACACATCCTCGCCGCTCAACATTTCGTCAAAAGGCACCTTGGTTTCACTGCCATCTGCACGATACACGGTGGTTTGCTGTGCCTCAGGGTCGATCAACCAGGCCAGCCGACAGCCGCATTCCATAAATTCGGCAATTTTATCCTGAATCGGTTCCAAACGATCACTGGGTGAACGCAATTCCATGATGAAATCTGGAACCAGTGGAGCGAATTTTCTTTTTTCCGCAGCGCTGATGCTGTTCCATTTTTCAAGTGGCATCCAGGCCGCATCTGGCCCGTAGGTAGCGCCATTGGGGAGTTTGAAACCCGCCGAAGAATCGAAGGTTTTTCCTAGCTGATTTTTTCTATTCCAGACACCCAATTCTGTATTGAATTCAGAATTCCAATTGCCTGTTTCTGATCCGGTTGGTGACATGATGACGATTTCTCCTTGTGCGTTGCGCTCTATTTTGACATCCCGATTCAGTTGACAAAACGCAAAGAACTGCTCATCGCTCATCCCTTTATCTGGAAAAGCGAGCGCCAGGATTCCCTCAAACTGACTGGTAATGGCGGTCATGGTTGTTGGTTTTTACAAAAATACGACTTACAGGTCAGTTTTTCAAGTTACTTAGGCAAGCGATTAAAGTCAACAACCGGCTGTTTACCACCCGGGCTTCTGCTAAATCGAGCATCTGGATCTACCCAATCCTTGAAAAATCCGCAATTGCGAAGGAAGAACTGGTTGTTTTGCACCCCGCCCTGAAAATCCATGCGGAGTTTCTTCCGCCCGGTATTGTCGTTGGTAAACCTGGCCGTGGTCATTTCTGTCCAGTTGCCCTGGGCATCACAAACCCATTGGTTGTTGTAGAACACCTGACGGGTTATGGCCCCTCGTTCGGGTTCGAAATTTTCCAAAAAAGAATGCGGTGATTTGTACCAAGTTGAGATTTTTGGCCGCTTGAATGAAGCAATGAGCCGCCAGGCCTGGGTGTTGGGATCAAAAAAGTAGGAGGTATAAGTTGTGGTGTTGTCGCCATTGGGGCGAATACGGGTCAGAAACTTATAGGTTTGGCCCGCTTTCCAGTTGTACACCAGATAGCTTTGTCCACCAGAGCCTTCGCCTCCAAAATCCTGGGCATTCACATCCGGTCCTTTGGCCAACAATCTCACCCGCTGATCATCAGGGATGGAGGAGGGATCGTCGGTGCTGAAAGGACTCCAGACCGAGAACAACACGCGGCGCTCGGTAGGGCTATTCACCTGGATGCCACAATACCCTTCGGCAAAACCATTGACCATAAAGTAGGATCCAATGACGTCGTTGCCGCTAGGTACCGTTACTTCATTGTAAAACCACTCGATGTCTTTGCCCGCTGGTAAGGTATAATTGAGGTGTACCGAAGGACCGCGCCGCCCGAAATAGTAACTATCGTCGGCTTTTCCGGTCAAACTGGCGTCTACAAATTTGAGGTTTGCGAGGTCACACTGAATTTCAACCGCCTGGATGTCGGCAAATTTGGTTCCGGTTTTTTGGATACCTTTCAGCACAATGGGCAAATAATCAGCGGTGAGGGTAAAAGAACCCAGGGGGTATTTTTTCCATTCCGTGCCATTCACTTCTACCTTCACATTGCGGCTGCCAATGCCCACGTTGAGGGTATTTTTCTGAGTGGCTTTGGCAACGAGATTGATCGAGTAGGTGCCACTTTCCAATAAGCGTACATAAACCGTAGGGATCACCGTGGCATCTGTCCAGTTTTGGATGCCCTGGATTGAAAGGCTGATCCCGCTGCTACCGAAATTATTGAAAAACGTATTTCCGCCCAAGGGGATGGAGTTGAAAGGTTGGTTGCTGGAAGTTGCCGTAGGCGGTTTGACGCTAGCAGTGCTGGGTTTGAGTATCCAGCGAGCACTTACCCAACCGGGTTGGATTTCGCCCAATTCTACCTGGCCATTTTCAGTGTGCAGGTAGGTCTCGCGCCATTTGTTTTTGATGCGTACTTCAGCTGAACCAGCGATGGGTTCCATGATCCACATGGCACTGAACCAGCCAGGTTCGATTTTTCCGACTTCTGGAAATTGGGTACTGGCCTCTGCGTTCAGGTAAGCTCCTGAGTCCAGGTTCTTAATCCGCACCTCGCTGCTATTGGCAATTTTTTCGATGATCCAGCTGGATTTGCTTCCTTGTTCGCCAAGATTGGGCTTCCCAGAGTTTATCTGGAGGTAAGTTTGGAGCCAGGCGTTTTGGATGCTTACGTTTCCTTGGGCCAAGAGTTGCGAAACAATAAGAATACAACTCAAAAAGACAAGCGAGCTTTTCAATTTATTGATGGTTTTAGATGTATAAGTTAGGGTATAAACAGCTATCAGGCCACAGCATAACCTGTGTAAGGTCTTAAATGTGGTGCATGAAAAGCCAAAACAATGTCTGATTTCAAAACACCTTTCTCTTCCAAATCACCCACAATATCATAATCCGAAGCATTTACCTGAACCCAGATTTTTCCGTCATCAGCGATAGAAAAGAAAAAAACAGTGAAGCTAATTCGACGTTTGTTGCGCCAGCCCATTTTTTTAATCTCATAGTTATCGTGTTCCTCGTCAAAAACAGGCACAATTTGGACGCCATCATCTGGGTTCTTCCTGCGTCGCTCAAGATACCCTTGTAGTACTTCCAGCAAAATTCTCCTATTAATCAATGCTTTATCCATTGTACAACGGTTTTATCTGTTATGGAAAATATCAGGAGATGAATCTTATCTTCAATCAAACGTTTTTGGGGAAATGGAAGTTTGAAGAAAGATTCGTAAATATCTTCCGAGATTGCTAAAAAGATAACCCTTCCAGGTTCAATATCATCAAGTGCGCTTTTGTAATTACGATATTGACCAACTGCTTGATGAAATTCATAGCCAGCTGATTTTCCTACAAAACTTTTAACCTCAACGGCGATTATTTCTACTCCTTTTTGCGCGGCAATAATTTTTTCAGCCCCCAAGTCTATTTCATAATCGGGGCTACCCATTTCCAATTCATAAGGATCATGAGTAATTATCCAACCATCTTTTATAAGGGCATCCCTTACATTTGAATGAAAAATATCCCGTGCCATTCTTAATATTTCTAATCTAAGTTACCAATTTATTTTTACTAACCCAATAATAATCACAGTTTCGGAACCTGACTCAACTCAACCCCAAGTACCTTCTTACAAATCGCATTCAACTCCTCGGCAGTTCCCTCAAAATGAAAAGTTTGCTGTACATGTCGATAAGCAGCTCTTTTGGGGAGTACCAGCGCCGGGGAAGAAGTCTCCAATTCATAAAATGCACCCAATTGCCTGCCAGTATCATTGGGTCCATCGTTGTAGGCATTGACAACATCTCCACGGTAGGGGAAGCGTTGGTTTTCCCACATGGAGTTGACATAGGCGGTGTCTCCCTGGTAATTGAAGCGCAGGATGGTCAGCGTACCTTTGGCTGCGTCGTAACTACCCGCCACAGGTTTGACTATGCTGGGTGGGATGCCCAGTTTACCACGTGATTTGGAATCACCTTTAAAAAAAAGAACACCATCCTTTTTAACCAAACGGTCTGCTCCAATTTTACCAAAATAGGCGTCGTTGACCAGCTCTCCTCCCCCATTCTTGAATGGCAAAATCACCACTTGAGAGGGCGTCGCTTTTAGCATCCCCAGCAGCCAGATGGACACCACTCCTGTACTTTTGTCCCAATCCCGCTTGCCTTCATTGCTGAGTTGATTGTCGCTTTCATAGGCCACCCATTTGACTTTATCCAGCGAGACGTGGAGCATATGTGCGGCTTCTTTTTCTTCCAACAAACGGATGCTGCGGTCAATTTTCAGGTCAAAACGGGTGCCCGAATAATTTTCCAGACTGAAACTATTGACAAAACGCACCCAGTTGTTCCCTTTTCCCACCATGGGGTATTTCAGGGTATCAATCGCGCCGGGTGTTTGCCAATGAGCAAGATCAAAAGGGTCTCCTTTTTTGAAATACAGGCCGTATTGCCCTCCTTCGGGGCCCAGCCAAAAGCGTTCTTCACCACCGTAAGCATTGATGTGGGTTTGGTATTCGCCTTTTTGGATCAAATCGTGGTTGATCCAGCCGTAGCTGTTTCCCGCCATACCCGTGGCGGTACTGGTCATTACACGGCCTTGAAAAGCTTCAACGATGAGGATTTTTCGGTCACCATCCTGGAGCAAAATGACCGGGACACGGGCTTTGAGTTGGTTGTAATCGTAAGCGAAGGTGTCTTCTTTCGAAGTGGATTCTTTCGAGGTCGAAGGGGCTTGACAAGCTTGTAATGAATAGACGAGAATAGCTAGAAAAAGGAATTTTTGCATAATTTTTTTTACTTGTAGGCAGATTCAATGGTTCGCAATCAAAAGTAGCAATTTTTTAATTGCACCTGAGTTTTTCCTGCAAATCGTTAATTTCGCTTGAATTGACAACATAAACAAACAAAATGAACCACACGCTTACTTGTACCGAACCCGGACATTTCCAATACTCCGAAGACCTAGCCGTTCAAGTTGCAGCTGGGCAATCCTTGCTGCGCATCCGACGCATTGGGGTTTGTGGCACTGATCTTCATGCCTACGAAGGTACGCAACCTTACTTCCAATACCCGCGTATTTTGGGGCATGAGTTGGCGGGAGAGTTGATCGGAGGAGATATTCCAACTGGTTTCCACCTTGGCCAGGCCGTCACTTTCATCCCTTATTTCCACTGCGGGCAATGCATTGCCTGTCGCAGTGGCCGTACCAATTGCTGCGCACAACTTCAGGTATTTGGCGTACACATTGACGGGGGTATGCGGGAGCAGGTCGCAGTGCCTTCCTGGTCTTTGATTGCCGGAGATGGCCTGAGTTTTGAAGAACTGGCCTTGGTCGAACCCCTCGCGATTGGTGCACACGCAGTGAGACGAGCACAGATACAAGCAGGCGAATATGCGCTGGTGATTGGAGCTGGGCCCATCGGCTTGGGCATCATCGAGTTTGCCCACTTGGCCGGTGCAAAAGTGATTGCGTTAGACGTCAACCCTGCCCGCCTGGATTTTTGCAGCCAACATACCCAGGCTGCGCTGGTACTCAATGCCCGCGACCCAGAAGTACTGGAAAAAATTCGCGATTTCACCCAGGGAGACATGCCAACAGTAGTTTTTGACGCCACAGGAAGCCTGCCTGCCATTCAAGGCGCTTTTGCTTACATGGCACATGGTGCACGCTACATTCTGGTGGGTTTGCAAAAAGGAGACATCAGCTTCTCGCATCCAGAATTTCACAAACGGGAAGGTACCCTGATGAGTAGCCGGAATGCTACACGGGAAGACTTTGAAAATGTGCTGCATGCCATGCGCTCGAAACAAATCAGCCCGCTGCAATTCATTACCCATCGGGTGGGATTTGCAGAAGCAGCGGAACAATTTCCGGGCTGGTTGAAGCCGGAGGAGTTGGTGGTGAAGGCGATGATTGAGGTGTGAGTTGATAAATTTTGACTTACGCTTTAATGAAGCCGATCAATTAAGACTCCTGCATCTTCTGCTGGAAGGTAATTACGATGAATTCTGCCGGACGAGTGACCGCAACCTTTACCGTGATGCGCATGATGCCGTCCAGGATATCGACAGGAGTCATGGTGGTTCCCAAGCCTACATCCACACTGAAGGCCTGCTCAGGAGAAGCTCCAGCCAGGGCTCCGCCTTGCCATACATTGGTGAGGAAGTTGGTGATCATGGCCCGCAGGTTGGTCCAGGTGGTTTGGTCATTGGGCGCAAAAACATAGGGTTCTACCGCATATTTGATGGACTGTTCGATGAAGATGACCGTTCTGCGAACACTGACATAACGCCAATCCTGGCTGTTGCCATCCAGGGTACGGGCACCCCAGATCAAAACTCCTTTACCTGGAAAAGTGCGGATGGCATTTACCGCTTTACCATTGAGCGGAACGTTCAAATCTTCTTGTTCTTCGTGGGTGATGTTTACAGAAGGTTTGATGACTGAACCAACACTGATATTGGCTGGAGACTGGAATACCCCTATGTTGTTGTCAATCATGGAATAGATACCTGCCATAGCAGCACTAGGTGGCAGAAGGTTGACTTTTGCCCTGAGTGTGCCGAGGATAGCCTTATAAAGTGGGCTGACTGCTAATAAGGTCTGGTGCAGCGACTTGATGTCGTCTCCTGCAGCAGTCTTTATTTTTTCAATTTCAGGATTAATAGCATCCGCCCGTTTTTTATCGATAATTTTTTGCTCAAGGTTATCTGCTACTTCTTTTTTAAGCAGTTCAATTAGGATATCATAGGATTCTTTGTCAATGCTGTTATTGTAATCGATAACATCTGACCCAACAATAGTGGTTTCTAACCAAGGGTAATAGGCTGCACCCCACATTAAATCTTTCATCCCAATATCGTCGCGGAATGCCTTAACAATTTCGCGAGTATCTGGTTTTAATTCAGAATTTTCATCCATAAAAACGTCCAAAATGGCAAAACGGCTAGCCATCTTAGCGCAATGCATCAGCATTTGTTCCTGTATTTTTTTATATCCCTCTTTTCCTAAAATCATCGCGTCAGGGATAACCAACATGGTCGGCTCTGGTTCTTTGAGCAAAGAAAGTATCCCTCTGGGGATTACTTCACCCTCTTTGATGTCTTCTTCTAAAAAGTCAGCAGTTGTTAAAGTACTGTTGTAGTCACCAATTGAAACAATGTAGCAATCTGATCCGCCATTTGCAAAAAAGTGTTTCATGCAATAAAAGAGCAAAAAGCGCTTGGCTTTAACGGCGAGTTTATAGATTTTTTTGGGATCATCATCCTTTTGCAAGCTAAAGGTCGTATCCGGACCTTCACCGAAGTACAACAAATATTCACCAAAAGATGAAATACGGGTTGGAACATGTTTAAGGTCTTTTTTATCCTTCATCGCAAATTGGGTATATCCTATAAATGCCGGTACTGCGGTAGCTACCGGCACAGCGGAGTTGGGGAAAGCGCTCTTTTCCTCAATGTAGACCCCAGGTGTTGCATATACTTTTGCCATACGAACCCGAATTAAAAATGAATAATAATCATTAAATTTACAAATTAGATTGGCATTCTTAGTTCTAATTTCAGTGCGGCATGATTATTTTTTCCGTTCCTTAATACAATTCTGACATGAATGTTAAAATTATTACCCTCCTAATTTTAAGTGTTTTTGGCAGCAATTGGTTCTACGCTCAGTCCATCTCCTCACCCTCCAATTTCCTGGGGCCCATCTATTTTGACAGCAAAGGGCAACTCCTCAGCAACCCGACGGATGCCAATTTGTACCGCATCTACCGCCCATCAAACCCCGATGAAAAGCCAGGCAAACAGCACCTTGGCATCAATGGTGTACTGACTTTTAAAAACAATACCGAAAACTTGTATTTCTATTTTGAAGACCATTTCATCACGGGAGAAGTCCAATTTCAGGGCAACATGTGGGTCTCCAAACTGCATCAGGATCAAGGACTGGGACTCAATTCATTGAAAGTACATTTGAAGGGAGAATGCCGTTGGTACCACCGCAATGGCCAATTGGCGCAGGTTGGGGTATACGATGGAGAAAGTTTTTATGGCGACCAAAAGCAATTCGACAATGAAAGCAAATTGATCAAATCAACTCCTGGACTCCCCCTGATCCAATACAATTACGTTTTGGAACGCACGATTTTAGGACTTAAAAATTTCAGCTATGGTGAAAATGGAAATAGTGCCATACTCCCAGTCCCGCAAAGCAACCAAGCCCAAAGCAAAGAAGTTATCGATACCAAACCAACCGATTTGGCCGCGAAATTGATGAGCATGCCGCGGTTTTCCATCAGGACTTATCGGCCCTATTTGGGACTGTATCAAGGCAAAACGATCAATGCAAGCATTCAAAAAACCGCCAATACCAGTTTAGAAATCCTCGAATTCATTGAAAAAAAAGAAGAGGTCGTGCTCGAAGTGTATTGGTTTGGTGGCTATGAAGCCCACACCAAACTTACTGGCAGTATCCATGACAACGTCATTTTTGCCCGCGGCGATTGGGAGGTCAATGGAGAAAGAGTTGGCATCATTACCCTGGCTACTTTCCTGCAAAAGGAAGAGGGCAAACTGGAAGGTTTTTTCAACATCAAATTGCTTGACCCAAATGAGAAAGTCCAATCCTGCTCTTTTAAATTGAGTAAGGAATAGGTACCTGTTTTTGGAAATGGAATGTCAAGGGAATATTAAATATAGGTAAAATCAATGTACCTCTATCTAAAGTTTACGGACAACTTTCTACATTGAATTCAACCAAACAAAAAGCTCAATGCTCAAGCAATTCCTCCTGCTCTTTTGCGCACAATTTCTGATTTATTCAGGTGTTTTTGCCCAGGTAATCCGGGTTCCAGATGGCTTTGAAGGGCCTATCTTTTTCGACATCAGTGGCCAGAACCTCAAGAACCAAATTGGGGCCAATGTTTATAGAATTTATCGTTCCGTAGGCGTAGAAGAGGTCAATCCTTCCAATGCCCTGGGTTCAAACAACCAGACTGTAGCGCTGGATAAAATTGTTGAAAAGATCAATTATTATTATTTCGAAGACCACTATCTCACAGGAGAACTGGAATTCCAGGGCCACATGATGATCGCACGCATGCATGAAGAGAGAGGGGTCAATCTTTATGCCCTAAAAGTACACCTCAAAGGAGAATGCCGCTGGTTTCACAAGAATGGAAAGATGTCTCAAATAGGTGTTTTCAATGGTGAAGACTGGTATGGGCCGCAAAAATATTTCAACGATGAAGGAAAACTCCTCAATGAAAAACCCGGCAAAGGATTAGGCCAATACCTATACAATTTTGAAAGAGGTCTTCTGCGCAGAAAAGGATTCAAATACCAGGAAAATGTAATGAGTGACATTCTACCCGCCCCTACAGTGGTCAATAAGGAAGATACAAATACAAGTGCAAAAGATACTGCTCAGAGCAAACCCATCGACATCCAGGCTAAAATAGCCAGCATGCCCCATTTCCCGATCAAAAATTACCGTACATACGAAGGCATCTATCAGGGCATTACCAAAAACATCACGTTGAACAAACAAGCGGAAACCAGCGTATCCCTTAGCGAAATTGACGCCAAAGATGGAACAGCAACGCTTGAGATACAATGGGTAGGCGGGTTTACGGGGTATGCCAAAGTTACCGGTAGTATCCAGGACAACGTCATCTTTGCACAGGGCGATATGTACCTCAAAGGCGAAAAGGTAGCTGCACTCACCCTGGTCACTTTTTTGCAAAAAGAAAACACCAAGATTGAAGGTTTCTTTAACGCCAAACCGGTTAAACCAGGAGAAAAAGTCCAATCTTTTTCTTTTGTTCTGAATAAATAGACCCTGTACAGGAAAGCACAGGAAAGTTCCGATTCAAATCCTGTTTAACTTGGAAAGCGATACTTTCATCCTTTTCAACCTACACCACATATGTACAAGCGTTATGCACTTTGGATTCTTGCTTTTCTGTTTAGCTGGGGCATTGTTGAAGCGCAAACCAGCAAAATTGACCGCGAAAAGCTGGTTACGCGTCACAACATCCATCATGCAGAAACAACGCCGTTTAGCCCGCTTTCGGTCGGCAATGGCCATTTTGCGTTTACTGCCGATATCACCGGTCTGCAAAGTTTTCCCGAGCATTACGAATCGGGTATTCCTTTGGGCACACAATCCGATTGGGGTTGGCACCATGCGTTGAATCCACGAGGGTTTAAAATCAGTGATGCTTACAAGCCCTATCAGGTAGGTGATCGTCAGGTCAATTACGCCTTCCGGCACAGTGCCAGCAGCGATACATTTAAAGCCAAGGCTTCGGAATGGCTGCGTCAAAGTCCGCACCGCATCCACCTAGGCATGATTGGCCTGGACATGATCAAGAAGAACGGCAGCAAGATTGACCTGCAAGACCTGCAAAATCCGCAACAAGAACTGAACCTTTGGAAGGGAGCACTCAGCAGTACTTTTGAGATTGAAGGGCAGGCAGTAAAAGTGGAAACCCTGGGCAATCCAAATCTGGATGGCATCTCGGTCAAAATCACTTCTGCCCTATTGCGGGAAGGCCGCCTTAAAATCAAAATTCGCCTGCCTCTTGGGGTTCCTCAATACCTGAGTTACCGGTTTGATCAACCTCAACTGCACCAAAGCACACTGCTCAAAAAAACAGACCATCGGGCTTTACTGAGCCACCAGCAAGACCTCGACCGCTACTTCATAGCCATTCAACACAACGACGGGCAAATCCAGGCGGGAGAGGCGCATACCTGGTTTTTGGTGCCTTCTGGCAACAAAGATTACCTTGAATTCAGCCTGGTTTTTAACCAAGAGGAATTTAAACTCAGTCGCCTGCCCACTTACGACAGCATCCGCATTGCGAATGCCAAAGCCTGGAAAAGTTTTTGGAAAAGCGGTGGTGCGGTCGACTTCTCGCATTGTACCGATCCGCGAGCCAAAGAGCTGGAGCGTCGGGTAGTCCTCTCTCAGTACCTCACCCGCATCAACTGCGCTGGGAACTTGCCACCTCAAGAAACCGGACTAACCTACAACAGTTGGTATGGCAAATTTCACCTCGAAATGCACTGGTGGCATGGGGCACATTTTCCGATGTGGCAACGCGCTGAATACCTGAAACCCCAAATGACTTATTACTCCCGCATCGTGGACAAAGCCAGAGCAACCGCGCAAATGCAAGGCTATGCTGGGGTACGCTGGCCAAAAATGACCGATCCCCAAGGAGAAGAAAGTCCCAGTGCGATTGGCCCCTTTCTGATTTGGCAACAGCCACATTTTATTTACCTGACCGAGTTGATGTACTGCGACAAGCCCAACCAAAAAACGCTAGCACAATACCGCGATCTCGTTTTTGCAACTGCTGATTTCATGGCCTCTTACGCCCGCTGGGACGAAAAGCGCCAACAGTATGTACTTGGCCCAGCGTTGATTCCTGCACAAGAAAATTTCAACCCGGAAACGACCCTCAATCCTCCTTTTGAATTGACCTACTGGCGCTGGGCAATGCGCACCGCTCAAGAATGGCGCAAACGTACTGGCCTGAGCCCAGAGCCAAAGTGGCAAAAAGTGATTGATGGCCTGGCACCTTTGGCTACCCGCGATGGTTTGTACCTTTTTGCGGAGAGTGCGCCCAATTCCTATATCGACTCCGCTTACTTGCACGATCATCCCATGATTTCGGGTTGCCTGGGCATGTTGCCGCCTTCTCCAGAAGTGAATGCTCAAGTTTTGGAGAACTCGTTGAATGCATTGTGGGACAAATGGAAATGGGAAAGTACCTGGGGCTGGGATTATCCGATGCTGGCCATGAGTGCTGCCTACCTCCACAAACCGGATTGGGCCGTTGACTACCTCAGCATGAAAACCATCAAAAATACTTACCTCACCAACGGCCACAATTACCAGCGCAGCGATTTGAGCATTTACCTGCCCGGCAACGGCGGGTTATTGGCCGCGGTGGCCCTGCTTTGCGTCAAAGATGGCTGGCCAAAAGACGGAAAATGGGATGTTCAATGGGAAAAACTGAGCAGTTTGTAAAAGGATTTATGTGCTCAAAATAGGATTTCTAACTTACCTTTGGACACAAATCAGCTTATGCGTTTAGTCTATTTTACCAACCGCGATTTGGCCAGCAACCTGATGTTGAATCACCTGTTGCCACTTTTACAGCCCTACATTCAGCACATTTTTATTTCTGAAAAAGTAGGCAAAGCCAATCCCGATGCGCCACAAGCATTGCAAGACCTTAAGTTTTTTGAGCAAATCCTCCCCAACGAGTTTTTGTTTCCTCAACTGGATGGCCAGGGGCAAACCCATACTGCACAACTGTTGACCTTTGAAGGTTTGTCCCAAAAATACGGCATCCCCATTACGCCCATGAACGATGTCAAGTCTCTGGCAAGTCTCCAGCAGATCCGGGATTTGCAACCAGACTTGGTGCTTTCGATTCGATATGGCCGGATATTCGGCAATGAATTTGTCCAGATTCCGCGATTGGGGGTGGTCAATTTTCATTCTGGCCGCTTGCCCAACTACCGCGGGGTATTGGCCATATTCCGGGCTTTGATGCAAGGCGACCAAACCATCAATGGAACCTTGCATTACATCGATGACAAGACCATCGATACCGGTGGAATTATTGGGTTCTCCAATCTGCCTGTTGATCCTCAAAAATCACTCTTATGGCATATTCTGAGCTTGTACCCCGCCAGTGCACCCTGGGTTACAGCCGCAGTGGAAGGCATCTTGAAGGGTGAAAAGCCTGCAACTTTACCACAAAACGAATCCGAATCAGCTTACTTCAGTTTTCCGGTTCAGACAGAACTGGATGCTTTTGAGGCTGCAGGATGGAAGTTCATCGACGCTGCGGAGTACGCCGCATTCATTCAGCAGTATTTGTAGGCTTACCAGATTTGTTCAAAGCTCTTTTTTTCCAATACCCCATTGGCCATATCCAGCACAATGGCAGCGGTATCGGCAGCATTGCCTTGGCCAATTCCGATGTTGTCATAAGGATGCATGAAAGCTTTGTAATTGGGATAAAAGCCATAACTGCCTATCATTTGGAGTGCCTTCTTGTTGAGGTAATTGGCATTTTCATTGAAACCATACCGCAGCAATCCCGCATAAATCAAGCGATTGAGTAGCGGAGAAACCACTTCGTTGGCCTCGGTTTCGCTCGCACTTTCGGTGGGAATTTGGGTGGGCAAGACCCAGTAATTTTCTCTAAAGAACCCTTTTACCAGGCTGCGACACATTTTCTCTGCCTGCTCCTGATCGGGTACGCCCGCCCAAAGGGGAATGTAATTGGACAGCCATTGCGCACGCAAGGATTTACCGGAATCCAGATCCATCATGCGGTAAACACCCAATTGAGCATCCCATAGATCTTCATTCAATCCAAAAATGGTGAGTTCTTGCCATTGGAGCAGCTCTGTCAAGTCTTTGCCGAGCGCTTCACCCAATTCGATCAGGCACTCATTGGCACGGCACAACAAACCCAAAAAAGCAGGATCTTGCACCTTAAATGGAGTCGAATGGTATACATTTTTCAGAAACTCAGGAATCAGGCTTTCTTCGGCAAAATGGATAGCGGGCAGCCCAAGTTCTGCCGGATCGCGTTGCTCATACCAATACCGATGCAGGTTGACCAAATCATCAAAACAGGCATTGATTGGCGCTGTTTCCGGGTCTTTTTTCCACCAATACCAGGCCAAAACAGCGTGAAATGGAGGAGTGTTGGCCAGTGGATTTTGAACGTTGGAGAGATTTCCTTGAGGGGTTTGACGAGACAATTCCCGTTGAAACCAAGTCCAGGCTCCAGCAAGATCGCTGTAAGTATAGCCCAATCCGAGGGCGTATTGCTCCATGGCAGAAGCTGAATTTTCGAGGGCATCCGCGGCAGAATGTACAATTTCCATCGCGGTTTGTGCCAAAGCTGATTGAACGGCCAATTGTCTAGTGTTTCGAATGATACCAAATACGGGCTGAAGATTCCCGGTAGGATGGGAAGCCAAAGCTACATATTCTATTGGGTTAAAATATTAAACCATTTCAATTTTTTATAAAAATACCATTTATATCTAATAATTGAACATGTTCTCCAATTGCTTTTTGTATCTTTAACTCAATTCATCTCTGCTTTATGCATCGTCAAGGAATCATTGAATTGTTGCGCCGTACCTTTGATGGCGCTGCCTGGCACGGCCCGGCGGTCATGGAGACATTGCGCAAAGTTTCTTCGGATCAACTCGGGCAGCGCGTTGGCAATAGCCACTCCCTGATTGAAATCGTAGAACACATGACGGCCTGGCGGCGTTTTACCATCGAAAAACTCCGGGGAAATACCACCTTTGACGTCAATGATGCGGCCAATTTCCCCAGGGTAGAACCCAATGAGGAAAGCTGGACGATTACGCTACAGCAATTCGAAGACAGTCAAATCATGCTGTTGGAACTGTTGGAGCAAACCAATGATTCCCTGCTGGAACAAACCGTAGAAGGCCGCAATTACAGCTTCTACGTGTTGTTGCACGGCATCATCCACCACGATGTGTACCATCTCGGGCAGATCATGCTGCTGATGAAAGGGCAATAAAGAACCAGGCTATTCTTTGAAAAACTTCTTCCAATTGACCACGGTACCAGTTGCAGCTGAATGTTTGGCCGTTTCTAAAATTTGCACCACCATCCGGTTGTTGTCCAAGGCCGACAATTCAAAGGGCTGCAAAGCAATCCTTCCCCGCACCACACCTTCGAAATAGGCAAAAGGATCGTTCTTTCCAGCTGGAAGTGCCTCGGCAACCAGTGGAGTACCTCTGTCTTCCAATTTTGCGCCCAGCAACATGTCTTTTCCATTCAAACATTCCAACACCCCACTTTGGCCATATACTTCCATGTCTTTGCGGCTGTAAGGCCAGTTCCATGAAGCCTGAATGATGACCTGGGTATTGGCATAATCCAGCACAATGGTGGCTTCATCCTCTACTTTGGGGTACAAATTGGGCTTGATGTGCCGCACACTGCAAAAGACCGTTTTAGGTGTTTCGCCTTTCAATAACCAGGTGGACAGGTTCGCACCATAACAACCAAAATCGGTCAAGGCACCACCGCCGTCCAGCACCGGATCAGTCAGGAAAGCCAAAAACTCTGGATTGCAGCCAATTTCAATCGGCCCGGGATGCCCGTGATGGAAGACCATTTTGCGGATTTGTCCGATTTTATTTTGGGTATGGATGAGGTCATAGGCTTTGGCATTGCTGCCATACCAGGTGGTTTCGTAGTTGGTCAACAATTGAATCTGGTGCTTTTTGGCCAGGGCGACCATTTTTTGAGCATGTTTCCAATTGGCCGCCAAGGGTTTTTCCACCATTACGTGAATGCCACGTGGCGCACAATATTCCACGGTGTTGAGGTGATTGAAAATGGAACTAAAATCGGTTACCGCCTCTGGTTTGGTTTTTCCCACCATCTCTTCGATCGTGCTGTATACCATACTCGGGTCAAACTTGTACTGTTTGGCATACCGTGCAGCCAGATCGCGGTTGGGTTCGGCGATGCCAACAATTTCAATATCATTGCCTTTGGGGCGATTCAGAATCCCGTGTACATGGGCATGGGTAAGCCCAACGACGCCCACCCGGAGGGGTTTGGAATTGTTTTGGGCAGCCAGGCTGAACAGCATTTGGGCCAGAAAAAAAACGGTGCAGAGTGTTTTGGTTTTCATATTAGGAGGGTGTTTTTTGCAGCCAAAACCGCTTTTATGAAGTGGGGCAAAATAAGTGTTTCATTTTCTTGTAGCCAAAGGATTAGATAAGAAACTTGAAATGAACCGTTTACTCATCTAATCCTTTGGCAAAATGAAACACTTATTTTTTTATCGCCCCTAAATGTTGATTTCCGATGAGTAGGGTAGCATGTACCAAAAGTTCTAAATCCGACTTTTGGGTGCGTTGATTGACAATGCAAACCCGAATGGCATAGCGCCCTTCTAGTAAAGTCGATGACGGGGAAGCAATGCCATTTTCTTGCAACTGGATCAAGATTTCGCGATTGAGCGCATTGAGTTCAGTTTCATTCAGATCAGGATGTACGAAGCGGTAGCAGACGATGCTCAGGGAAACGGGCGCCAGCAATTCCAGGTCAGCTTCATTTCCCACCAATTGCCCCAGATAAGCAGCTTGCAAGTTGTTTTGCTGGATCATCGCAGCGTATTTGGCCAGGCCATGTTCCTTGAGCGACATCCAGATTTTGAGCGCTTTGAAACCCCGCGACAGTTCAAAACCATAATTGTTGATCGACTCTAGTCCGCCTGCCAACCCACGTTTTTCCTGCAAAAGGTAATTTGGGGTGATGGCAAAAGCATTGCGGTGTGCCTCGGCATTTTTGATGAGTGTACAGCCCACTTCGTAGGGTACGTACAACCATTTGTGCAGGTCAAAAGCCACACTATCGGCGTGTTCCAGGGCTTGCAGCGCGGGTGCGTAATCGGGATCCAGCTTGGCCAGCGCGCCATAAGCACCATCTACGTGAAACCACAGGTTGTAGCGTTGGCAAATCTCCAGTAGTTCTTCCAGTGGATCGATGGCTCCGGTATTGACTGTACCTGCAGTCCCCACCACACAAAATGGGTGATAGCCATCGGCGAAGTCTTTTTCAATGGCACTGATCAGTTCAGGAACTACGATTTCGTAGTGGTCGTTGACCGAGATTTTGCGCACGGCATCTCCACCCAGGCCAAGAATTTCAACGGCTTTCTGAATGCAACTGTGGGTTTCTGCGGAGCAATACAGCGTCATTTGGCCACCTGCACGGTACAATCCATTTTTGCGCACATCGCTCTGCAACTGGTGATTGCGGGCTACGGTCAGCGCAGTAATATTGGCCATTGAGCCACCACTGAGCAAGATGCCAGAGGCAGAAGCGGGATAATTGAGCATTTGTTTGCACCAATTCACGACTTGTTGATCCACGTACAAAGATGCATGCTCGCCAATGGTCACGTTCGGATTCATGGTTGCTGCCAGCAAGTCGGCCAAAACCCCCATTGGCGTACCCGTGCCTTGTACCCAGGCAAAAAAACGAGGATGAATATTGCCTTTGGTGTAGGGAAAAATGTACTGTTTGAATTCCTGATAAACGTCCTCTATATCTTGAGGGCCTTGCGGAATATCGCTGGAAAGGTAAGTTTTGACTGCTTCAGGAATGGGTTTCCAAACAGGTTGCTGATCAATGTTTTCCAGGTAATCCATTACGTCATCGATCATTTGGTGCCCCAATTGACGCATTTGTTGCCAGTCCTGGGGGTCTAAAGTCAGGTTCTCCCCTACCCTATCGGCTAGTTCATTGCGCTGTAGTTTCTGCATCACTTCGTTCATTTCATCAAAGATACCTGCTATGTCCCTTCTATCCAACCTGAAAATTGCGGACAAAAAAAATGAGCCTTCGATGCGAAATGCTACCGAAGACCCATTTTTGGTCAAATCAAAACCACTCAGGAATTACAAACGTGTTGCTTCAATGGTTTGGCCTTGAACTTCCAATTTAACCTTGATTACTTTTTTGGTTTCATCGCGTATAAAGGTCGCAGTGCCATCGAAACCTTCGATGCTGAATACATCAGCCGTTGAGGTAGACACCAGAGGGGCACTTCCTTGGCCTTCAAGGGTACCGATTACTTTTCCCTTATCCCAGGAAACGATGATGTTGCCCATACCGCCGGTATCGTATTTTCCCAGAATGGGCTGAACAGCAACAGAATCCAAAACAGGAACCGCAGGCGCAGCAGCATTTTGAGCGCTAACAAATCCGATTGCTACAAAGAAAAGAAAGATGAAAGAGCAGAGCAGCGATTTCATAATTGTGCTTTCAAAAGGGTGATGAAATAAATGAATGAATGATGCAGCAAAGTAAGATTTTTTGCCCCTGCTGCAAATGTTTTTCTACGAAGGAGATGTTAAGTTTTACGCACTCAAAATCAACTTAGTATGACGCAAAAAATTACTTCCCAATTTTTTTGAGGCTTTTGAATAGGAAGCTCACTTGAAATGAAGCGTTCGACTTCCTATTCAAAACCCAAATTGGGAAGTTAATTTTTCTGCGTTACTTACTAAATCTTCCAATACCCCCACAAGAGCCTCAAGTCTTCACTTACCCGATAATCTCTTGCATAGCTTTGATTCAGCTTGTGTTGGGTCGATTCTTTCAACACCAATTCCGAAACCGCATCGTTGGGGTTCAATACGCCGGGTTTGAGTTTGGGCAGGTCGGGTTCGGGTTGGGTATAGCTTATCCAGGTTTTTTGGCCAATCAATACTGGCCAGGCATTGGCCCAAATCTTTTGTTTGCGTGCACCTAAAAAGATACTCAAAGGAAAACTGGGCAACAACACCAGTGCAATCACGATGTCCAGCAGGCGCTTGTTTCGACGGTTTTCAGGGCGGGAGATGCTGAATTGCGCGTCCAGGCGGTACCATTCTCCGTTCATGTCCTTGTTGCTGCTGCCAATGATGGTATCGCTCCCTGCGGGTAAAATTTTATAGTTCAGTTGTCGCCCCAGTTTTTCCATCGTTTCGATGATTGCCGCATTGGACAAATCCTGACTGCAAAAAATCAATTCATCCAGTCGAAACAGCTCAACCAAAGCAGGCAAGTCGGCCAAAGTACCCAGGTACAAATGAGATGCTGCGGTATTTTGTTGCGGAGCGATTAGTCCGATCGTCTTTTTGCGGATGCCAATGGCCCGCAGGATGGCTTCAATTCGCCGGGTTTCTTCCAGAGATCCGACGAGGGCCAGGCGCTTTTCTTCCTGTTCTTCCAGACTAAAATTCCCCATACCAAGGCTGCTGATCAATGCCCGCAAAGCCGGAATGGCCAACAAGGCCCAAATCGTACCCAAAACAATCAACATCCGCGAACTTCGGTATTCCAAATTCAAAAATCCATAAATGGCCGCAATTCCTACTGCCCCAAACAGGATGCCCCGTACAATTTGCCACAAGTTGGTGCGCCGGTCGTAAGCGCCGCTGAAAAACAGGGCAGTCAACCAAATTCCGGTGTACAATGGTGCATTGAAATACAAAAAGGATTCTTCAAAATGACCTGGATTGTGAAAATGGTAAACGGCCCAGGATTTTTTCAACAAAAACAAGCCGCTGTACAAGGCAAGCGCATCCAGAATAGGCCACCAGGCGCGTTGAAAAAAATTGGACACCAAAGTAAGTCCTGCCCGAAAATAGATGGCAGCTTGCAGCATCAATACAAAACTGCGTGCATTGCTGCCCCGAAAATGCTTGCGCGCAAACAGGATCATCGCCTGGTAAAAGATGCGCACATAATTGACGCTGCCTTTTTTGGTGCTTTCGCCTTTGTAATGGATGATGGTCGTATCGGCCAGATAATGGTTGGTGTAGCCTCCCAACTGGATGCGGTAGGATAGATCAATGTCTTCGCCGTACATAAAAAACTGCTCATCGAGCAAACCCACTTTATCCAGTGCCGCTTTGCGCATCAGCATGAAGGCCCCCGACAACACATCCACCTCATGGTTCTGATTTTTGGGCAAATACCCCAAATGGTAGCGATTGAAAAAACGGGATTTGGGGAAAAACCGCGACAGCCCAAAGGTTTTGCTAAAAGCCACAAAGGGAGAAGGAAAACCACGCTTGGATTCGGGCAGAAAGACACCCGATCCATCAATCATTTTTACGCCCAAAGCGCCAGCCCCTGGATGGTTTTGCATAAAATCCAGGCAAACGCGCAGGGTATCTTCGGCGAGTACCGTATCGGGATTGAGCAACAAGACGTATTCGCCTGTGGCCAAGCGGATGGCCTGGTTGTTGGCTTGAGAAAAGCCCACATTGCGCTCATTGGCAATCAGTTGCACTTCCGGAAAGCGCTCCTGCACCATTTGCAGCGACCCGTCTTTGGAAGCATTGTCTACCACCCATACCTCCACCGCTAATCCTTCCGCAGCGCGCCGAACCGATAGTAAGGCTTGCTCCAAAAAGAATTTGACGTTGTAGTTGACGATGACGATGCTTAAAGTCATATTGGTGTATTAGGGGCGGTAAAAAAACTACTCCTGCCGCTGATAAGGTACCCTGGCCACGATTGAACGGCCCAGGGTCAGTTCGTCGGCGTATTCCAGTTCGCCCCCAAAAGAGACCCCTCTGGCGATGGTACTGATGTTTACCTCCAGGTCTTTTAAACGTTTGGAGATGTAAAAAATGGTGGTTTCGCCTTCAATTGTTGGACTGATGGCCATTACAATTTCTTTGACTTCATCGGTGGATATCCTCTGCACGAGGGTGTCGATGTTCAATTCAGCGGGTCCGACACCTTCCAATGGGGATATCACGCCGCCCAGTACATGGTACAAACCCCGGTACTGTCCAGTATCCTCGATGGCCATCACGTCCCGAATGCTTTCGACCACACACACCACATGGCGGTCGCGGCGGGCATCGCGGCAAATCATGCAGAGGTCTTCGTCAGACAGGTTGTGGCAAATTTTGCAAGTTTTGATCTCCCGGCGCATTTTTACAATGGCAGCGCCAAACTGATCAACGGTGTCAATTTCACGGCTGACCAGGTGCAAAACCAGCCGCAATGCGGTCTTTTTACCGATCCCCGGCAGGCTGGCAAACGCATTTACAGCGTCTTCAAGTAGTTTGGATGAAAAGTTCATGAGGGTAAAGATAAGTACTCAAGTAAATTTTTCTTGCAACAAATTGGCGTGCTATCGGTATTACTGTAAATTTGGTCGCGAATTCAGAATTTAAAACGACAAAAAGCAAAAACATATGGCTGAAGTCATCCGGATGCCCCGCATGAGCGATACGATGGAAGAGGGCAACATCATTGGTTGGTTGAAAAAAGAAGGCGACCACGTAGAACCAGGGCAAACCCTGGCCGAGGTGGAAACGGACAAAGCCACTATGGAACTAGACGCTTTCGTAGAAGGCGTCATCCTGCACATTGCCGTAAAAGAAGGCCCCGTAGCCATTGATGGCGTCATTGCGGTGATCGGTCAACCCGGCGAAGACTGGAAAGCGGTACTCGCTGCTGCCAACGGTGGCGCTGCTGCTCCAGCTGCCAATGGACAAACGCCTGCACCTGTTGCTGCGCCTGTCGCTGAAGTACCCGCCGCTGCGACAAGTACCGAAGACAGCCGCATCAAAGCTTCTCCTCTGGCCAAAAACATCGCCAAAGAATCTGGAGTGAGCCTGGAACAACTGGTCGGATCAGGAGATCAAGGCAGAATCGTCAAAAAAGACGTTGAAGCCTTTTTGGAAAACAAAGGTACTGCACCTGTTGCCACGCCTACTGCTCCCGCTACACCTGCACCAGCTGCCACACCCGCCGCCAAATCTGAAGCACCAAGCAGTGCTCCGTTTGCATTCAACGCTGGTGGCAACAACTACGAAGAAGTTGGGGTTACGCAAATGCGCAAGGTCATTGCACGTCGTTTGGGCGAAAGCCTGTTCACCGCTCCGCATTTCTACCTGACCATCGAGATCAACATGGATCGCGCCATCGAAATACGCAAGCAGTTGAACGAGGTGTCACCTACCAAACTTTCTTTCAACGATTTGGTCATCAAAGCGGTTGCGGCTTCTTTGACCCAACACCCTGCGATCAACTCTTCCTGGTTGGGCGATAAAATCCGCTACAACAAGGACATCAACGTCGGAGTAGCAGTTGCTGTTGAAGATGGTTTGTTGGTTCCGGTAGTGCGCTACGCCAACATGAAAACCCTCTCTCAGATCAATACCGAGGTCAAGACCCTGGCTGGAAAAGCCAAAGAACGCAAATTGCACCCGGATGAAATGTCAGGCAACACCTTCACCATTTCCAACCTGGGCATGTTTGGCATTGACGAATTTACGGCCATCATCAATCCACCCGATGCCTGTATCCTGGCAGTTGGAGGGATTTTTGAAAAACCAATCGTGAAAAATGGCGAAATCGTAGTGGGCAACACCATGAAAGTAACCCTCTCTTGCGATCACCGGGTAGTAGACGGCGCCACCGGAGCTCAATTCCTCCAGACGTTTAAGTCTATATTGGAAGAACCAATCAAACTCTTAGTGTAATTCAGCTATCAGCTTTCAGTTATCAGCTTTCAGCTATCAGCTTTCAGCAAGTAGTGCGCTTGGGGCTGATAGCTGACCGCTGATAGCTGATTGCTGATTGCTCAATGCTGATTGCTCTGTATGAAAAAAACACTCGTTCTCGGCGCTTCCGACAATCCAGACCGTGTTTCTTATGAAGCCATTCGTCGATTGACGAGCAAAGGCCATAAGGTTGTGGCGGTAGGTTTGCGTGAAGCGAATGTATTTGGCGTTGACATTCAAAAAGGGCTGCCTCCAACCGAGGACGTAGACACCATTACGCTGTACCTCAACCCTGAGCGACAGAAAGATTATTACGATTATATCTTAGGCTTACACCCCAAGCGCATCATTTTTAATCCAGGCACCGAAAACTTCGAACTGGTCAGAATGGCCAAGGAAAAAGGAATTGAAGTAGAAATTGCCTGTACGCTGGTGATGTTGTCGGTGGGGGTGTATTAACTCCATGAAATGAAAAACAAAACACCGCAAATTCTTTATTTTTTAGGCGCACTGGCCTATTTCGTCAACTTTTGTATCATCGCTCCTTTTGAGATCAAATTGCCATTTCCTGTAAAAATGGTTCTGACCCTTCTCATGTTGATCTATGTCTATTTGATGGTAAAAGAACTGATTAAACAAAGAAAGGAGAACCAACAAAAATTGCTAGAAGCCACCGAGGAAGAAAAGCTGAAGATCCGCGAAAACCAAAAATACATGGTGTTGATGTTTGGAGCTTTGATTTTGGTCTTAGCTATTTTGTTTGGGGCTAGTTATGTGAGTCAATAAGTTGGATTTAAGTGACATGTCGCCAAAATTTTGGATAGAATCGCTTAGACCTCAATGGCTTCTACCAATTCACTGATCATTTCCCTCAGTGCCTTTAAAATTTTGAAGATCACAAAAACATCATCTGTGGTGGCATCAAAGCCTCTGCTGATGCAATAGTGTTTTTCACTCAAAGTCATGAAATACCAGTCCCGTCCCCGCATGTAACAACCATAAATTGGATGGCGATTTTCGTTGAGTACCTGACCAATCAACATGGCCGCCAACGCTTGCCCGATGGGATCTCCATTCGGATCACTTTCTCTTTTGAATTCTTGAAAGCAAAAATAGGGCGCCTCAGGTTCGCGAAACCCAGAAGCTATCATCTCATCTGGTTTACCAGAGAAAGTAACCAGATCACCGTGTACATCGAGAATATCTGCTTTGATAAAATGCTCTGCGAATAAATTGTACCGATAAGGCTCAGTAAAACGAATCAGACTAAACATGGGGCCAATGAAGTGCAACCTCAGTTCTTGCTCATTCCACGATTCAACATTCGTAATCAGCAAATCTTGAAAAATGGGAACTACAAGTCTGGCCGCTTCATCGATTTCCATCGAATTTGCTAAACTCAACCAGGCATCCAGGCTTTCTTGAGTCCGCAATCTGCGTAGGCCAAAATTCTTTTCCAAATAAGCTAAATTACAGTCGTTGAGCGATTTACTTTGCATGCTCATTTTCTTTAAAGTTTTGAGTACTTATTTTACTTTCATTGTACTTCACTTGTGCAATTTTTCTAGGCGTACACTTTTTCTAGCTGAGAAAAAGGAAAAAGTTGTTTGATATTTTGGAAAAAAGAATAGGAGAAAGAATTTTGTGTTACCACACAACAAAACCAATCTCCTATGAGCCGAAGCC
>Ga0247831_1002094_pt1 | contig 34074 bp, 29 predicted proteins | sample LaCruzMarch2015__9_FD_192406 | JGI IMG/M metagenome (GOLD analysis project Ga0247831, IMG submission 192406) | Freshwater microbial communities from meromictic Lake La Cruz, Castile-La Mancha, Spain - LaCruzMarch2015_1m | ecosystem: Environmental > Aquatic > Freshwater > Lake | place: Spain...
GGCCGTGCAGGATCTGATCGCCGTCTACACCATGCTGGCGGGGCGGTGCCGGTACGCGCTCCACCTCGGTCTCACCGAGGCAGGCATGGGCTCCAAGGGCATCGTCGCCTCGTCCACAGCGATGGGCATCCTGCTGCAGCAAGGCATCGGCGATACCATCCGCTTCTCTCTGACGCCCGAGCCCGGCGGCGACCGCACGGTGGAAGTGCGCGCGTCGCAAGAGTTGCTGCAGACGATGGGCATCAGGGCGTTCGTGCCAATCGTGGCGGCCTGTCCCGGTTGCGGGCGGACCACATCGACGGTGTTCCAGGAACTCGCCCGCGACGTGCAGGACATGATCCGCGACCGCATGCCGGACTGGAAGGCGCGCTATCCGGGCGTCGAGAGCCTGAACCTCGCTGTGATGGGTTGCATCGTCAATGGGCCGGGTGAATCGAAGCATGCCGATATCGGCATCTCGTTGCCGGGCACCGGCGAGACCCCGTCGGCGCCGATCTTCATTGACGGCAAGAAGGCCATGACGCTGCGCGGCCCGAAGATCGCCGAGGAGTTCAAGGCGATCGTCGAGGACTACATCGAGCGCCGCTACGGCGGACAACCGAAAGCAAGCGACGCGCGCACGGTTGCCTGAGCAGAGCAGTCGCGCAGAAACGACAATGGGGGCCACGAGGCCCCCATCAGGCGATCAGCACCTTTCGATGATCAGAACCGATGGCGGATCGAACCGCGGATGGCGAGTTCGCCGTCCTTCGAGTCGCTGGTGTCGACCTCGGGCGCGGCGCGGCTCTTCTCGTTGCCGCCGTAGAGCAGCTCGAGGCCGAAATCCATCTTGGGGATGACGCCGAGCTTGCCGAGGCCAGGAATGCGGATCTCGGTGCCGGATTTGCCACCCGTGACATCAGGAATATCGAGCTTGAGTTCAGGCTTGCCAGACGGCGTCGTGCCCTGCACTGGGGCAACGGGGGCCACTGGCGCGGCAACTGGACCGGTATTCTTCTGCTGCTCCTGGAAGGCGCCCGCAGCACTGCTGAGCAGCGTCGCGGCGGCCAGGGCAAGCAGCATGTTCCGCATATCGAAGCGCATCTCGAATCCTGTCACGCTCATCAGGTGAGCCTGGACGATATCTGGTCGTTCAGTAACCTACCCGCAATCATGTTTCCACAGCGGTTAAGGGCTGCTGAAGATTTGCGGTTCCGAGTGTGGTGCCGCTGCCATGTGGCTGTGACGCACCGCAAAATCTGAACACTGAGCAGCCCCGCTGATAAAGAAAAGGGCCGCCCTAGGGCGGCCCTTTCCGTATGCCTGTGATCATAAAGATCAGAAGCGGATGATCGCACCGAGAGCGATGATGTCGAGTTCGGAGACGCTTGCGCCGGCTGCCGTCTCACCCTCGTAGTGCTTGTAGTTCATGTAGATGTCCATGGCAGCGGCATCGATCGTCTGGCTGATGCCAACGCCGTACCATTCCATCTCGGACTGCTCGTTGAGGTTGACGGCGCCGATCTCACGCGTCGAGCGGCCATACTCGGCGTAGAAGTTCGTCGCGCCGAGAGCATGGAACTTGCGGTTCACACCAGCCGTCACGTACCAGCCCTGATCTTCCTCGCTGGCGATCGTGTTGTTGTCGACGGTCAGACCGTACGACGCAGCAACGTAGAGGCCCGTCGGGACGTGCTGAATGCCTGCCGAGGCGCCGAACGCTTCGCAATCGACTCGATTGGAGGCATCCAATGTGCAGCCGTTCGCGAAGCCTTTGGTCCGCGATGTCGACTGCTCGTTCGACAACTGGTAGCCAACGCCGGCCGCGATGCGGATGCCGTTGAATTCGCCAGCGTAGCGCAAGGCCACGTCGTAGAATTCGTCAGAGCCGACAGCTGCCGACAAAGTGAAACCAGCCATAGCAGGCGAAACGTACATCACGATGTCGCGACGATCGCCTTCACCAGCAAAGGTCGAACCAGCCGAGTGAGCAAGGTTCTGCCACGTCGACCCGCCACCACCCAGCGGCGAGAAGTTGCCGAGGTACGGGCCGGTATCCGGGCCCTGACCAACGCCGCAGCCGACGCAGATTTCGGTGATGCCCTCAGTCGCCGAGCCCGTGTGACCCAGCCAGACGCGGCCGAGACGCTTCGAGTCGATGTAGAGTGCCTCGTGACGAACGTCGAGGCCCGACTTGTTGTTCAGGTTCGCAGCGGTGATGCCCTGCGAGTTGTTCGTGCCGCGCACGCCAACCTCGATCAGGAAGCCAGCCGACCACTCGGCATTGATCGTTGCTGCACCGTTGAAGCGGAAGCGCGAACGCGAGTTGTTGTTCGTCGCGACGGCGAAGCCACTGTCGTCGAGCGCGTTTGCCTGGTCACCCGACCAGAACTGGTCACCCGACCAGAAAATCATCATTTCGTTGACGTGGCCGGAAACGGTCAGTGTCACCTTGCGGTTGCCCTTGCGAGCGGTGGTTGCCTCGAGCTCGGCGATACGCTCCTCGAGGTCGGCGCAGCAGTTACCGCCGAGGTCAGCCGCGAACGCCGGAACGGCGATCACGGACGCCAGTGCGGCGATTGCGAAGCGACTGGTCATTTTCATTTATCCCCCAATCAGGATTTGAGTTTGTCTAGTGCTGTTCTCAGGTGCAGTGAGCAGCACGCGCTGCCCGGCTAGCTTGCCGTGTTCAGACTGGGACGCACGCACGCGCGTGTGCGCTCGCGGCTCAGACTGAACGCGGGACACTTGACGCAGAACTGACGCTGGATACTGGGGGTGCGGCGTATCTAGGCTTGCCGGGCTTGCTCCCTGCAGCGTGGCGCCTGATTGTCTGGCTCACCACGCTTGGACCGAGAAGGTCCAGCCGCACATACTCTTTACGGTAGATGACGTTTAGTCGACGCCCGTGACTCGGGCAAACGAACCAAGCGGCTTTTTCACCCAATTCGAGGCCCTTGTGGCGCTATCGCCACGGCAGGCAGGATTGCCACAGGGCTGATGCAGTGGCGCTGCGGCGAATAAAATTTGATTATTATCAGAATATTAGACCGTTCGGCGAACTCGACTGAGGGGGTATCGGCCCGCTGCTGGACGCCGCCGTGCTCACGTCGGCCGGAGACCGGCATTGGGCGGATTTGGTGCAGGTAGAGCAATTTGCAGCCTGTTAATCGTCTATTCGGGCGCGAATCGCCCTTGGCGATAACAGTTGAAATGGCGGCTTTCGAAATGAAACGCCCCGCCGTTGCTGGCGGGGCGTTCACTCGTCGTATCGTACGTATGGAACGGGCGATCGCCTACTTCTGCTGGATCGGTTGCGGTGCTGGCACGCCCTTGGCCTCCATCGCCTTGCGCTGCTGCTCCTGGATCACTTCCTGCTGACGCTGACGGATTTGCGCCATCAACTGGCCGCGCGCCTGAGCATACGCCTTGTTGTCGACCGGCTGGCCGCCGAGCGTGGCGTTAAAGCCGTCGAGCGGCACCGGCAGGTTGACCGGCTGACCATTGAAGTTGACGGCATTCACGATCATGCCGGCGCCCTTCTTCATCTGAGCGAGGAAATCGTCGGTGACGGCGATCTCGGCGGTGCAGCCGGCCGGGTGGCACAGCGTGTAGGTGAGCTTGATCGGGTTCAACGACTTGGCGTCGATGTTCTCGTTCTTGTCGAGCTTCTTCCAGAGGTCGGCGTTGAGCACGGCGATGCGCAGACCGGCCGGGATGTACATGCCGAGCGGCACCATCACCTTGAGCTGGCGCTCCTTCTGGCCCTCCAGCTCCTGGATCGCCGCTGATACGATGGCAACGCCCAGGTTACCGTCGAGACGCTCGTGGTGCGTCAGGCAGATGTTGGTTTCCTTGGTGGTCGGCTTGCCGTCGGCTCCGATCGCATTGATCGGCGCCTTCTCGCACAGCTTTACCCAGGCACTCTGTGGGGCCGCCGCAGCGGCTGGCGCCGCAGCCGGCGCCTTCTCGTTCTTCTTGGCCTGCGCCAACGCCTGGCCACCACCAGCCAGCACCAGCCCGAGGCCTACTGCCGCCGCCAGTGCAAGGCGTCCGCCCCCGGCCGCAAACCGATCGGTCATCGACATCGTTCGCTCCAATCTCGCGTTGAAGAGCGGCACCCCGCTCGTCTCTTCCGGTTCTTCAAGTCCCGTTGTCGCCTGGATCCCGTGTTTCGAGATCCCATGGTCGGATCTCATCGGGCCGCCACGGCAGGAATGCCGCGCGGAGAAGCCCCAGCCCACTTGCGCGCGACTAAGGACCCGAATGCGGCATTCCCGTGGCCAAATCCCGTGACCAACACTCCGCAACCGGGCCGGCTTGTGCGATGCTCGGCGGCGTGGCAAGGCCGCAACGCTCGGCACCGACCGCGCTGGCCACCTCAGACCCCGGAACCCAACCCGTGACCCTGCCCCGCAATCGCCCGCCAGCCGCGCTTCCGCCGATGGGTGGACGGGTTGCCGGCATGCTCGCGGTGCTGGTGGCGCTGCTGGCCACCGCCGGCACCGCTTCGGGCCAGCCGCGACACGGCATCGCAATGCATGGCGAACCGGCACTGCCGGCCGGCTTCACGCACTTCCAGTCGGTCGAGCCCGACGCGCCGAAAGGCGGCCGGCTGACGCTCGGCGTGCTCGGCGGCTTCGACACGCTGGAGCCGATGAACATCAAGGGCGTCAAGGCGCAGGGTGTGCGCGGCTTCATTTATGAGAGCCTGATGGCGCGGGCGCCCGACGAGCCGTTCACGCTCTATGGCCTGATCGCGAGCCACGTCGAGATGCCCGAGGACCGCAGCGCCATCACCTTCCACCTTCGGCCCGAGGCGCGCTTCTCGGACCGCCGGCCTTTGACCGCCGACGACGTATTGTTCAGCTGGACGCTGCTGCGCGACAAGGGACAGCCCTTCCTGCGCGGCTTCTATCGCAAGGTGATCGAGGCGACGAAGCTCTCCGAGCATGCGGTGCGCTTCAGCTTTGAAGCCGGCACCGACCGCGAGATCCCGCTGATCCTCGGGCTGATGCCGATCCTGCCGAAGCACCTCAACGATCCCGAAACGTTCGAACAGACCTCGCTCGTCCCGCGCGTCGGCTCCGGCCCCTACGTCATCGAACGGCTGGAGGCGGGTCGCAGCATCGTCTACCGCCGCGATTTAGAGTACTGGGGCCGCAGCCTCGCGGTCCGTCGCGGCATGTTCAACTTCGACGAGGTCCGCTTCGAGTATTTCCGCGATCAGGCGGCGCTGTTCGAGGCCTTCAAGGCGGGCGCCATCGACGCCCGCATCGAGGGCGATCCCGGCCGCTGGGTGTCCGGCTACGATTTCCCGGCGGCGCGCGAGGGGCGCGTCGTCAAGCGCGAAATCCCGCTCGCCATCCCCGCCGGCATGGCAGGGCTCGTCATGAATACGCGGCGGCCGCCGTTCGACGATCCAGCCATACGGCGCGCGCTGATCGAGGCGTTCGACTTCGAGTGGATCAACCGCACTCTCTATAATGCGCGCTACACGCGCACCGACAGCTTCTTTGCGCGCTCCGATCTCTCGGCGGCGGGCCGCCCGGCCGACGCCGAAGAGCGTCGCCTGCTCGCGACGTTTCCGGGCGCCGTGCGTCCCGAGATCATGGACGGCAGCTTCCGCCCCGCGAGCTCCGACGGCAGCGGCACGGATCGCCGACTGCTGCGCCGCGCCTTCGAGCTTCTGACGGCCGCTGGCTGGCGGATCGACGGGCGCCGGTTGGTGTCTGCGAAGACGGGGCGCGCGCTCGCCTTCGAGATGCTGGCCAGCACCCGCGAGCAGGAACGGCTGATGCTGGCCGTCGGCGAGACGCTGCAGCGCATCGGCATCCAGGCGACCATCCGGCAGGTCGACGATTCCCAATACTGGCGCCGCCTTAAGAGCTTCGACTTCGACATGGTGCAGTGGACGTGGCCGGCCTCGTTGTCGCCCGGCAACGAGCAGGTTCACCGGTTTTCAGCCCGCTACGCCGACATCGAGGGCACGCTCAACCTCGCCGGCGTCAAGAACGCCGCCGCCGATGCGATGATCGAGGCGATGTTGGCAGCCACCAGCCGCGCGGCGTTCGTTTCGGCGGTGCGCGCCTTCGACCGGGTGCTCCTCTCGGGCGACTATGTGATACCGTTATTCCACGCCAAGAGCATGTGGATCGCGCACTGGCGACGGATCGAAGGCCCGTCGCGGTCGCCCCTGCTCGGCGAGACCTTCGACACCTGGTGGGCGCGCGACAAGACATGAGCAGCACGTATGGCTTCAGCGGCCCCCTGCCGCCCGCCCGCTTCAACATGGCGGCCTACACCGTCGGTCGGCCTGCGGCTGCCACCCCCGACAAACCGGCGCTGATCGTGCTCGACACGCCGGAAGGCGGGCCGGCCGAGACGTGGACGTTCGCCGAGATCGAGGACGCGGTGCTGCGCATCGCCGCCGGCCTGCAGGACCTGGGCCTCCAGCGCGGTGATCGCATCATGCTGCGGCTCGAAGGCACCAGCCGCTATCCGCTGATGTTCTTCGGAGCCATTGCCGGCGGCTTCGTGCCGCTTCCAACGTCGACCCACCTGACGCCGCCCGAAGCGGAGTTCCTGCGGTCCGACAGCGACGCCGAAGCCGTCGTGCTCGCCGACGACAATGCCGACATGCCGCTGCCAGCGGGGACGTTCAGGCTGCTGCCCGACGATGTCGCCCGCCTGCTGTGCCACCCACGGCGAGCCACCTACGCCGAAACGTCCAGCGATGACCCCGCCTATCTCATCTATACGTCAGGCACCACCTCGGCACCGAAAGGCGTGCTGCACGCCCAGCGCGCAGTGTGGGGTCGCCGACCGATGTACGAGGGGTGGTATGGCATCCGCGACAGCGACCGCGTGCTGCATGCCGGCGCCTTCAACTGGACCTACACGCTCGGCACCGGCCTCACCGACCCATGGGCCAACGGTGCTACCGCGCTGATCTATGCCGGCGAGAAAACACCCGAGGCTTGGCCACGCCTGATCCATGCGACCGGCACCACCATCTTCGCCGCCGTGCCGAGCCTCTTTCGCCAGATCCTCAAGTACGCGGCGCCCGATCGCGCCGCCTTTGGCGAGGCATTCCGGCACGGGCTGATCGCTGGCGAGACGCCGCCGGCCGATCTGTTTGCCCAGTGGCATGCGGCGACCGGGTTCGAACTCTATGAGGCGCTCGGCATGAGCGAGCTGTCGACCTATATCTCGAGTGCGCCGGCGGTGCCGCGTCGCGACGGATTCGTGGGCCGCCCGCAGCCCGGGCGCTCGATCGCCATTCTGCCGGTCGACGGCGGCGAGCAGCCGTTGCCGCCGGGCGAAGAGGGTCTGCTCGCAGCCCATGCCAGCGACCCCGGCCTGATGCTTGGCTATTGGCGCCGTCCGGAGGAGGAGGCGCAGGTGCGTCGCGGTCCTTGGTTCATCGGCGGCGATCTCGCGATCATGGACACCGACGGCTACGTCGCCCATCGCGGTCGCGCCAACGACATCATGAAGGCGCTCGGCTACCGCGTTGCCCCACAGGAGGTAGAGGCGGCGCTGGCGCAGCACCCCGACGTCGCCGAGGTCGCCTGTGCCGAGGTGATGGTGCGTGCCGATGTCTCGGTGATAGGCGCATTCATCGTGCCGCGCGATTCAGCGGGGCCGCCCTCGGCCGAGGCGATCAAGGCGTTCGCCGCCGAGCGGCTCGCGCCCTACAAGTGCCCGCGCGAGGTGGTGATCGTCGAAGCCCTGCCGCGCACGCCGAACGGTAAGCTGAAGCGCTCGGCGCTGACCCGACCGCAGTAGCGCAGAACCGGCCTGAGCCGCCTCGCGCCCGCCGTTTCGCCGCCATGTTTCGGCCGGCACGAGCGGCCGCATGACGGCCTTCATGCGGCGGAAAATGTGCGGTCAGCATTAACGGTCGGTTACCCCATTACTGCCACACTGGGGTGTGAGTTCGAATACGGGAGCTGGCGCCGTACCGGCGAGCCGTAGTCGCCGATGGCAGAGCAAAAAGTCGATCAGCCGCCAATGTCAGAGTTTCATCGCCTGCAGTACCGTCTTGCGTCGGCTCTGGCCGCGATGGTCGTCGCCGCACAGCCGGCTGTCGCCGAGCCAGTGCAGCTGAACGACGCCGACCTCCGCCAGCTGGTCCCCGGCGTGACGATCGAACTCGATACCCCGGTCGGGGTTCGCCTGCCCGTCACCTACACGGCCGATGGCCTGATGACCGGCGAAGCCGGCCGCCTCGAGGCCTATCTCGGCACACCGCGCGACCGTGGTCGCTGGTGGATCGCCGATGGCAAACTCTGCCAGAAATGGTTCCGCTGGCTCGACGCCAAGCCGCGCTGCGCAATCATCATGCGCAGCGCCGACCGCATCCTGTGGCGCGACGACAGCGGCGAGAAGGGCACTGCGACCATTACGTCCGAAGCCCGCAGCGAACCCGAAGAACCCACTCCGAGCGAGCGCAAGCCGACCTTCGCGACGATGACGCCGCAGCTTCCCGTGCAACCGCCCGTCGCGCGGCAACCCAGCGCGCGTTCCGACGCCACGACGTCGATGGCACGTACCGCGTCACCAGCGCCGGCCGAGATAAGCTCGCCCACCACCGCCGAGACCCCAGTGGCCGGCACCGACAGGTTCGCGGCCCCGGCCCTGGCAGCCGCCGTGCAGCGCCCGTCGACCGCAGCGACCTCATCGCCTGCCAAGGTCGCCGCGGCTTCGCCGACGGCGCGCGGCACGGCGCGGGTCGTCGAGCCAGCGGCACGGCGCGTCGGTCAGGCGCCCGCCTTCAACCCACCGATCCCGTTGCCGACGCGGCGCCTCGCCGAACAGCCCGAGGCACCGCCTTCGCCCTTCGCGCGCGCCATCGCGGCGACCGGCGGCACGTTCCGCGTGCGCGGTGTCATGAGCAACGACATACTCAATGTGCGCCAAGGGCCGTCCGAAGCCCACCCCGTCGTCGGCGGCCTGCAGCCGGGCGCCGGCAGCATCCGCATCGTCGGGCGCTGCGTCGAGGCCTGGTGCGAAGTCACCGCCCCGCGCGCCAACGGCTGGGTCAACGTGATCTTCCTCGCGCCCGAGCGCATCTTGCCGCGCCGCAGATTTGATCCGTTCAGCAGCCTGGGCGGACCCTCGCAATAAGGCTTCTGACAGGCCCCGGATCGCTGAATTACGCGATCACGGCCACTGGCGACGGATGGCGACGGATCCTCGCTCGTGACACCAAATCGGTGCGGGCCGTCGTTCAGATGCTGTCGGGGTAGACCTTCGCCACGTCTTCGGGCTTCAGCGGTTCGCTGAACAGGAAGCCCTGCATGAAGGTGATGCCGGCCGCTTCTACGAACGCTGCTGTCGCTGCATGGTCTCCATCCCACACGTCGACGCGAGGTCGGCGAGCGTGCGGATGAACACCCGGTCGGTCGCGTCGTCGGTCAGGTCACGCACGAATGCACCGTCGATCTTGACCATGTCGACAGCGAGGTGCTTCAGGTTCTTGAAGGACGTGTAGCCGGCGCCGAAATCGTCGATGGCGACCTTGCAGCCGAGTTCCTTCAGCGTATCGACGAAGGCGATCGACTGGTCGAGATCCTGGATCGCAGCCGTCTCGGTGATTTCGATGATCAGGCGGCTGGTGAGTTCGCTACGCCCACCGGTCAGGCGATGCAGTGCGACGATCCACTCGTGATCTGACGACGTCAGGCCCGATACGTTGACGGCGAGGCTCAGCTTCGGATAGCGGCGCAGCAGATCCACAGCGAGTTCGAGCACGCGTTGGTCGATCAGACGCGCAAGCCCGAGTTGCTCGGCAACCGCGATGAACTCGCCCGCCGACACCACACTGCCGTCGGCGCGTTCCATACGCAGCAGGCATTCGAAGTGTACCGGCTTGCGCGTCTTGCTGCATACGATCGGCTGCAGCATCAGCAGCATGCGTTGCTGCTCGAGCGCAGTGACAATCTCGTCGGCAATCGCAATGTTGCGGTGGCGCGCGGTCTCACGAGTCGAATTCGCCTCGTAGGCGATGAAGCTGTCGCTGCGTCGCAGTTTGGCGGCATCGAGCGCCTGCAGGGCCAGCCCGACGGCGCCATTGACACTATCGGCTTGCGCCGGCAGGAGCACGCCGCCGATCGAGACGGTCACCGAAAGCGGGCAGCTCTTGGCGTGCACGGTCGTCTCGCGGACCGCCCGCATGAAGCGCTCGGCGGCGATCTGCATCGCGCCCGGCCCGCAATCATGCAGGATGATGCCAAACTTGTTCGAGGAATAGCGGCCGATCTGGTCGCCGCCGCGCAGGCGTCCGCGAATGGTGCGGGCGACGGTCGCAATCACCTCGTCGCCGACCTCGAAGCCGAACGTCTGGTTGATCACCGCAAGATTGTTGACGGCGGCCACCAGGAACGCGCTCGACTGGCCACTCACGTGCGACCGCGAAATGACGGCGCCGAGCGCCTCTGTCAGGCGCACGCGATTGAGCTGACCAGTCAGTTCGTCATGATCCGAGCGATAGAGGAGCCGCTGTTCCTCGCGATAACGGTCGTCTATGACGCGGATGACGCCGCGCACGCGCGCCGGGTCGCCGTTCTCGCCGGCCCACCAGCGGCCGTGGTCTTCGAGCCAGACCATCTGCGAGAGGTCGCGTCGGCCGGCAGCGCCGAAGCGATACTGGATGCGGAACGGGACACCTTGGCCGAGATCCTCGCCACTTTCGCGGCTCAGCGCATCGAGACGGCGCTGAAAATGCTCGGGCGCGATGAGGAAATTGAAGGCGCGTCCGGTCGCCAGCGTGCTCTCGGTCTTGACGCCGAGCACGTGACGCGCGTTGCGCTCCCACGTCATCTGATCGGACTTGAGGTCCCAGCGGTAGGCCGTCTCCTCGATCGAGGAAAGGATGCCGACGAGATCGAAACTTTCGCTCAGGGGATGCGCGACGGCCATCTCGGCTGGGGCGACGACCGCAGTCGTCAAGGAGACCGGTCGCTGAACGCGGGCGAGACCGTCCGGCCCTATCACGGACACGGCGGGCGTCGCATCGTCGCCGATCATGCCCGGCCTGTTTCCGCTTGCGCTCACGTGCGATGCGACCCGATCCGATGCCGGCTGACGCCGCCCGTTTCGGGGCGCGATCAGGATCGCGGCAGCTTCCTCACCTCGCACCCGGCGCCGTTATGGCACGCACGTGCGCCCTCGCCGCGTCGATCGAAGATGAATACGCGGTCGACAGGATGATAGGGACGAAAGCCTAACAACGTTTAAAATTGCACTGTTCTCTGCAGAGCGTTCGTAGCATGCCGCTAAGCGCGAATGGCGGCGGACACGGATGTCCGCCGCCATTGATATCACTCCGTCTCGTATGACGCGCTGCGAAGACGCTAAGCGCCGATCAATCTGCGCCGCCGCCGAAGCCGATGTCGCGGCGGGCGACGCGGATGCCGATCGTGTAGCCGGCGATGACGTCGATCAGTGCGCCGATCATGATGAAGAAGAACACCGACGTGTGCGCCGACTGGACGAGCAGGAACTCTACCAGGCAAGCGACGAACACAAGCATCGAGAGGCCGTGGTCGAGCAGCGAGGCGGTCGAGGTGTAGGTCGCCTTCAGCAGTTCGACGAACATCGTGCCGAGTAGGACGAGGATGACGAGATCGCCCCACGTGAACTGCCACGGCTTCGGATTGTTGATCATCGGAATGTTCAACAGAGTCCGTTGCAGGATGGCATGCGCCTGCTCCGCCCCACCACCACCGCCGATCAGAACGATCACGTTGTAGAGGATGAAGACGAGGATGATCAGCGGCAGCGCTCGCACCGACATGGCAACTTCTCCGTTAATGCTCTGGCCTTGGACATAGCAGGTGAATGTGTCGGGTTTCTGCTGGCTGGCGCGACGCCGCGATGTCGCAGCGAAACTCGCCGAACGTCAGGCTTCGGCCTTCACCTCGAGGATCTGGCGACCGCGATACTTGCCGGTCTTCAGATCGATGTGGTGCGGACGGCGGCGCTCGCCCGACTCCTTGTCCTCGACGTAGGTCGGCGCCTTGAGGGCGTCGGCCGAGCGGCGGAAGCCGCGCTTCATCGGCGAAGTTTTGCGCTTGGGTACTGCCATGGGTCGTCTCCAGAGATCGGGCTCTGCTCAGAGCGGCGGCGAACGCCGGGCGAGCATGATCGCGGACACGCCGCAATCGTGAAACAAAAGTTACGACGCAACTCGTCACTGGCGGCGAAGGGCGCTGCCGTAACGAGCCGGTCGTACCGGGAAGCTCAGTGCCGCACCAGCGCCCTAGGGCCCCGAGTACAGAGTGCGCGCAGCTTATAACGGGAAACTTTGGTCTTGACCATAGCCGAACGGCGACCAGCGCCGGGTCCATGCGATCGCGCGTCAACCGGAGTCGCGGCGTGCGGTCAACAATATACGTGAACCTTGCTCACAATTGCCTTGAGCTGAGTTCACAAGACTGCTATCTATTCGCCGTGAGCGCAGTTCACATGCTCGAAGGTCATCGGGGCGGAGGTCGATCATGACGCAGGTTGCAGCAAAGCAAGGGTCCGGGCAGGCCGGTGGTAACGGCCCCACCCGTGACGGTGTCTGTGCGAAGCCCGAGCCCCATCGACCACTGCGCCGCGCCGTCGCAGACTCAGTTGGGAGACTGGCTGCGTGGCTGTGCGAGCGGCTTATCGGTGCCGTTTGCCGTGGTGCCGACCTGGCCGGCGATCGTGCGAGGCGTAACGCCGGACGCGCACGGATCGCCGCCGCGATCTATGTTCAGACATCGAGCGACCTACCGGCACCATCTTCCGAGACTAGATTTTCATACGCTGGCGCTATTGATCTCGACGACTTCAGGCGAACCAGTAAGCGGCCGGGAGGACGTTGCACAGCGCGCCAGCCACACCACTGAATTGCTTCCATCCCTTCAGACTTGCACCCTTGCCCGCGAACCGAACTACGGCGCACCGCCCCGCATCACGGGCAGCGACAGCCGAGCCAGACGAGAAAACCGATGTCCCGCCCGCTGATGACCTCGCGCCGTTTCGCACCGATATTCTGGTGCCAGTTTCTGTCGGCGCTGAACGACAACTTCGTGAAGAACGCACTCGTCATCCTGATCCTCTACCGGATCGGCGGCGACGGCGCGCCGATGCTGGTGACGCTCGCTGGCACCGCGCTGATCCTGCCGTTCTTCTTTCTCTCGGCCCTCGGCGGCGAACTCGCCGACAAATACGACAAGGCCGATGTGGCGCGGGCGATCAAGCTCGCCGAGATCCCAGTCGCCGGCATCGCCGCGGCTGGCTTCATGCTCCACTCGGTGCCGCTGCTGTTCCTCTCTCTGTTCCTGTTCGGCTGCGCCGCCGCGCTATTCGGCCCGATCAAGTACGGCATCCTGCCCGATCACCTCGAGACACGCGAACTGCCCGCCGCCAACGCGCTGGTCGAAGGCGCGACATTCCTCGCCATCCTCTTGGGCACCATCGCCGGTGGCGTCGCGGTCGCCAACACGGGTGGTGACACACTGGTGCCGGCATGGGCGCTCGCCGTCATCATGCTGGTGCTCGCCGGCCTTTGCTGGCTGACGGCCCGCCTCGTCATGCCGACAGGCCGTGCTGCTCCGCACCTCGCCATCACGAAGAACCCGCTCGCCTCCACCTTCCGCCTCGTCGGCGAACTGCGGGCCGAGCGGCGGCTGTGGATCGGCGGCCTGATCACCAGCTGGTTCTGGCTCGCCGGCATCGTCGCGCTGTCGCTGCTGCCGACGCTGGTCAAAACGCGGCTCGGCGGCACCGAGGAGGTGGTCACCGCCGGCCTCGTCATCTTCACGCTCGGCATCGCGGCGGGCTCGTGGCTCGCAGCCGCCGCCTCGAAGCACCGGCCTAACCTGGCGCTCGTGCCGCTCGGCGCCGCCCTGATGGGCCTCGCCTGCCTCGCCGTCGCGTTGATCGTCTCGCGCTTTGCGCCGTCTGGCGCACCGCTGACGCTTTCGATGCTGGCGGCCACACCTTCCGGGATCGCGCTCGCCCTCGCACTTTTCACGCTCTCCGCGGCCGGTGGCCTGTTCGTGGTGCCTTCGTTCGCCGCCGTTCAGAGTTGGGCCCCAGCCGATCGGCGCGCCCGCGTGGTCGCCGCCGTCAATGTCCTCAACGCGCTGTTCATGACGGCCGGCACGCTCGCCGTCGCCGGCTTGCAAGCAATGGGGGCCAGCGTCGCATTACTGTTCGCGGTGCTCGGCGCGGCCAACTTCGTCGCCGTCGTCCTGGTGTTGCGCGCCTGGGGCCGCGACGGTCTCAAGGATTTCGCAGCCTTCATCTTTGGCGTCGCCTACGGCCTAGAGGTGAAGGGCCGCGAGAACCTGCCCAAACCCGGCACGCGCGCCATCATCGTGCCGAACCACACGAGCTTCATGGACGGACCCGTGTTGCATTCGCTCCTTCCGGAGCACGCTGCCTTCGCCATCGACACCGGCATCGCCAAGGCGTGGTGGGTGGCGCCGTTCCTGCGCCTGATCAAGGCCTACACGCTCGATCCGACCAAGCCGCTCGCCACGCGCGCGCTGGTCAACGAGGTCAAAAGCGGCGAGACGCTGGTGATCTTCCCGGAAGGACGCCTGACCGTCACAGGCGGCCTGATGAAAGTCTACGACGGCACCGCGATGATCGCCGACAAAGCCGACGCCGCAGTGATCCCGGTCCGCATCGACGGCCTCGAGCGCACACCATGGAGCTATCTGCGCAAGACGCAGACCCGCAAGGTGCGCTTTCCCAAGGTCACCGTCACCATCCTGCCGGCGCGCAAAATCGAGATCGACCCTGCCCTCAAGGGCAAGGCACGCCGGCAGGCCGCCGGTGCGGCCCTGCAGGACATCATGGTCAACACCGTCGTCGAGACGGCTGATCTCGATCGCACGCTGTTCCAGGCGCTCGGCGAGGCCCGCGCTAACCGCGATACCGGCAAGGTGATGGTGGAAGACCCGCTCGGCACCAAGCTCTCCTACAAGAAGCTGATCGTCGGCGCGCAGGTGCTCGGCGCCAAACTGATCCCCGAGTTCGCCGGCAAGGCGCCGGTCGGTGCCGCCGTCGGCGTGTTGCTGCCGAACACGGCGGGCGTCGCCGTCACGTTCTTCGCGCTGCAGTCGATAGGCCGCGTGCCGGCGATGCTCAACTACACGGCCGGCGCCGTGAACATGCTGGCGGCCTGCAAGGCGGCCAAGGTCGAGGTGATCCTCTCCTCGCGCGCGTTCATCGAGAAGGCCAAGCTGCAGGAGGTGGCAGCGAAGCTCGCCGAGGTGACGACGATCGTCTACCTCGAAGACGTCCGCGCCAAGATCACGTTCTGGGACAAGCTCTCGGGGCTCCGTCGCGGCGCCATCCCGCAAGTCGCCCGCAAGGCCGACGATCCGGCGGCGATCCTGTTCACCTCGGGCAGCGAGGGCACGCCGAAGGGCGTCGTTCTGTCCCACCGCAACATGCTGGCCAACGCCATGCAAGCGCTCGCCCGCGTCGCGGCGCACGGCGACGACAAGGTGTTCAACGTGCTGCCCGTGTTCCACTCGTTCGGGCTGACGGCCGGCATGATCATGCCGCTGGTCGGCGGCATCCCGCTGTTCCTGTACCCCTCGCCGCTGCACTACAGGATCGTGCCGGAACTGGTCTACCAGACCAATGCCACGATCCTGTTCGGCACCGATACGTTCCTCAACGGCTACGCGCGCTCCGCCCACCCCTACGACTTCCACAACGTGCGCCTGATCATCGCCGGTGCCGAGGCCGTCAAGAGCCGCACGCGCGACCTCTACATGGAGCGCTTCGGCGTGCGCATCCTCGAAGGCTACGGCGTCACCGAGACGGCGCCGGTGATCGCCATCAACACGCCTCTCGCCAGCAAGGCCGGCACCGTCGGCCGCCTGCTGCCGCTGATCGAGGCGCGGCTCGAGCCCGTCCCCGGCATCGAGGGCGAGCGGACGGGGCGCCTCTATGTGCGTGGCCCCAACGTCATGCTCGGCTATTACCGCGCCGAGAACCCGGGCGTGCTGGAGCCGCCGGTCGACGGCTGGCACGACACCGGCGACATCGTCGCGATCGACGCGCAGGGCTTCGTTTCCATCAAGGGCCGCGCCAAGCGGTTCGCCAAGATCGGCGGCGAGATGGTGTCGCTGTCGGCGGTGGAAGCGATGGCCGCCGAGGTCTGGCCGGGCGTCATCTCGGTGGTGGTCTCGGTGCCCGACGCGAAGAAGGGCGAGCGCCTCGTGCTGGTGACCAGCGACACCAAAGCCAACCGCGCCGAGTTCCTGCGCCACGCCAAGCTGAAAGGCGCGAGCGAACTTACAGTCCCCGCCGAAGTGATGATCGTGCCGCACGTGCCGCTGCTCGGCTCCGGCAAGCCGGACTACGTGGCGACGGCCAAGCTGGTGGCGGAGCGGCGGGCGAGCGCGCCTGTGGCGGCGACGGACGAGAGCGAGGCGGAGGTGGCGGCGGAGTGAGGGGCTACTCCTCGCAGATGCTCTGCAACATCTGCTCGATTGCATCCCGCAGTGGCCTCAGACGATCGACCGCGACATCCCAGACAACTTCGTCCTGGATGTCGTGGTACTCGTGTCGCAATACGTTGCCGATAGCTTTGATCTTCGGCCACGGAATCTCTGGATGCGCGCCAAGCAGTTCGTCGGGTATCCGGCGGGCCGCTTCGGAAATGATCTCGATGCCTCGCTCGACGCCGTGCTTCAGCAGCCAGTCGCCCTTGAACTCGTCGAGTGTCTTACCCGCCACCGCGGTCTCGATGCCCTCGATCGCACGCTGAATCTGAATGAGAACGGGTCGAACCTTCTTCGACATTACAACACCCGAACTGCTTCGCGCTCGATCGACTCTCGCAGCAGGGGGTGCAGACTGCCGCGTGTCGTGACGTGCACGTCGAGCCCGAGGATCTCTTCGAGCGCGATCTTGATCCCCGCCAGCTCCAGCAGAGAGAACCCGGAGCCGGGCTCGAAGTCGACGAACACGTCCAAGTCGCTATCGTCGCGGTGATCGCCCCGTGCGCGCGACCCATAGACGAACAGTCCCGTGGCGCCCTCGGCTCTAAGCATCCCACCGGCCGAGCGAATCCGCCTCGCGACCTCGGCCATCGAGTCCGCCGCCCTCGAGCCGTCGGGCGACGACGGCACTCTGACATGTTCTTCGACGCTCATGCCACGACACTACCACATCGCGTGCCCGCTGGGTCAAACGAGTGCATCCTCGACGCATCGGTCGACAGGTGGGTAGAAAGCAGCAATCCTACGGGCCCACGGCTTAAAATGGTGAGATCGGTAGTTGGGTTAGCGCGGCCTCGACATTTGAAATTCAAGCCGCACCATCAATTCCGCTCGTAACCCAACGCCACGGGCGCGGTGCGAATCGTTGGGTTACGCGCGGAGAGGGCGTAGAGTTTCGATTGCATGGTCCGGTGGCCGCGCTAACCCAACCTACTTACTAATCGCCCGTCCGACGGGAACTACTTCCACTCCCACGCGGTGGCGGGCCTGGCCCCAGGGACTTCTTCAAAATCATTGAAATCGAGCTTTCCGGCATGCGGGTGTTTCGCAAAAACGGCTCTAACGAAGGGCAATGAACAATACATTTTCGGATCATATCCTTTCGTGAGCTGGACACCGGAAGGATCAGCTCGCGTTCGGTACCGCATCATTGTGAAAACATGTAACGCCGTCTCGAAGTCGGGCCGAATTCGCAATGGTCCGGTATAAGTGGGACATTCGTCGCCATATCGATCAATCCGCACCGAACCCGGCTTGGCCCGAAGGAAGTCCCAATCAAGTACGACCGATGGTTCGATGTTATTGCAGCAGTGAAAGAAGTAGAACGGCGCGTTCTTAAATGGATTTCCTCCTTCGTCATCAATGAACTCGACTGGAATAAACTGGTGAACGCGTGGCTCGACTGTTTCGATCATCTCTTTGACGTAACTTGAGACCACCGGCGCGGGTTCATTGACCGCGTGACGGCGGAGATCAGAAGCCTTTAGTTCTTTTCTAATGAATACGAGTCGCTTCGGATAAAGCGTAATTTCTTCCTCGGTCAATGGTCTCCCATAAGGTTTTGGCACGCGCGGCGAAGCGCCGGGCTTCTGAAAATGCATTTGACGTTCGGAAAACGTTTCCGGCCCCGCCTCTTCGACGGGGGCAGGAATACCCAACGGTTGAGGCACGGTTCTCCACACGGTTGGATTGCGCAGCAGCGCGAATCGCCATCTGAAAACACGATGCCCTTCATCGGCTGGCGTCATTTCGCCCTGTCCTCCTCGCTGAATTCATACGGACTGCGGCTCGCCGTAGCGTTACGCCGCACGTAACGAAGCCAACGGCAGGCGCGAGTTGGTGGCTTCCTTCAAGCGGACGTGTATTCTCTCAGCTTCAGTCGCACCTAACGTATCGCCATCCTTCACGACCATCCCCCGCGCCATCAGATACTGCGCCGTTCCGAGCACCCGATCTGCAACTTGCACCGGCGGCCAGACGGTCGGCTCGAATTCGATCTCTCGACCCACGAACGGCAACAGGCCGGTGGTCGCCATCGCGACGGTCGGGCGGCCATCCGATGCGGGCGGTCCTGCCAGAATTGTCAGCGACAGCCAAGTGAGCACCGGCAACTGGCGCGCGGCCACACTTTCGGCGGCCTGCTGGAACTCGGACGCCTCCGAAAGCGCGTCGCCGGTTGTCCAGACCACGCCGATTGGACGTGTCAAATCCATGAGAGCCGCGTTCACCAAGGTCGTGTAGGCGGCGCCGTTGAGCGCGTCGGCATGACTCCCGATCGGCGACAGCGTGGCGACGATTGCGTGCGCACGGTGAGCGGAGAGTGCAGCCTCGGCACCCTTCCACGTGCGGTTGAGGGCGAGCGCCCGGGCGTAGGCATCGGGCGGCAACGGCTTGTCGATCTGTAGCACCGTGATCAGCACACCGTCGATGTCGAGGATGATGCCGGCGCCGCTAGGGCTCGGCACCTTGATCTCGAACGGAATCTTGTCGCGGAAGCGTGCGGTGACGCGCCCAGCCAACGCCAATGCCGAAACCGTGCTCGGTTCGGACAGGGCGACGAAGGCCATGAAGCGGGTGTCGGACGTCATGCTGGAAATCTTGTGCTCGTGATTATCTGCCGGCAGACTGGCACGGCACCTGACTGGCGACAACCGCGATGGGTGAAGGGTGTAAACAATCCCCTCCCACGCCGCCGCCCCGGCTCTGCTAAGGTCGGCCAACACGGCGCGAACCCGGAGCCCTACACCATGCCCAAGACCCGCATCGAGCACGACCTGATCGGCGACCGTGCGGTGCCGTCCGCCGCCTACTACGGCGTGCACACGCTGCGCGCAGTCGAGAACTTCCCAATCACCGGCACGCCGATTTCGATCTATCCCGATCTCGTCAATGCGCTCGCCAGCATCAAGCAGGCGGCCGCACTCGCCAACCGCGACCTCGGGCTGCTCGACGGCGACAAATGCGCGGCAATCGTCGCGGCGTGCGAGGAAGTGCGCGCCGGCAACCACCACGACCAGTTCGTCGTCGACGTGATCCAGGGCGGCGCCGGCACCTCGACCAACATGAACGCCAACGAGGTGATCGCCAACATCGCGCTGGAGATCATGGGCTTCGCGAAAGGCGCCTACAAGCACCTGCATCCGAACACCCACGTCAACATGAGCCAGTCGACCAACGACGTCTATCCGACGGCGCTGAAACTTGCCGCCTTCACCGGCATCATGGGGCTGTGCGTCGCCATGGGCACGCTGCGCGAGGCGTTCGAAGCCAAGGCCACCGAGTTCGCCGACGTCGTCAAGATCGGCCGCACGCAGTTGCAGGACGCGGTGCCGCTGACGCTCGGCCAGGAGTTCTCGACCTTCGCCGTGATGCTCGGCGAAGATGTGATGCGGCTGCACGAGGCCTCGCAGCTGATCATTGAGATCAACCTCGGCGCCACCGCCATCGGCACCGGCATCAACTCGCACCCGGATTATGCGCGGGTCGTCGCCGAACACCTGCACCAGATCACCGGCATCGCCGTGGTCACCGCGCCGAACCTCATCGAAGCGACGCAGGACGTCGGCTCGTTCGTGCAGCTGTCGGGCGTGCTGAAGCGCGTCGCGGTGAAGCTGTCGAAGATTTGCAACGACCTGCGGCTGCTGTCCTCCGGCCCGCGCGCCGGCTTCGGCGAGATCAACCTGCCGGCGATGCAGGCGGGCTCATCCATCATGCCGGGCAAGGTCAATCCGGTGATCCCGGAGGTCGTCAACCAGATCGCCTTCGAGGTGATCGGCAACGACGTGACGATCTCATTCGCGGCGGAGGGCGGCCAGCTGCAGCTCAATGCCTTCGAGCCGATCATCGCGCATTCGCTGTTCAAGTCGGTGACGCATCTCAAGGCCGGCTGCACGACGCTCGCCGAGCGCTGCGTCAAGGGCATCACGGCCAACCGCGAGCACATCAAGGCGACCGTCGAGCGCTCGATCGGTCTGGTCACCGCGCTGAACCCGGTGATCGGCTACCAGAACGCCACCGAGATCGCGCAGGAGGCGCTGCTGACCGGCGCCAGCGTCACCGACCTCGTGGTGGCGCGAGGCCTGATGACGCGCGAAGAGCTGGACGAGTTGCTGCGCCCCGAGAACCTGACGATGCCGCGCCTGCCGACGTTCGTTGCGCGGTGAGGGAGGTGGAGATCGTCGAGGAGTCAGAGCGGGCGTTGCCGGACTCGTGCCGGCTCAATCACCGAGTAGAAGCCTGCCCACTGCCGATTTGCCTCGGCAAGACACTCGGAAATTTGTTGGACTTGGGCCGAAAGCGATAAACGCTCGGTCTCGAGCAGTATGACTCCAGCGACAGGCACGTTCCGGCCGACGGCAAGCTCCCCGAAATCCCTGTCGTGCGTGAGTAATATGAATCGTCCGACCGATGCCGTCGCCAGAACCTGCTCGTCCCGCATACCACTGCCGACGTCAGCAATCGCTACGACCCTATGCCCTTCGGCGCGAAGTCGGGCGATCACAACTGGCGGCACATTCTCATCGGCAACAATGTCCATTAGGCGCCCGGTGACCCTACTCGGACGCCTCGTGGCGCGGCGCACTCATACTGTCCGCTGCAAACTCCAGTGCCGCCCTGATGTCAGCCTCCGTCAGCTGCGGGTAAGCCGCGACCACATCGGCGATCGAGTTCCCGCCAGCCAGCCAGCGCAACACCAGTTCTACCGTGATACGGGTTCCCTTGATGCAAGGTTTCCCCATCATCACACGCTGATCAATGGAAATGTGTTCGTGCATATTCGACATCCTTGAACACTATCAGTAACCAGCATTCTGGACCAGCCCTCACCACCCCTCCGGCGCGCGCCACGTCACGTCCTCGTCCAGCGGATAGCTCGGGCGGGGCAGGCGCGACCACTGGCGGCGTTCGAGCACTGGCGCGGTGAGCCCCTCGGTGTCGACCTCGATGACCTGCTCGGGCGGGAACCACGGCGTGAAGCCCGCCCGGAAATGCCCGCGCGATTTCACGACCACCGTGTGAGCCTGCCCGATGTCGAGGCCGAACATCTCGAAGAACACCGGGTCTGCCGTCTGCATGCGGTCCGAGATGACGATAACCGTGATGCCACCGATCCTGAGTGCGGCCGACGGCCCGAGCCGCAGGCGGCGGCCCTGCGCGTAGCCGAGCCGGCCGACGACGTTGCCGTCGTGCAGCCCGATCACCTCGGCGTCGATCTCGAAGGGGACGTCGCAGGGCAACCCCGCGTGGCGGTTGAACAGCGCCTGGAACCGGCCGCCGATGCCGATGCGATGAGCTTCGGCGGCGAGCAGGGGGTCGTAGAACGAGCCGACCAGCACGTCTTCCGCGCCCGACCAGACGAGCGCCGACAAAAGCTCCGTCGTGCGCCCGGTGCCGCCGCCGCCCGGGTTGTCGCCCGAGTCCGAAAAGATCACCGGCTTGCGCGCACGGTCGCCGGCCACCGCCACTGCCTCGACCAGAGGCATCAGCGACTTCTTGAACCGCGCGCGGTTCTCCCACCCGGCCGCGGCGATCTCGCGGGCGAGCATGCGCGCCCGCGCCACGTCGTTTCGTGCCGTCACCACGATCGCGACGCCATTCTTGTCGCTGTCGGAGAACACGAAGCCGCCGAAGATCGAGACGTTGAGAATGTCGCCGGCGAGTTCGGCGCGGCGGCGCACGCCGAAGTCGATCATCTCGCCGTAGGGGCCGGCGGCAGTGAGCAGCGCAATGGAGGCGGGCGTCAGCGGCAGGCGGATGAACGCCGACTTCGGGTCGGCGCGGCCGGCGAGCATCAGCCGCAGTGAGAGCGCTGCTTCCTCGCCGCGCTCGATCATGTCGACGTGCGGGTTGGTGCGATATCCGACGATCAGGTCCACGCTATCGACCATGCGCTCCGAGATGTTGCCATGCAGGTCGAGCGTGGTGACGATCCTCGCGTTCGGCCCCGCCACCTCGCGGGCGAGCGCCATGATCTCGCCGTCCGGGTCGTCGCGGTCGGTGGCGATCATGCCGCCGTGGTTCGCGATATAGACCGCATCGAGCGGGCCACCGTCGGCGATCGCCTCGATCAGACTGGCGCGGTAGCGCGCGAGGATGCGATCCATCAGTCGCCCATCGATCGCCCCCCACGGGTGACAGCCGGTGATCATGATCGGCACGGGTGCCCACGGCCCGGTCGCGTCCATCGTCTTCACGAAGGCCGCCGCCTCGCCGACGATGAAGGGATGGGGGTCGCGCGCCGCCTCCAGGATCGCCGCACCCTCGAGCCAGTAATAGTCGCGGAAGTCCTTCTCGGCTGCGACGGGCGCCAGCCGGTTGCTTTCGAGCCAGACGCCGATGATGGCGACGCGTGGATGGCTCATGCCGTCCTCCCGGCGGATGCGGCAGCCGCTGCACGTGCAGCCTTTCGCGGCGCGACCTTCGCCTGCAGCCAGTTGCGGAATTCGCGCGTTCGCAGGTCCGCGTCGAGCACGTCGGCGCTGAGCCCCAAGCGCCAGGCGAGATCACGGCGTGAGGCGTCGCGGCCAAGCACTGCGAGATCACCCGTGAACGCTTCGACGTCGGCCACGTCGCGCGCGAGGCCTTCGCGCACCAGCCGCTCCGGCCGGCCGGCCATCAGGAACGCGACGTGTGCCAGGTCGAACTCCGGGTGGTACTGCACGCCCCAGAAGCTGCCGCCGTCCCGCTCGACCGCAAAAGCCTGCACGGCGCTCATCGCGTTGGAAGCGAGCAGCGCGGCGCCGTCCGGCAACCGCTCGACCTCGTCGTGGTGGACCGTAACGGCGTCGAACACCGGGCCCTTGTCGCGGTAGAGCGGGTGCGAGCCGCCTTCTCCGCTGAGCGTGATGGCGCGGCCGATGCCGATCTCGTAGCCCTTGGGATTGAGCCGCACGCTGCCGCCGAGCGCCGCCGCCATCACCTGCAACCCCCAGCACGAACCCCACACCGGCACGCCACTGGCGAAGGCGTCGCGCGCGAAGGCGATCTGGCGCGACACGCGCTGGTCTCCGGTCTCGTAGGCCGACAGCGGCGAACCGGTGATGGCGATGCCGTCGAAGTCGGCGAGCGCCAAACCCTGCGGCAACCGCTCGCCCTCGGCGACGCCGAGCACCATGCGATCGAGATCGTCGACGTAGCGGGCGAACACCTCGGGAAAAATGTCCTCCGCCGACGTCCGCCCGCCCCGCTCCCGCGTGCGCACCACACTCTCGGCCGGATAGCCGTCGGCGATCAGGATGCGGGTCATGGTGGGGTCTCGTGCCACTGCGGATCGGGCGTGAATAGCGCATGCGGGGCGCGAGGGACATAGGCAACGATCTGGGCCGGCCAGATCGCGGCATTGTAGGCGACAAACACACCGAGATACTGCTCGATGGTAAGGGGCGGGTTCACACCAGCACCGTACTGACCGGCCTTCGCGCCGAATAGGGCAGTGTCGGACCATAGCCGAAGCGCATCACGAGATCGGGACGGCGGCCGGGCATACCAACAAGGCTCGCCAATTCCGGGCGTAGTTTCACGACTTCGACGGGTTGGTTGATGAAAGCATGTTTCAGGCCGAGCGCGGTCGCCTGCAACGCGAACCGCTGGCAGGCGCGTCCCGCTAGGACCCAATGCTCCCGATCTTCCTTCTCCGCGACAAACACCGCAATGCCCGCCGACGAACGAATCTGCTGCGCATACTTTTTGTTCTCAGCGTCTGCTTTGAACACCCAATCGAACACGTGTGGCCCGAGCCAGGCCGGAAGGGTGGGATTGCCGCTCGACGCACCGAACAGGCCGTCGCCTTTGTCGATGGCCTCGCGCGGGCTGAACCGCAGCCAGGATTTGAGCTCCCGGAGGAACGCTGCGTCGGCCAATTGCGCGCCGTTACCCGTCACGACCAGATCGCGCACGCGGTCCATCAGCGGTCGGTCCGTGACCAGAACTACATCGACGCCGGGAACAGCCGAAGCATTCGCCAGCGCTCTTAGATCGGCGGCACTGACAGGTCTGCCGTCGTAGTCGGCGCGTGTCGACTGGCGCCTGGGGATCGCATCGAACAAGGCGGATGCGTCATTCCTTCCGGGCCTGAAAGTCAGTACCATGGAGCCGTCGTTGGCGTTACTGAAGCTGAGTTCGCACGCGCGTCCCCGCGCTTGCGCTGCAATGGCCATGGTTTCTACGGCGCAGCCGAGGCTCGCGAACAAATGATGGTCGTCAGGATCGACGACAGGGGTACGTCTCGAAAGATCCGGCAGAACCTCCACGCGCTCGTCGCCGATTCGGAAGCGCCATGGCTGCGTATTGTGGCCGCTCGCGGCGAGCGTGGCGTAGCGGACAAGCTCCAGGACCGCAGGATCGCGCGATAATACCATTCGTGTCGTTGCGACGGCAGCAGCGTACTCGTCCATCGAGCCCATCCGCCGGAGCCCGAAAAGCGTCGCGCCGACACCGGTGACTGCCAAGGCGCCGGTGCCGATCAAGAACTGCCGCCTCATTCTGTCGTCTTGCCGTCGAAATGCTCTTCCTCAGCTTCTGCGTCGGCCTTCGTCGCACGCACGATCCCATCGCGGTGCTCGGGGGGCGCATAGATCGAATAGAGGCGAAGCGGCTTGTCGCCTGTGTTCACGATATTGTGTCGGGCACCAGCAGGAACGACGATAGCGTCGTCACCTTTAATCTTTGATCGATGGCCGTCGATCCAGACCTCACCCTTGCCTTTTTCGATCCGGAAGAATTGGTCGCGATCCGTGTGCGTCTCCTCGCCGATCTCTTCGCCCGGTTGAATCGCCATCAGCACGAGTTGCAGATTCTTGCCGGTATAGAGTACGCGGCGGAAATCCGAATTCTCCTCGGTCAGCTCTTCGATGTCGGCCACGAAGCCCTTGCTGGCGGGCTTCTTGGCGGTACGCCTCGTGGCGGCCTGTCGTACGACGTCGCTCATGGTCGAAGCTCCCTAGAAAATCGGCAGCTCGCATGGAGACCCGTCGCGGCGCGCCGAGCAAGGCTCGGAAACTACCCAGTTCACGCAAACGACTCGTCCGGGGCTCGGTCGACGCTTGAGGGCACCGTCGAGTTGCACTGCGCGCTGAACTTTGCTTTATCTGCGGCTCGAGGCAAGGCGGAAGGGAATCAGATGACAGTGTCGGGCATCTCCCACTATCGCGGTGGCACTATCGACGTTGTGGCCCCCATAGCAAAGAAATTGAAAGCCGCCTATCTCAAATTCGGGGTCACCTATCGGTTAAGCCGGTTTGAAACGGGTCCAAATGTCGGTGACTGGTTAGTCGTTGTGCAATACGCCGATCAGGCTGCATATGAGAAGGCGCAGGCGGATATCGCACAGGACCCCGAATGCCAACAGGCCTTTTTGGATATTTCAAAGTTCGCGGAGAGAATTAGCCGTGAAATGGTTATGGACCTCGATCTCTGATCGACGGGCCTCCCGTATTTGATGGATCAGCGATTAGCTTCACCAACTTGGACATGACATGAGAAGGGTCGCGGTTTTTGGCAATGCCGGTGGCGGAAAATCAACGTTAGCGCGTCGGCTGGCGGATATCACCGATCTGCCGCTACATGTGATCGATATCATTCAATTCCCTGACGGTAGGTTTCGACCCGAGGAACGCGGCGGTGGCAAGGCCACTCCTGAGGAATTCCTGAAACTTCACGCCGCGATACTCAGCCAGGAGCGCTGGATCATAGACGGTTATGGCAGTACGAAATCGGCGTGGGAACGGTTTGCCGCGGCCGATACTCTCGTTTACGTCGATCTACCCATTATGGTACACTATTGGGGCGTCACAAAGCGCTTCGGCGCGGGCTTATTCGGCAACCCGAAGGGATGGCCCGAGAACAGCCCCTTGTGGGAAAGCACACTTGACAGCTTTCGGGTTATATGTCTTTGCCACAAGCACTTGACGCCAAAGTATCGCCAGCTTGTTGCGGATGCTGCCGTGTCGAAGAGAGTTCATCACTTGAGGTCGCGTTCGGCGATCGAAGCGTTCATTCAAGCGGCTATGGACGAGAAGCGTCGCCGATCCGTATAAACGGGTGCTGGCACACGGCAAATGTCATGATTGCTCTCGCGGATACCTGACGAATGGGTTCAATGATGTTCCGCCGGCGCGTTATGACGCTCCGGGTCACGACCGAAAAGTCCTTGGCGATGCGGCCGCACTCGCTTGACATTCGGAAGCCGCTACTCGCGGCTTGTGCTTTCTGAGATCCTCAGTGCTTTTCTGCCGTTTGAACTTTTTTGCGTCGGCGCCGTTTCGTCGATGCTTCAGGATGAGCTGGTTGGTATTGGTTAATGGTCGAGCACGGCAAGGTTTGATGACTTGATGAGGGGCCAGTCGGTCCGGTTCTGTTGGCTCGGCTAGTTTGGCTCACTTCCGCAAATGATGACCTCGCAGGCGCGTCGCTTCGGCCGTCGCCCGCATCAAGATTGCTGCGAATGACACATCCACTTCACCACTGCCCAGAAGTTCGAAGCGGCGGCGCCGCAATTTCGAAGTCGGAGTCCAAGAGCGCCTCGCGAAGCCGCGCGATGTGGGCAGGGCCGACTTCGCAGCAGCCTCCGACGATGGTCGCGCCCGCAGCAACCCAACTCATCGCGAACCTCGCATAGGTATCCGGGTCGAGATCCTGGCGCGCGCGAAGCTGCTCACGCGTACGTCCAGGCACGAAGGTCATCGGAATGCTCGTGAAGCCGTTCGCATATCCGCCAGCCGGCAGGCCGGTACCGACGAGGTCCTTCATCGCGGCCGAGACGCTCTCCGGCGCCGTGCAGTTCGCGAGCACGGCTGCGACGGGCAAGTCGGCGAGTGCTCTAAAGGCCTCCCCGATCGCCTCCCCAGAACGCAGTTGCGTGCCCCCATTGTCTTTGAGCGACCAGCCGACCCAAACCGGCTTGCCGGTGCCAGTCGCCGCGCGTGCGGCGGCACGCGCTTCCTCGCCCGTCGACATGGTCTCGCAGATGAAGAGGTCGACATGGCGCGCCTGCTGCGCGGCGATGCGTTCGTATTCCGAGAGGTTCATGTCGAATGGCCGCACACGGTCCGGGCGATAGCTGCCATTGAGCGGCGGCAGGCATCCGGCGATGGCGACACCTGCCCCGTCTGCACCCGCCGCATCGCGTGCCTCGAGCGCAAGTGTGCAGGCTCTCTCTTGGAGCTTCTCGACATCGGCCTCGGCGCCGATCATTGCCATTCGCGTATACGTGGCCGCGTAGGCATCGATAGTGATCAGACGGGCACCGGCACGGATGTAGTCGAGGTGAACCTGCCGCACGAGGTCGGGCTCGCTCATAAGGTATTCAGCCGACCAGCGACGCGGCGCCTGGTTCTTCGAGCGGTTCAGCAGTTCCTGGCCCGTGCCGCCGTCGAGAAGGATGATCCTCGCCACATGTCGCTCCCTGCGCTCGACGCGGACAAGAATGGCCCGCAGAAGCGCAAGGATCGTTTGCTGTCGCCGGCATCGACAAGCGAGAACTCGTAACGCTATAGATGAAGTACATTGGCGTCATGAACCGGGCGACGAACGCATGAGCAAGGCTCCCAGAAGGCTGCCACTCAACGCCCTGCGCACGTTCGAAGCCGCAGCGCGCCTCGAAAGCTTCAAGGATGCAGCGGAGGAATTGGGCGTCAGCGCCACGACCGTCTCGAACCAGATTCGTGCGCTGGAGCGCGACTGGAACAGCCAGTTGTTCATTCGCAAGACGCGGCAGGTGCTTCTGACCGATGGCGGTCGGTCACTGGCCCACGTGGTCAAGCGCTCGTTCGATGCCATCGAGCGCGAGATCGCGCTTCACACGACGGTGGCGAAGCGGCGGGTTGCACTTTCGGTCGGCCCCATCTTCGGATCACGCTGGCTGATGCCGCGACTGAAATCGTTGCGGCGTGCCCAGCCCGAGATCGAGTTGACCCTCCATCACGGGCCACGCATTACGAGCGTCGGCATGATGACGTCGCCGATCGCCGTCGACTGGGGGCACGGTGATTGGGCCGGCCTCGAGGCGGTGAAGCTTCTGGATATCGTCTATTCGCCGATTGCCAGTCCAGACCTCATCGGCGAGTCCGGCGCAATTTTACGCCCGAGGGATCTTGCGCGCCTGCCAGTCATCCACCAGCACGACCGCTCGGAATGGGCGAGTTGGCTGGCACTCGCCGGGGTGGCGAAGCTGAAGTTTGCTTCGGAAACTGTGATCCTGGATTCCAATGTCGTGACCCAGGCTGCCATCGACGGCCAGGGCGTCGCGCTCGGTATTTTTCCCTTTATTCAGGACGAGGTCGAGGCCGGCCGTCTCGTCAAGCTGTTCGACATCGATCACGCGCCGACGCGATCCTACTATGTCCTGACCCGCCCCGGCAGGCTGAGCCGGGAAATCGCCATCGTGCGGGATTGGTTGTTAGACGAAGCGCGGCGCCACACGGCCGAGCGAACCGGGTCCAGCGTCAATTTGCGTAAGTCACGAGTGGTTCGCTGATTACATTTCCGGCTGGTCCTGCCGATGCGACCCGGTAGGCCCAGGCGCCAGGCCGAACCGAGATCGCACGTGGCGGCCGGCCGGCTTCGACGAGCACCGCCGCGCCGTCATCGACGGCGATCCCTTCGGGCAACGCAGCGGTCGCAATCGCGGCCTCGAACGCTGGCCGTCGGGCGGGTTCCGACGAATAGTGTGGGCAGCAGCTACCAGCGAGCAGCCCCAGGCCGGCGAGCGGCGCTAGTCCTGTACCGCGCGAGTCGGATAGCATCGCTTCGAACCAGCACGCGCCTCCGGCACTCACGCCCGCAAGCACCGCTCCCCGCCGCGAGGCATCGGCGAAATCCTCGTCAAGCCCCCTGTCGCGACAGTCGGTGATCAGGCGCGCCGTGTTGCCTCCGCCGACGTAAATCAATCCCTGGTCGAGCAACCAGTTGCGGCTCTCGGCACGTGTCCAGACGGTTTCGTAGTGACTGGCCCTGATGCCGGTCCCGGCGAGCCAGGCGTAGAAGCGCGACAACTTTGTCGCATCGTCGCCACTGGCGATGCCGACGAGGCCGACCCGAAGGCGATCAGGTGGGCAGCGGGCCAGGACGAAGGCATCGAGATCGGGGTCGACGGCGTTCGTAAAGCCGCCGCCGCCGATCGCAATGATCAAGCCGTGGTGTTCGATGACCATCACACACTCGCAGATGTGCATTTCAGATGGTGTTCTGGTGGCCTGACATGACGCGGTCAAGCGCGACTGATGGACAGTATATTTTTTACCCATGCGCCTTGGTTTTGTCGTTTGCGACGTCGGGATTGCAAGCCGAAGATCGACGGTCAGGCGCGGGTAACGCGCGGTGCCGCTCGCACGGCAGGACAGCAGAATCGGGAGGAGCAAGGGCATGAGGTTCAGTGCAGTCGTATTCGCCGTCGCAGCGCTCGCCACGACGGCAGTGCAGGCGGCCACGCCGAAGGGGACGTTCAAGCAGGCGCACGAGTACGGTTCGGGAACAGCTTCCGACCTGGACCCGATCTCCAAGGGTCGCGTGTTCCAGATCACCGAGAAGATCATGAGCCGCCTCGTGCGTCCCGGCATGGACGGCAAGCCGAGCCCTGATCTGGCCGAGAGCTGGTCGGCCAACGCGACGGCTACCGAGTGGACGTTCAAGCTGCGCCAGGGCGTCAAGTTCCACGACGGCAGCGCCTTCGACGCGAAGTCCGTCGTCTACTCACTCGGTCGTGTGAAGGATCCCAAGATCGCCTCGCCCGCGGCCTCCACGATCAAGATGGTTGACAAGATCGAGGCGGTCGATAGCCATACCGTGAAGCTGACGCTGTCGGCGCCCTATGCCGACATGCCGATCCAGCTCATGGACTATCGCCTGCGCATGATCCCGGACGGCTCCGGCGACACGGTTGCCAAGAAGCCGATCGGCACCGGACCCTTCAAGATCGTCAGCTTCGATGCAGCCGGCACAACCGTGCTCGAGGCCTTCAACGACTACTACGAGGGCTCGCCGGGCGTCGCACGCATGGAGATCATCGGCATTCCAGACGCTCAGGCGCGCCTGCAAGCATTACTCGCCGGTCAGATCGACATGGAGCGCGGCATAACCCAGCAGCAGCGCCCGCTTCTCGCCAGCAACGCGAAGTTCAAGCTGCAGGACATTCCAACCGGCAACTGGCGCGCCATCGTTTTTCGCAACGACATGGCACCGTTCACGGACGCGCGCGTGCGCAAGGCTCTCCGGCTCGCTGCTGATCGCAAGGAGATGCTCGACCTCGTGCTCGGCGGCGGCGGCGTGATCTCCTGCGACAATCCAGTGGCGCCGACCGACCAGTATCGTGCCGACTGGGAATGCAAACAGGATATCGCGGGCGCCAAGAAGCTGCTTGCTGATGCGGGTCACCCCAACGGCATCGCCATCGACATCCACGTCTCGACGATCGAGCCGGCCTGGACGACGATCGCCGAAGTCTATCAGCAGCAAGCCGCCAAGGCTGGTATCAAGGTCAATATCGTGCGCGTGCCAAGCGATGGCTACTGGAAGGACGTCTGGATGAAGAAGCCGGCGGCCATGTCGCGCTGGAACGAGCGGCCGGCAGACCAGGTGCTGCATGAAGTCTATGCTTCCGGCGAGAAGTGGAACGAGAGCGGCCAGAAGGACGAGGAGTTCGATCAGTTGCTCGCCGCCGCCCGTCGCGAGCTGGACTTCGAGAAGCGCAAGGCTCTCTACCAGAAAGCCCAGATGCGGCTCTATGAGAACGGTGGCTCGCTCGTGCCATTCCACGTCAACCGCCTGGTCGGCCTGACCGCGCGTGTCCGCGATCTCGACCCGGTCGAGGACTTCTCGGTACGCTGGCACCTCGTCAAGGTCGAGTGAGCAGACGGTACCCGCGATCGGAGCGAAGACGGTTGCCCGTGCGGGCAAGCCGTCTTCACCCATCGAGTCAGGGCGCCAATCTATCGACGTCCGTCGCCGGAGCCTGACGCATGGCCAAGCTGATCATCGAGCGCCTGCTGCTCGGCCTGATGACCGTCGCCATCGTCTCCGTTCTCATATTCACCTCCGTCGAGGCGCTGCCCGGAGACGCCTGCACGGCCTTCCTCGAGCGCGAGGCGCACGGCCAGCTCCTCGAAAACTGCCGAAAAGAGCGCGGCCTCGACCGGCCGGCGGCACGCCGTTATCTGGACTGGGTCGCCGGCGCGGTGCGGGGGGATTTTGGCCGCACTGCCAACGGCGAGCAGGCGATCTCTGAGGTTGTCGGCACGCGCGCACGCAACTCGATGCTGCTCGCTGGCGTTGCGACTCTGATCGGCATTCCGCTCGCGATTTTCCTCGGCATCGTCACGGCACTCGCCCGCGACCGGCCAGCGGACGTTTGGATTTCAGCATTTGCGATTCTCGCTATGACCATTCCAGAGTTCGTATCGGCGACCGTACTGATGTTGGTGTTCAGTGCTTGGCTCGGCTGGCTGCCGGGTGTCGTGCTCGTGTCGGCGGATGCGCCCGTCGCCGCACTGCTGCCGCAGATCGTATTGCCGGTCGTCACGGTGACCCTCGTCCTCACTGCGCATATCCTGCGGATGGTTCGCTCCAGCGTCATCGAGGTGATGGCGAGCGACTACGTGCAGATGGCCCGACTCAAGGGCGTGCCCTACTGGCAGATCGTGTTCCGCCACGTGCTGCCCAACGCGCTGCTGCCGGCGATCAACATCGTGGCGCTGACCATCGCCTGGCTGCTCGGCGGCCTCGTCGTCATCGAGATCGTGTTCAATTATCCAGGTCTCGGGCGGCTGATGATCGAGGCGATCACAAAACGCGAACTGGCCATCGTGCAGACCGTCGCGCTCATCCTCGCCTTGGTCTACGTCGGAGTGAATCTCGCAGCCGATGTCCTGACGCTATTGGCCAACCCGCGTTTGCGCACCATGCACGGGAGAGGACGATGACGGTGGCGGCGTCTCCGGCGTCGACGCCACTCACGCGCATTTGGGGCGTCGTGCGTGACATACTCGCACGGCCTTCCGGCGCTTTGGGTCTGACGCTCGTCGCCCTGCATCTGCTGATGGCGATCCTTTCGCCACTGCTCGTGCCCTACGACTACAAAGCCATCAGCTCGCTCCTCATGCTGAAGGCGCCGAGTGCCGCGCACTGGTTCGGCACCGACCACATCGGTCGTGATGTACTCACGCGCACCCTGCTCGGCGGGCGCGAGGCGCTGCTGGTGACGGCGATCGCAACTCCTATCGCGGTGATCTGGGGCGGATTTCTCGGCATCCTGTTCGGCCTGGTCGGCGGCCGGGTGGACGATCTCGCGATGCGTCTGGTGGACGCGTTCCTGTCGCTGCCGAAGATCCTGTTCGTGTTGACGGCCGCGGCCGTGTTCGGTGCCGAGCCGATCGTGCTGATCCCGATGCTCGGGTTTTTCTATGGCGTACCCGTGATCCGCGTGGCGCGAGCGGCAACTCACGACGTCGTCGCACGGGACTTCGTCACCGCTGCCCGCGCACGGGGCCATCCGCGCCTGACCATCATACGCCGTGAACTCCTGCCCAACGTGCGCGACGTGCTCATGGTCGAGGGGGCCATGCGCTGGTCGTGGATGCTGTTGACGTTCTCGTCGCTGTCGTTCCTCGGCTTCGGCGTCTCGCCTCCGACACCCGACTGGGGGTTGATGATCAAGGATGCCAGCGCCACCATGTCGTTCGCCTGGTGGGCGGTGCTGGCGCCGATCGTGGCGCTCTCGACGCTGATCATCGGCATCAACCTGACGGCTGATGCGTTGGCCAAGGCGCTCGGCATCGATCGCGCCCAGAAGGCGCCCGTCTGATGGCCAATCCCCTCATCGCCGTCCGTGACCTGTCGGTCGGCTTCACCGGCCGCGGCGGGGCCATGCTGCCGATCCTGCGCGGTATCGACCTCGCCATCGGCGAGGGCGAGACCCTCGGGCTTGTCGGCGAGAGCGGCTCGGGCAAGAGCACGCTGGCCCTCGCCATGATGGGCTACTTGAAAACCGGCCTCAGCTTACTTTCGGGCGAAGCACAGTTTCGCAGCCGCGATACGTTCAGCCTCTCTGTGCGCGAGTTGGAGGCGATACGCGGCGGCGATCTGGCCCTCATTCCGCAGAACGCCGGTCAGGCGCTGACGCCGACGCTGCGGATCGGTGCGCAGATCGAGGAGGCCTTGAGGCTGCACAGTCGCGTGACCGCCGCCGACCGGCGCATGCGGGCCGTCGAACTGCTCGGTCAGGTCCGGCTTCCTGATCCCGAGCGCCTGCTGTCGCGCTTCCCTCACGAACTCTCCGGTGGCCAGCAGCAGCGAGTCGCGATCGCCATGGCGCTTGCCGGCGAACCCAATGCGCTGCTGCTCGACGAACCGACCACGGGTCTGGACGTCACCACCCAGGCGCATGTGCTGGAACTGCTCGGCGACCTCGCCCGACGCACCGGCACAGCCATGATCTACGTCAGCCACGACCTTGGCGCCGTGGCGCGCATGTGCAGCAGAGTCGCCGTGATGTACGCCGGCGAGATCGTGCTCGAAGGTTCCGCACGTTCGGTGTTGCGCGGGCCGGCCCACCCCTATGCGCGTGGCCTCATCGCGTCCATCCCTCGACTCGACC
>Ga0247831_1002095_pt1 | contig 34070 bp, 30 predicted proteins | sample LaCruzMarch2015__9_FD_192406 | JGI IMG/M metagenome (GOLD analysis project Ga0247831, IMG submission 192406) | Freshwater microbial communities from meromictic Lake La Cruz, Castile-La Mancha, Spain - LaCruzMarch2015_1m | ecosystem: Environmental > Aquatic > Freshwater > Lake | place: Spain...
CTAAAACCGGTTTCATGGTGGTAGGTGTAAAGCGCCCCGAACAGGCGTTCAAGTTGTTGGGCTGGGTTTAGCCTACGTCGGACTGGTTGGCGTCTTCAGACACCTCGTCCATTTGTGTTGCCCGCATGAGGGCGTTGGCGAGGGCTTCTGCACTGATCGGCTTGGCTACAAAGTCGGTCATGCCCGACGCCATGCACATCTCGCGATCTTCTTTTCGAGCATTGGCTGTCAACGCGACGATGGGGGTGTGACGATTGATGCCGTGGCCCTCCCGCACGCGGCGGGTGGCGGTCATGCCATCCATGATGGGCATTTGCACATCCATTAAGACGACATCAAAGGCTTGCAGCTCCATGGCCTCCAGCGCTTCTACGCCATTGGTCGCCCAAACTGTGGCGACGGGCCAAAGGTCAAGCATCGCGGCAAGGATCTGCCGGTTGAGTGCATTATCATCGACCGCCAAGACTTGCAGGGGCCGAGTGATCTCCGTCTCTTGGGCGGCCTCATGGTCCGCGGATTCTCGCTCAGAGGTGGCTTCGAACCGCCCCTCGAACAAGAAGGTCGAGCCTTTGCCTGGAGCAGACGATACGGTCAGGTCGCCTTGCATTTGCTGCGCCAAGGACTTCGCAATCGCTAGGCCTAGGCCGGTGCCGCCAAACCGGCGGGTGATGGTACTATCGGCTTGAATAAAGGCCTTGAAGATCGAAATTTGGCGATCAAGTGGGATGCCAACGCCGGTATCTTCAACGTCAATGCCGACCCGGCAGTCCCGCCCGGTGGTCACACTTTTGATTCGTATGGTCACGCCGCCGGAGACGGTAAACTTCACCGCGTTTGACACCAGATTAAAGACAATCTGACGCAAGCGCGTGGGGTCTCCAATCACCATGTCCCAATTAAGACCGGCCGTATCAATCTTTAAATAGAGGCCTTTAGATGCCGCATGTGGGCCCCATAGCGTCTCTAGCTCGATCGCTAATTGCCGCAGACTGGTCGGGTGCTTTTCGATTTCCAACTGGCCCGCTTCAATCTTGGCATAGTCCAAAACGTCATTGACCATCGCCATCATCAAACGGCCAGCCTCATTGAACATGCGAACATAATTGGCTTGTGTATTGTCCAGACTCGTCCGCGCCATCAGTTCGGCAGAACCCAGCAAAGCATTCAACGGCGTGCGTAATTCATGGCTCATCATCGCCAAGAAGCTCGATTTGGCTTCATTCGCATGCTCTGCCGTTTGCTTGGCAATCTCAAGGGCTTCTTCGCGAGCTCGCCGCTCTGTCTCATCGCGCAGGGCGATGATGCGGAATGCCATGCCATCAACCCTACCCAAGCTGAAGGTTGCCGATATCGGCACCTCGTAGCCCGCGCTATGACGGCCATTGAACGTGTTGACTTGGCCTTCATTGAGGTGCGACGAGTCAATAAAGCGATCGATCTTGGTTCCCGTTATCGTTCGTACATCTTCCACGCCAAAGGCTTGTGCAGCCGCGTGGTTCATCAGAATAATCTGATTGTCAGCATCCAAGGTGATCAAAGCGTCGCGCGATTCAAGAATATAGCGCGTCAAGGTTTGGCGAGCTTCCATCGCGATCTGCGAATTCAGTTCCGCCATTTCCTCAGACATCAGGGTAATGGAACGTTCTAGACGGTGGCGCGCGCGCGCATCATCATCATAGGCGGATGAGATCAACGCAAAGAGTTGATCTTGATCTACTTTGCCATTTTGATCGGTGCATTGTTCGATCTGGCGCGCCAGCAGGCTGTGCATTAGGCTGCCTCAAACACCGTGACAGTCATGGTTTGATTGTGCAGGTTACACGTGCCTTGGAAGCCATTGGGCGAGATCTCGCCATAGGAATAGAAGCCGGCATGGGCGATACCGCCCAGCGCATCGACGACGGCGCGGACTTCTTCCGTGGCCCGTTGGCCCAGAAGCAAGCGCCGACCGATACAGGAAACCAGCATTGCAAAGCCGTGATTGTCGCCACCTGAAGCAGCAAGGCCAGCTTTGCCAGCGCCTTCGATCAGGCCATTGGTTTCACCTACCATCAATTGGGCGGTCCATCCTTCGGGCATATCGCCCGCAAAGGTCATCGCCCCGGTCGCTTCGTCAATGCCTAGAATTGTCCGCACCACCGTGTCGGCGGGGTTGGCTGGATTGCTGACTTGTAAGGGGTAGAATAGCGCAGAACCTGGCAATTTTTCGGCCTCATCGCCGAGGTAGCGCTTGTAAAGCTCAAGGGCAGATTTGTTATCGAGTTGATAAAGGGTGTTGCCTTCAGATTTGGTGATCCTCCGCATCGGGCCGAACACTTCCCAGCCCCCGAAAGAGCCCGTCCGCAGGCGCAAGCCAGTTCCGAAGAAGGCCACGGCCACCACTTTTCCCGGGCTCAACGGGCCAGAACACCCAACCAAGGTTTCGCCGAACCGATCGCCATCGCCAGCGAGGCCGCCATTGATCGAGGCATGGGGACCCAATACGCTGCGGAAGCCTTCGACCAGAGCCGAGCCATTCACGCGTGCACCGTCGGAAACGATAAAGACACCTGCCAATTCGTCGCCGTCAAAGCGGTTTGCCAGCGCTTCCCCGATGCCAAAGCTTTCGCTAGCCGTGTCAATTTCGGCCTCAACCACTTGGACGCTGACATTGTCAAAGCCAAGAACGGCAGCAAAGCCGCCGCCGACATAGGCCTGACCATTGGCGATCTCGCCGCCGGTCGTACATCCAACGACCTTGGCGTTGGGGAGCAGGGCCTTCAGCCTTTCAAAGGCATCGGTCGTGCGCGCCACTTCCGGATCCAGGAAGGTGAAAACGACTTCGTAGGAATCTGGTGCGAAGTCCGCTGGGATTTCCCAGCAGCCTTGTTGAAAATGCAAAACACAATGGCGCATTTGGAGCCCCTTACACACTGAGAGCTCCACATAACGCTAAAGTGATTTATATTTCGTTGAAGGCAGCCCTTTATGATAAAAGGGCCACGCTAAAATCTAATAGGCGTTGAGCTTGGCCCACCGGTCTCGATGGAAGCCACTTGATCCGTAGGCGGTTTCCAACACCCGGGCACGTTTCAAGTAAAAGCCACTGTCATGGGCGTCGGTCATGCCGATCCCGCCATGCATTTGGATCGTCTCATTGGTGACCAATTGCAACGTATCGCCGGCTCGCGCCTTGGCTAGGCTGACAGCTTCGCCAACACCTTTGCCCCGTTCAATGGCGTCAATGGCGGCGACCACGCAGGAGCGCGTCAACTCAATCTCCACCAACATGGCCGCTGCGCGGTGCTGTAGTGCTTGGAAGGAACCGATCAATTGACCAAATTGGGTGCGGGTTTTTAGATAGTCGTGTGTCATGTCGAACGTGGCACCGATGAGGCCCATCATTTCGCAACACAGCCCAATCCGGCCATAATCCAGAATGAGATCCAGCGTTGCTTCATCCAGTGGCTTGCCGCCTAAATAGGTGTCATCGCCGACGGCAACCGTGTCAAAGGTCACATCCGCTAAATCGCGCGCATCAACGCCCGCTAGCGCATGGCGCGTCACACTTGACGCATCACTTGCGACCAAGAATGCCCCAAGACCCGCATCGGTTCTGGCGATGACGATCAAGACCTGCGCGTGGGCTCCATCGGGAACAAAGCGTTTCTTTCCCGAAAGGCTCCAGCCGTCGGCAGTCTTGGTGGCTTTCGAATCGATTTTTTGCGGGGCATGGTGCGCGCCTTCATCCAAAGCCAAGGCAAAGCTTAAGCTGCCGTCCGCAATTTTTGGCAGAAACGCGTCCTGCTGCGCGGAATTGCCCTGCAGTTTCAAGACGGATGCAGCCATCAAACCGGTTTGGAACACGGGCGAGACGCCCAAGGTGCGCGCTTGGGCTTCTAATACTAGGCCCATGGCACGTAGACCCATGTCTGAGCCGCCATGTTGCTCGCCTATTAGGGCACCGGCAAAGCCCATGGCCCCAATCTCACCCCAAAGGGCGGGATCAAGCGTTTCCTTGGCATCGCGCAATTTGCGGAAGCTGGCGACGGGCGCATTGTCGGAGAAAAACCCGTCAGCTGCGTCTTTCAGGAGGGTTTGGTCTTCATTGAGTGAAAATACCATCGGGCCCTCCTATTGATGGTCGCGCAAGCCAAGCACGCGCTTGGCTACGATGTTCAAATTGACTTCCGAGGTGCCGCCTTCGATCGAATTGGCTTTGGCCCGCAACCAGTCACGGGTCACCTTTAATGCCTCAGGGCGATAGCCTTCGCCTTCCCAGCCAAGACCCTCCATGCCCAAAGCCTCTACCAAAAGCTCTGTCTTATCTTGGTTGAGCTTGGCGGCGGCAATCTTCAGGACAGACGCATAATGGGAGACTTCAGCCCCAGCTTTTGCTTCTTCCTGGCCACGGCGCATCGTCAAGTGGAAAGCCCGCTCATACATGCGTTGTTTCGTAATGCGCGAACGCAGGTCGCTATTGGCCAGCTTGCCATTTTCGAGGCCAATCGATTCCTTGGCGGCATCGACGAGATCAAGGCCTGCCCCGCTGCCAAAGCCCGAAGCCGAAATATTGGTGCGCTCAAATTGCAAGATGCGCTTGGCAACGTCCCAGCCTTTGTTCTTGGGGCCCAGCATTTGGGAGGCAGGAACGCGGACATTGCTCAGGAAGGTCTCGCAGAAGGGCGAGGCACCAGAAATCAGTTTGATTGGACGCGCTTCCACGCCGGGGGTCTTCATGTCGAATAGAAGAACCGAGATACCTTCATGCTTGGGGGCATTGGGTTCGGTTCGCACCAAGCACAACATCCAGTCGGCATGGTTTGCATAAGACGTCCATACCTTTTGCCCATCGACGACATAATGATCGCCATCCAGAACGGCGCGCGTCTGTAGGCCCGCCAAGTCCGAACCAGCGCCCGGCTCTGAATAGCCTTGGCACCACCAAGTCCGGCCATGCACCATATCGGGCAGATAGGTTTGCTTTTGCTCTTCGGTGCCAAACTCCAAAATCACGGGGCCAAACATCCAGATCCCGAAGGAGAGCAGGGCTGGACGGGCGTTCATGCGGCGCAATTCATCTTGCAGAACACGGTCCTCTTCCCCGGTTAGGCCGCCGCCGCCATAGGCTTTTGGCCATTTGGGCGCTGTCCAGCCTTTTGAAGCCATGGCTTCGAGCCAAGCTTTCGCGTCCGGGTTTTTGAAGGTAGCGTTGCGGCCACCCCAGACTGTTTCGCTTTCTGGCATGGGGGTTCGCATGGAGGCGGGGCAATTAGCTTCAAGCCAAGCCCGCGTTTCTTGTCGAAAAGTCTCAATGTCGGTCATGATGCCTCCGCTCACCTTGATGGGTCGCCTCTTTTGGACGTTGCATTTTAATTAGAACGGGCGGAAGGCGCTGACTAGCCCCCAAGCTGGGCTGATCTTGGTCGACGTTTTTAGCGCATTGGGGCAGACGTTTTGCCGGTCTGAATTCCCGCCAGATTGACGGCATGGATCAGCATAAATAGCGCAACCACAGCACAGATGATCGACAGGGTTGTCCAAGGGATCATGCGAACTTTACCAAACTCAGCAGGCCTTGAGGCCCGCCAAGAGGAAAAACCAAACCCGCCAAGACTTAAGAGGAGAAGGACTAAAGTTGCTGACCAATCCACGTCTGCGGCTCGCTCATTGCGTGTTGACCAATGGCAGGGAATGGCCTGTGCGACCTAGCCTCTGCACTATGCTTGATTTTGTCCCAGATCGACGGCGAAAGATAGATGCGCCAGATCGCCCGAAACAGTGCCGGAACTTGGCAAGCCTGCCAGAGCGGGAAGGCAAGGCACGCCACCCAAAGTGTGTTTCGCCCATCGCGCCGGACCGCCATAATCCCCACAAAGGCTTGACTTAGACCCATCATGAGCGCCCAGCTGAATACATAGTCAGAGGCCCCAGCGAACATTTGGCTAAGCGCCAACAGGATCGAAACAAATAGGATTGCCGCATTCAGTGGGCCGGCGGTTATGCCCGGAAAAAAGGCCATTAGGCCCCGACCGCCAAGCTGTTGGGTCAGTCGCCACGGTGTGCGCACATGGACACTGACAGTTTGAATATGGCCTTGAATCCAGCGACCGCGCTGACGCACCCAGCCGGTGAATGTCGGTGCCCCTTCTTCATAGGTTGAGCTTTGGATCATGGTCGCCGTTAGGCCCAATCGGTCAAGTCTTGCACCCAAATCGGCATCCTCGGTGACATTGTACGGGTCCCATCCGCCGGCACCACGCAAATAGGTGATATCAAAATGATTAGAGGTTCCGCCAAGCGGCAAGAAGCGGGAAATCCGCGCGAGGGCTGGCAAAATCAAGCGGAACCAGATCGCATAGTCGAGCGCAAACTGGCGACTGATCCAGCTTTCTTGCTCATTCCAAATCACCAAGGGGGCTTGGACGACTGCCAATGACGCAGGGCCGTGCCGGAAAGCTTGCCACGCTTCGCGTAGCTGGCCCGGTGAAGGGATGTCTTCGGCGTCATAGACAGTCAAATAACGCCCGCGACAAAAGGGCTGGGCGGTCTGTAGGGCCTTTGGCTTGGTACGGGGCCCGCCATTGGGAATCGTGATGATCCGAAAGGGGTTTGCATGCCGTCGCAGGTGTAAGGCAGCCAATGTCTCGCTGTCATCGGCCTCACAAGCAAAAACAAGGTCAAGCTTCTCTTTGGGCCAATCCAAATTGTCCAACGCGTTTAACAAAGACGCGACCGAGCCCGCCTCCTGATAGAGCGCGACCAATATGGTCCAGACGGGCTCTGTTCCGCCTGTGTCCTCGCCAGGGCTAAAAGAAATGCGTGGTTCGGGCACGCAACAAGCCCGAAGTCGAAAAGCACTTAAACACAGAGCCAAAGTCATCACCGCCCACGTGAGCGCACGCGCGTCCACCAGCAGAAAAATGGCTGCGACCGACCAAAAGCAGGTCACCAGAATGAAAGAAGCAAACATCTGCCCAGCAGGCTTGGCCGCCGAAAGCCTCGGGTCTAGGTGGGCGAGGCGACACAACGCTTGGGCCAAAGCTGCGGCAACAGCGGCGGTAGGCGGGTCTTTGTCGTCAAGGCAGAGCTGGCCCGCCGCCACACAGCCGATTTCTGGATCTTCCTTCATGGCATTTCACTTTCTTCCGGCGAAAGACGCACCTCCTTCTTCAACGATCGCCCTAAGTCCTATGAGTCCAAAACGATCTGAAATTGTCTATCTACTTAGGGTTGTTTGGCCGAGTCATTGAGTTTAACCTGCAAGCGGGTGGATCAAGCGGTTGCGTGTGTCGGCGTGGCTGGCTAGAAGCGCCTAACGAAATTTTGTGCTGCACAGGGGACATTTTATCCATGAACGTTCATGAACATCAGGCCAAAGAAGTCCTCGCAAACTATAGTCTTCCCGTTCCTCCAGGCATTGCTGCTTTCTCGGTAGAGGAAGCCAAGGCCGCTGCTCAGAAATTGGGCGGGTCCATGTGGGTGGTAAAGTCGCAAATCCATGCAGGTGGCCGCGGCAAGGGCAAGTTCAAGGAACTCCCCCCCGAAGCAAAAGGCGGCGTGCGTCTTGCCTTTAACCTCGATGAAGTAGCTTCCCACGCCAAAGATATGTTGGGCAATACGCTGGTGACCGTGCAAACCGGTGCTGCTGGCAAGCAGGTTCAGCGCCTGTATATCGCAGGTGGCGCAGACATTGCGCGCGAACTTTATCTCTCGGTTCTGGTTGATCGTGGCACAGGTCGCGTTGCCTTTGTCGCGTCTGAAGCTGGTGGCATGGACATTGAGACTGTGGCGCATGACACGCCTGAGAAAATCTCCACCATTGTTATCGACCCTGCTGTCGGCGTCACCCCCGCTGACAGTGCAAAGGTCGCTACGGCGCTGAACTTGGAGGCTGGCCAAGCCGATGCGTGCCATGACCTGTGCGTGAAGCTCTATACCGCCTTCACCAAGGGCGACATGGAAATGTGCGAAATCAACCCGCTGATCGTCGAAGAAGGCACAGGCAAGCTCGTCTGCTTGGATGCGAAGATGAGCTTTGATTCCAACGCAGAATTCCGTCACCCCGAATGGGCCGCGATGCGCGACCTGTCCGAAGAAGATGACAAGGAAATCGAAGCGTCCAAGTATGACCTCGCTTATATCGCGCTCGACGGCACGATTGGCTGCATGGTCAATGGCGCAGGCCTAGCCATGGCCACCATGGACATCATCAAGCTTTATGGCGAAGAGCCTGCCAACTTCCTCGACGTGGGTGGCGGTGCAACGCGCGAAAAAGTGACGGCCGCTTTCAAAATCATTACCGCCGACCCAGCCGTAAAAGGCATTTTGGTCAATATCTTCGGCGGTATCATGCGCTGTGACGTGATCGCTGAAGGCGTGGTCGCGGCCATCACCGACGTGGGCCTGAAAGTACCTTTGGTCGTGCGCCTGGAAGGCACCAATGTTGAGTTGGGCAAGCAAATCCTGCGCGACAGCGGCTTGGCAGTCGTGCCAGCCGATGATTTGGCCGATGCAGCGCAAAAGATCGTCGCGGCGGTTCGCAAGGCGGCTTAGGGTCACTGGGTTCGGTATCGACTTAAACAAAGGCCTCCTAACGGGGGCCTTTTTTGTTGGGATTCCTTTCGCATTCCTTCGTGCATCAAAGTTTGAAATCGACTTCCGCAGCCTCACATGTTATGTGCAGTACATAGACAGTGGAGGTCGATTGTGACCAAAAATATCACTTTGGCGGTTGATGAAGAGGTGCTTCAGCGGGCGCGGGTCGTTGCGGCAATCCGGCGGACTAGCGTGAGCGAGCTTGTACGTGGGTTCTTAAAAGGGCTGACAGAGGCGGAAGTGCCCGTTGAAAAAGACGAGGCGCGCGAGGCTTTATTGAAACTGATCGACGAGTCACCCTACCGCATGGGTGATTGGCGACCCTCACGTAGTGACACGTATTCTGGCGATCCCCGCTTTGACTAAGCTTGTTTTTCTAGACACCAATATCCTCATGTATGCCGCTGACCGTGGCGGGCAGGAGGTTGAAAAGGCCAAAATCGCACGTGAAATCATTCGACAAGAGGATTATTGTACTTCAGGCCAAGTTCTAGCGGAATTTTTTTACAATGTGACGCGGAAGGGAACCCATGTCATGTCATCGGCCTTGGCCTTAGGTTGGGTCCGGCAAATTGCACTCAAGCCATGCCAAGCCGTTGATAGCCAATTGGTTGAAGCCGCGATTGGATTGTCGACACGCTATCAAATCTCATACTGGGATGGTGCAATTATCGCGGCGGCAGAGCGGCTTGGCGCAAGATTACTTTATACCGAAGACCTGAACCATAATCAGATTTACGGCACCGTGACCGCACGAAACCCATTCCTTTCCTGAGGCACCAACTAGCCCTTCTTGGCGTGCCGCGCTAAAGCCCGTTTATGTCCAAACCGAATCCATCCGTGCCCCGCTTAGAACCGCTCGACATTTCTGTTGTGGTCCCCGTCCATAATGAGAGTGGGGCTGTGGCTGGTTTGGTGCAGGAAATCGCGGCGGCCCTAGATGGTTGGGCCTATGAGATGATTTTCGTCGATGATGCGTCCAAGGACGATACCCATGCCAAGCTGGTGGCGCTAAAGGCTACCTATCCCGCGCTGCGCGTCCTCGCCAACCGCAACAATGCTGGCCAAAGCCGCGCGATCATGAATGGCGTCCTGGCTGCGCGGGCACCGGTGATCGGCACGCTGGATGGTGACGGCCAGAATGATCCAGCCGATCTTCCAGCCCTTTTGCAACAACTCAATCGCCCCGATGCGCCACAAGGTTTAGGCTTTGTCGGTGGTCGGCGGGTGAAGCGGCAAGATAGCCAAGCCAAGAAATTAGCGTCTCGTTTGGCCAACAATGTACGCCAGGCTTTGCTGCGCGATGGGGCGGATGATTCTGGTTGCGGCATCAAAGTGGTTCGGCGCGATTTGTTCCTGCGTCTGCCCTATTTCGATCACATGCATCGCTACATGCCAGCCTTGGTGCAGCGCGAGGGGGCCTTGGCAGAGTTCGCCGTCGTCAATCATCGCCACCGCTCAACCGGTGCGTCCAAATACACCAATCTAGGCCGTCTGCTGGCCGCTTTGACCGATTTGGGCGGCGTCATTTGGCTCAGGACACGTCGCCGCGACTTCGGCCATGTGGACGAAACGTGAGTGGAGGTTCACTCTGCGCCGCAGGGCATAAAAAACTGGGGTGATTCGAAGCTATGCTGGTGTTGAGACGTATCTTTGAGATGGTGCCGATCTTGACGATCCCAGTCTTGATCTATGCCCTGTTTGGCGGGGTCACTGCCTCAACGCGCGGGCCGGACGTCTTTACCCAGTCGATTGAAAAGGGCGTCTTCTTGCTGACAATGCCTTCCGGCGCGCCTTGGGCGTTGTCTGGCGGCGATCTTCTGTTGGTGATGGGCCTGATTATCCTGTTTTTTGAATTGACGCGCGGCGTGGGTGTTAGTCGTTTTGCCATCATCCACCACACCTTGGCGGTCTTGTTAGCTTTGTCGTGTGCCGGGGCATTCTTGTTGTTTGAAGCCTTTGCCACATCCACCTTCTTCCTGTTGACCCTCATGTGCTGGCTCGACATGATTGGTGGGGTGATTTTCAATATCGCCAGTGCGCCGAGTGATCGGCGGACTTCCAATTACGATTAATACGGAGATTTAAAAGCTTGGCCCTATTTTTTGATGCAGGCTGGTTCAGTAAGCGTTTGACCGCGCTCAATCTTCAAAAGGACGACATGGCGCGCGTAACGGGTTGGACGCCGGAAGAGCTCGCCTTGGTGTTTAAGGATCAGAAGGAAGTCAGTGCGCGCGAGGTCGAGGTCTTGAGCGCTCTCTTACATGCCTCGCCCGGCGAAATCGCCAATCGATGCGGCATTTCGACGCCAGTCGCCGCACAGCCGTTGAGCGCTGCGGCACAGATTGACCATTTGCAAAAGCGTGTTGCCGCTTTGGAAGCCCATATCGCGTCCCTAGAGGCAGCCCTTAGAAGCCGTTAGACGACCAGTTGGACGCGACGTGTCCGGGCAACGCGGGCTTGATAGGCCTTCGCGCCGCGCATTGCAGCAAATGGGTCTTCACCGGTTAGCCCAGCTTCCATCAGAACATGAATGGAGAAGCCAGCCGCTGCGCTATTGGCATCATAGCGCCCCCGCTCGAAAGTATGCTTGTCGCGGTGCGCGCGGCTCGTATAGTCCTGACTTGACCCCCTTAGCTCCTCTGGGATCGGCTCAATCGCAGGCACAGCTGTGACTTTGTGCCGATATGGCACAGAAGCGAAAGCTGCATAGGGCGAGAGTGCGTTCATGGCCTGCACGTCGCAGGTCATGTGCCATGCAGCTGAAGCGCTGAAAATCTAGTGCGAGCGGGTTAGGTTTTTGGCTGCAATCGCATGGACTTTAGCGGCCTGCCCTGAACCGCTGGCCATCAGCGCGTGAACGGGCCCTTGGAACAGCCCGTCAAAAGCCGGGTCAAATAAGTTCAGACCGCCAGTAAAGGCACCAAAGGCGGGCATGATTAGGCTGCGCCCATCGGTTACAAAGCAGCGCCGCCTGATGCTGCCGCCGCGCTTACCTGTCACCCGCGCGCAGGGGTGCAGGTGGCCCGCCACTTCGCCTGACGTCTGCCCGGTTGGTTCATGGCGAAACCACAGGCCGTCATGCTGGATCTCTGCCGCGCGCTGGCCTTCCAGCCAAGCAGGCGGTTCTGGGTCATGATTGCCCTCGATCCAGATGGTTTCGGCTTGGCCGACCAAGCTTTCCAGCTTAGCCCGATCCTCGTCGGCCAGCCGACCGCCCGCGCCCCGATCGTGAAAACTATCACCCAAGGCGATCAGGACTTTGGGTGCAAGGGCTACGACTAAAGCCTCAAGGCGGCGCAAGGTTTCCGCTGTATCAAAGGGCGGCAGCATAATACCTTTGACGGCAAAGGCGGAGCCTTTTTCGAAATGCAGGTCGGAGACAATCAGCGTCTGTGTCCGCGGCAAGAATAATGCAGCCTCTGCCAAGGCAACGACAGGAGTCTCATAGAGCTGAAAAGCATGCCCCTGCATCATCAGCCTCTATTTGGCCGGTTCACTAGCACCTGCTTTGGCGGCCTTCTCGGCCTCTTTCTTCAATTCATCGCGCTCGGTGTCCAAAAGGCGCTGGGCGGGATGGCTCTCTGACTGCCGCCAGACCTTCGGCAATTGGCAAACCCGGACAGACTTTTCAAACACGCTGCCCAACACCATGGTAGAGCCCGACCGGATGGCAACAGAGGCACCAGAGAAACCGTCGGTACCGTCTTTCAGATAGATTTGATCAATCTTGCCGCCCTTGCCAGTTGGCGAAGGCTCTAGGATCAAAATCTGGCTGGGCGAAGGCTTCGCTGGATTGCCGGCATGCTGAATGAAGCTGAGCATTTTGGGATGAGCCGCCATCCAGACAATGCCGTCTGGATCGACATCGAGATTATCGATCCCCGTGCCGAGCAAGGCTGCATCGCGCCGCTTGATCGCCCCAGTGGCCGAATCGCGGTCATAGAGGTAGATGCTGCGGCTGATGGTGGCGCTGGCATAAAGCGTCTTTCCGTCGTTTGAGAGGGCCAGCGAATTGGCAAAGCCTAGCCCGCTGTCGAGCTTGTTGCCTTTCGCGCCATCAAAATACCAAATTGCGCCCGTACGATCATCACCGGAAACAAAGCTCAAGCTTTCCGATAGAGAGCCTCGTTCGAGGTCGCTTTCGCTGGTCGCATAGAAGCTATTTGTCCCCGTAGCTACAATGTCATTGATGCGGGTTAGGCCCGGAACAGCAACCGTTCGACGAAGTTTCAAGCTGCCGTCGGCTTGCGCGTCGAAAACCTCGACCGTGGTTCCCGTATAGTCAGCAGCGCCCTTTGGGTGGTTCACCACCATCAAGGTCACTTGGCCGTCAGGGCCCCGGAACAAGGACGTTCCATGGGGGTGGAATGCTGTCGGCTGGCCGCCAGTTAGATCTTTCAAAGCGGGCGGGGTGGCCAAACTCTCGACGGGCAAGCTGTAGATCGCGCCGCGAACAGGTTTGCCCAATGCAGCTGCACGGCGGTCGTCTGACGCTACAAAGATGCGCCCTGTGGTGCGATCAATGGCCATGTCTTCAGAGCCGGGCATGCCTGCGATGTCGGTACATGTGCCATCAAAGACGGGCACTAACGTGGTGAATTCACCCGCGCGCGATGCCGTTCGAAACCACGTGAACGAGAGGATTCCGACGATGGCGACACCGGTTAGAAGGATAATCTGAGAGGGTTTCATCAACCTGACTTTCACGCCTGAGTTTGGGTTTCAAATTGCAGCTTTGCGAGATGGGCATAAAGGCCGCCCTTGGCCACCAAGTCGCTATGGGTACCTTGTTCGGCGACTTGGCCGTCGTCCAGTACGATAATCCAGTCCGCGCGTTGGACGGTCGCCAGACGGTGCGCAATCACGAGAGTTGTCCGGTTTGCCATGGCGACATCAAAGGCCTTTTGGACCAAGCGCTCATTCTCAGCATCCAGTGCGCTGGTCGCTTCATCAAGCAGCAAGACCGGCGCATCGCGCACCAGCGCCCGGGCAATTGCCAAGCGCTGTCGCTCACCACCCGAAAGCGCGCGACCCCTATCGCCAATGGCTTTGTCATAGCCGCCAAGACGGGCCAGAATAAAGGGCTCTGCCTCCGCCCGTTGTGCGGCCTCTTGAGCCATGTTGGACGTAGCACCCTCATTGCCAAACAAAATATTGTCCATCGCTGTGCCAGTAAACAAGTCCGGGTTTTGCGACACATAGGCAAAGCGGTGCCGCCAAGCGACCGGGTCTGTGTCCCGCGCATCAATGCCGTCGACCTCAATCGCCCCTGCTGCAGGGTCATAATAGCGCAGGAGAAGCTTAAACAAGGTCGATTTTCCGGCCCCTGAAGGGCCAACAATCGCAACAGTCTGGCCGGGCTTCACCTCAAAGCTTATGCCTTTAAGGGCGCTGCGCTCTCCGTCACTTGGATAAGCAAAGGCGACATCTTTGAACGAAACAAGGCCGGGTGCCTCAAGGGGGAACGAGACCGGGGCAGAAGGGGCGGCAATTTCAGGCACTTCATCGAGAATTTCCGACAAGCGCTGCGTGGCCCCAGCAGCCTTCTGCACATCGCCCCAAACCTCTGCCAGCGCACCCACGCCAGAGCCTGTCAGTACCGAGAGGATGACAAATTGAGTCAAGGCGCCCGGCGTCATAGACCCTGCTAAGACCGAACGCGTGCCCTCCCACAGCACAAACGAGATGCCACAAAACACGATGGCGATTGCAACCGCCGTCATCATGCTGCGGGCTGCAATCCGACGACGAGCGGCGGCAAAGCTAATCTCAATTGCTTGGCGAAAGCGGGAGCGCGCGTAATCTTCGCGGCCAAAGGCCTGCACGGTTTCTACGGCATCCAGGCTCTCTGACGCTTCTGCTGCCGCTTCGGCGACCCGGTCTTGCGCCGAGGTGGAGAGGGCGCGGACCCGACGGCCAATGGTGAATAAGGGAACCAAAACCAAGGGGATGATCAGCAAGACCATAAAGGTGAGCTTCAGGCTGGTCACCACCATCATGGATATGCCACCCGCCAACATGACCAAATTGCGGATAGCAATGGAAGCTGATGACCCAACCAAGGATTCAATGAGTGTTGCGTCGACGGTTAGGCGGGAGAGCGCTTCACCGGTGCGGACACGGGCAAAATAAGAAGGCGATAGCCCGATCAGGCGGTCATAGACGTCAGCACGCAGGTCTGCCACGACGCGCTCGCCTAATTTCGTGACAAAATAAAAGCGCGAGGCAGAAAACACGGCCATACATAAAGCAACACCTACCAACAACAAAAACCATTGATTGACGGCTTCTGGGGTTGCGGTGGCAAAGCCACGGTCGACCAAAGCGCGAGCAGCAACCGGCAGGGCCAAAGTCGCAGCCGCTGCCAGAATAAGGAAAATGGCCGCCGCCGCCACATCTTTTGGCCGACGCTGAATATAGGGAATCAAGCGCGTCAGTGGGCGCAGGTCAGAGCTACGGCCTCGCTTGGCGGCGGCATCGGCGGTTAATTCGGCTTGGACGGCTCCGCGACTGGGACGATCCTCAACGACGCGGCTGGCAGGGGTATCGGTCATGCGCAGGGAGTTAGCACGCGCGAGGCCGACGTGAAATATTGTCAGCAGTTAAATTGATGGCTTGGTCTCTGCGCACGACCTGCGCGCAACACTAGACTCTGAAGCTATTTTCCTCTAACCGCGCCGCTCTATTTGGTTCAAAGCCGCTCTCAACATCGCGCGCCCTTTTAGGGCCTGCGCGCAGGACACGAAGATGAAAGCCGACACACATCCTAATTATGATTTCATCACCATCGTGATGACCAATGGGACCACCTATCAGACCCGTTCGACCATGGGTGGCGAAGGCAAGTCCTTGTCGTTGGACATTGATCCAACCGTCCACCCCGCATGGACCGGTTCGACCAATACGCTTCTTGACCGCGGTGGCCGTGTGGCCCGCTTCAAGGACAAGTTCGCGGGCTTCATCAAGAAATAGCTATTTATCTGGTTGCCTTAACTGGATGATTACATAAAACGGGTAAAGCGCTTGGTATGTTCCGGGCGCTTTTCTCATTTGTATCTCGTTCGATTGCACGTCGTCTTGCGTTGGCATTCATTCTCTTCGCTATTCCTGTCTGCTTCCTGACTTGGCAATTGATACAAAAGCAAAATCAAGAAATCGCTTTCTCAGAGGCTGAGCTAAGCGGGGCGCTTTATCTTGAGCCGTTGCTGGTTTTGCACGCGACAATGGCCAATGCGGCATCCGCCTTGGCTGACAAACGGCCGGTCCCCCAGATCTTGCAGCCAGCGCTTAACAAGGTGCTTGAGGCACGAGGAAACGCCCCACCTAGTTTGCAATTCCGCGATGATTTTGCAGCGCTTAAGGCCGCCGTTGGCGAACTGCAGGCTATGCAGACCTATGAGCCCGCGCGTGTCCGCAATATTCTGTCGGCTAGCCAACAACATTTTACCCGAGTTGTGGAAGCGTCAAACCTCTTACTCGACACCGAGCTCTCAACTTTTTATCTTATGCAGGCCGTGGCGCTGCATGCAACGCCGCTGATTGAGCAGATTGGCTATTTTGGTTCGGCTAAGACTTATATCAATGAGCCAGGCGTTACCCGTGAAAATACATTCTGGCGCTTGGTCGCGAAGCATCAAGGTAATCTTAACGCCAAGACTTCTGCCTTTGAAACTTCGATTGATGATGCCATTCGCGCTTCTGACAAGGCGCGCGCGCGCGCGCTTGGGTTGCCTGACCTTAAGCTGACCATGTCGCAAGAAATCACAAACCTGATTGAGGATCCCGATCCCAAGGGCGCGCAGACAAATGCGCAACGTGCGCGGAATGCTGTTGTCCGCACATCTTTGGCGGCGAATCAAGAATTGGTCCGCGGCTTAGAAATTCGCATCAATCGCCTCGAGACCGAGCAAATCGAAGCATTTGTGGCGGCAATAGGGTTGTTTCTGGTTGCACTACTGGGTGTGTTGCTTGTTGTCCGCGACGGCGTGGTCCAACCCTTGGGTCACTTAACCAAAGCCATGCGCCAAGTTGCTCAAGCCGATTTCAGCGCTGAACCGCCTTATCAAAAGCGTGCTGACGAAATCGGTGGTATGGCTCGGGCCCTGAGTGTTTTTAAGGAAAATGCATTAGCTCGAATTCGTGCCGAACATGCTACGCAAGCCAAGTCTGAGTTCTTAGCCATGATGAGCCACGAGATCCGGACGCCGATGAATGGCGTGATCGGGATGGCGCAAGCCTTAATGAAGACCCAGTTGAAGAACCAACAGCGCCAAATGCTGTCGGTCATGGTCGATTCCAGCGATATGTTGCTGCTGCTCTTGAATGACATTCTCGATATGTCGAAGATTGAAGCGGGCAAGATCGAGCTTGAGAGCATTCCGTTCTCCCCCCAAAAACTGGTTCATGCAGCCAGTGACTTGTTTGATGCACGCGCCTCAGCGAAGGACATTCAGCTGGAGGTCGAGATCGCAGATGATGCTTCGCAATGGCGCTTGGGCGATCCAGCCCGTCTTCGACAGATCCTCTTCAACCTCGTGTCGAACGCAATCAAGTTTACCGACCAAGGGATTGTCAAAATTGCGCTCCACTTGGGTCCGAAGCGGGAAATGGCGATTTCTGTCACCGATACGGGGATTGGCATCCCGCCTAATCGGGTGGCGCACCTATTTGAGAAATTCACCCAAGCCGATTCCTCGCACACCCGTCTCTATGGTGGCAGTGGCTTGGGACTGTCGATTGCAAAGGCTATGACAGAGGCGATGGGCGGGTCGCTATTGGTTGAGAGCGAGGTTGGTGTTGGATCAACCTTTACCTGTCTTGTGCCGCTCCAAGCAGTTTCAGCGACTTTCGACGAGCCGGACACCTTGGCCGAAAGCAGCAAAAGTGCCAACGTGAAGGCGCTTGCTCTGCAGGATACGCAGCCAGTTTCGGCCTTGAAGCTGTTGGTCGCGGAAGACAATCAAACCAACCAATTGGTTCTGCAGGCTTTGCTATCAAGTTATGACATCGAGCTGGTCTTCACGCAGAATGGGCAAGAAGCCATCGAAGCTTGGCAAGCATCACGCTATGACGTTATTCTAATGGACATGCAGATGCCGGTGATGGACGGCGTCACGGCGATCCGCGCGATCCGAGCGCAAGAAATCCGCGAAAATCGTCCCCGAACGCCAATTGTCTCGCTAACCGCCAACGCCCTGCAACATCAGATCGATGCGCAAATCGACGCCGGGGCCGATGCGCACGCCCCGAAACCGATTCATTTGCCGAGTTTGTTGGCAGCGATTGAAGCAGCCATTTCACTATGTGAATTACAGGACGAAACGGACTTCCGTCAGTTAGATGCGCCCAATGCCGCTTGAAGCCGCTTTAATTGGGCGTTGACCGGATTTTCCGCTGGTGTTTCACTGGCTTCAAAGAGACTGAGTTCTATCCGGTCAACCCGTTCGTAAAGCCGTTTGGATCGTTCAAGAAGGTCCAATAAGCGCACAGGCAATTCCGCCAAGGGCTGCTTATCCGCGCTACAGACGGCCCGCGCACCCAGCCGATATTTTGGATCGTGCGCGTCGCGTGGGGTCATTTCGCCCTCACGGACCGCGCGATGAACCAGTAACCATGACGCCGACTGCATCAAACGGGTCGTCAATCGCATGCTTTCAGAAGCATAGGCCAAGGCTGCAACTCGTTCGAGGCCGCGTGCTTCCTGTCGGCCATCGCCATCCAGATAGGCCGCTGTTTCCTCAACCAAGTCCATGCCTTCGCGGAACATGCGTTCAAAGATGTCCGAACTCGCAAATTCTGCGATCCGATCAAATGCTGTCTTTAGACCCACGGTCTGCTTTGAAACTTCCGTCAACATGCGGCATTCCGCCCTTCTTTAGTCTTTATCTTTAACCCGCAAAGCGCCGTGGGCCAAGTGCTTGATCTGGAGAGCTCCATTTTGGAGCTAATTCCATTTCAATCCCGATTTTTCCCACTCTCCCAAACCAATGCTCCAGCCCGAAGCAAGGGTTTAAGTGGAAGAAGCACCATGCTTCCTACATCTGTCTCAGCAAGGGTCGTGCCGCTTTTGCGCTTAGCTTGTCTTAAAAAAGGAATCTGCCGCTTTTTTGCTGCCTTCTTTCGCCTTAATTAGGTCGTTTATCTGCCGAATTTCCGCCTCGAGGTCAGAAATGCGCTCTTGAAGTTCCCGAATAGACAGATCTTCCAAGCGTATGGACTGGGGTTTTGACTTGGCGAATGGGTCATCGTCGAGCATGAGTAGCCTCCTGATCCTATTTTGACGCCGGAGTGTGAATTTTGACAGCCCTTCCTGAAAAAATGCGTGCGATTGTTGCATCCCCCGGCACCCCTTTGCACGTTGAGCTCATCGATCGGGCCGTGGCTGGCCCCGGCCAAGTCCTGATCAAAGTTGCCTATGCAGGGATAAATCGACCTGATTTGATCCAACGCATGGGTGCCTATCCGCCACCAAAGGGTGCGCCTGACACGATGGGGCTGGAATGTTCCGGCGAGATTGTCGCGATTGGCCCCGATGTTTCGCGTTGGAAGCTAGGGGATCAGGTGTGTGCCCTTTTGCCAGGTGGTGGCTATGCCGATTATGCTTGGGCTGATGAAGGCTCGTGCATGGCAATCCCTGACGGCATCAGTTTACTTGAGGCGGCAGCCCTGCCTGAAACCGTCCTGACGATCTGGGCCAATGTGTTTGAGCGGGCGGCTTTGAAAACGGGCGAGGCCTTTTTGGTCCATGGCGGCGCATCCGGCATCGGCACGACGGCTATTCAAATGGCCAAAGCCCATGGCGCAAAAGTCTATGCAACCGCAGGCGGCGCGGAAAAGGCAAGTCTGTGTGCCAAGCTCGGTGCCGATGTTGCCATTGATTATCGGGCGCAGAGTTTCTCTGACATTATCAAAGCCGATGGTGGGGTCGATGTGGTCCTCGACATGGTCGGTGGGCCCTATGTTCAGCAAAATCTCGATTGCTTGAAGTTAGACGGGCGCTGCGTCCAAATCGCCTTTTTGCAAGGTCCCCAAGTTGAGCTTAATCTGATGGCCTTAATGCTAAAGCGCCTAACATTGACCGGCTCTACGCTCCGGGCGCGGCCCGTGGCGGAAAAGGCGCGGCTGGCGCGCGCGGTCGAGGCCCATGTTTGGCCGTGGGTAGCCCAAGGCCTTCTCCGTCCTGTGGTGGATTCGGTTTATGATTTGGAAAACGCCGAAGCTGCTCAAGCCAAGATGCAGGCCAATACCCATGCAGGGAAAATCATGCTGAAGGTGGCAGATTAGCCATTTGGTCCCACGATCCCACGCCTGCCCTAGGGCGAGGTGAGATTCATTTGGCGATTACCGCCTCTTTCGGTTTGCAAGTGGAGCGGGCTGCGCTAACACGGCCATCAATATAATTGCTGTTAACCGAGGACCTCATGTCGATCCTGATCAATAAAGAAACCAAGGTAATCTGCCAGGGCTTCACCGGAAAGAATGGTACCTTTCACTCCGAACAAGCCATTGCCTATGGTACGCGCATGACGGGTGGGGTCAGTCCCGGTAAAGGTGGGCAAACCCATCTAGGTCTGCCTGTGTTCAATTCTGTTCAAGAGGCCAAGGATGTGGCTGGTGCCGACGCCACCGTGATCTATGTGCCGCCTCCAGGCGCAGCTGCTGCGATCATCGAAGCGATTGAGGCGGAAATTGAGCTGATCGTCTGCATCACCGAGGGCATCCCCGTTGCAGACATGGTGCAAGTCAAGAGCCGGTTGGAGCGTTCTAAGTCGCGCTTGATCGGGCCAAACTGCCCCGGCGTATTGACCCCAGATGAGTGCAAGATCGGCATTATGCCCGGCTCTATCTTCAAAAAGGGCAATGTTGGCATCGTGTCCCGCTCAGGTACCTTGACCTATGAAGCGGTGTTCCAAACTTCAAACGCAGGCCTTGGCCAAACAACGGCAGTCGGTATCGGCGGCGACCCTGTGAAGGGGACCGAGTTCATCGATGTGTTGGAAATGTTCTTGGCCGACCCAGAAACCCAGTCGATCATCATGATTGGTGAAATCGGCGGCAGTGCTGAAGAAGATGCCGCGCAATTCATTCTTGATGAAGCCAAGCGTGGCCGTAAGAAGCCAATGGCAGGCTTTATCGCTGGACGCACCGCGCCTCCAGGCCGCCGTATGGGCCATGCAGGTGCCATTATCGCCGGTGGCAAAGGTGGCTCAGAAGACAAAATTGCAGCGATGGAAGCCGCAGGTATTCGTGTTGCCCCATCGCCTGCTGCATTGGGTTCAACATTGTTGGAAGTTCTTAAGGGTTGATGTGCTTTAAGCTCACATAAAGCAGTCGCCTGAAAAGCGAATGACTATATAGAAGTAAATGTGTGACGGCCGGGCAAGGCCGACTTCCTTCGCCCTGACCGACCGTCCCCACGAATGGACGGTTGGCTTATGGCAGACGACATGCGCAGTGCGCAAAATTCCGCACTCCTCGACACTTCCTTTCTTTATGGCGGCAATGCCGTCTTTATCGAGCAGCAATACGCCAAATGGGCGGCCAATCCGGCGTCGGTTGACGCCTCTTGGGCTACCTTCTTTGCCGGCATGGGCGATGGGGCAGGCGATGCACAGCGTGCGGTCAGTGGCCCATCTTGGAAGCGGAATGACTGGCCAAGGTCCGAAGTCGGCGAATGGGTTGCGACCTTGGACGGCAATTGGGCGTTGATTGAGCCGAAGATCGAAAAGAAGCTTAGCGAAAAAGCCGCCGCCGCGCCCGCCAATGCTGGCAAGCCCGTCTCTGAAGTCGATGTGATGCGCGCGACGCGCGACAGCATCAAAGCTCTGATGATGATCCGCGCCTTTCGGATTCGCGGCCATCTGGCGGCAAAGCTCGACCCCCTTGGCCTGGATGAAGGCCGCGAGCCCCAGCCAGAGTTGCAACCAGAATCATACGGGTTCGGCCCGGAAGATATGGATCGGCCGATTTTCATCGATTTCGTGCTCGGGATGGAATATGCCACCCCCCGCCAAATGCTGGACGTTTTGAACCGCACCTATTGTTCGACCGTGGGCATTGAGTTCATGCACATCTCTGACCCGGCCGAAAAATCATGGCTGCAAGAGCGCATTGAAGGTCCAGATAAAAGCATTGCCTTCACCAATGAAGGCAAAAAGGCGATCCTCAGCAAAGTCATCCAAGCAGAGACCTTTGAGAAGTTCCTGCACAAGCGCTTCCCCGGCACCAAGCGCTTTGGCCTTGATGGTGGTGAAGCTTTGATCCCTGCGATGGAACAAATCATCAAGCGCGGCGGCAATCTGGGCGTGAAAGACATTGTTCTGGGCATGCCACACCGGGGTCGCTTGAACGTTTTGTCCGCCGTGATGGGCAAGCCCTATCACGTGATCTTCCACGAATTCCAAGGTGGCTCTGCCACGCCAGATGATGTCGGTGGTTCGGGTGACGTGAAGTACCATATGGGCGCTTCGTCGGATCGCGCTTTTGACGGCAATAGCGTGCACTTGTCGCTGACGCCGAACCCATCTCACCTTGAAATCGTCAATCCCGTCGTTTTGGGCAAATGCCGCGCCAAAATGATGACGCATGGACCAGAAAAGGCCGACCAATTCCGCGCCGTCATGCCACTTCTGTTGCACGGCGACGCCGCTTTTGCAGGCCAAGGCGTGGTGGCAGAGTGTTTTGCCATTTCGGGCGTCCGCGGTCACCGCACTGGCGGGACGGTGCATCTCATCGTCAATAACCAGATCGGCTTTACCACCGCTCCACGCTTCTCGCGCTCGTCGCCCTATCCGTCAGACGTGGCGCTGATGGTGGCGGCCCCCATCTTCCACGTGAATGGGGACGATCCAGAGGCTGTCGTGTTTGCAGCTAAAGTGGCAACCGAATATCGCCAAAAGTTCGCAAAAGACGTGGTGGTCGACATGTTCTGCTACCGCCGCTTTGGCCACAATGAAGGCGATGATCCAACTATGACGAACCCCGTCATGTATGCGAAGATCAAGAACCAAAAGCCGACCCGTGAGCTTTATGCTTCTCGTTTGATCGAGCAAGGCATTGTCACCGCCGACGAGGTAGAGGTTGAAGTCAAACAATTTGAGGATTTCCTCGAAAGCGAGTTTGCGGCCGCCAAATCCTACAAGCCCAATAAGGCTGATTGGCTGGACGGCGTCTGGGCGGGTCTTGGTCTGCCAGAAGGCGAAGATCGTCGCGGCGACACCAATCTTTCGCTCGAGAAGCTGAAAGACTTAGGTGAAAAGATCACCAATATCCCAGCCGACTTGACCATCCACAAGACCGTTGAGCGTGTGGTGCAAGCCCGTCAAAAAATGATTGAAGCGGGCGAGAATGTCGATTGGGCCTTGGGTGAACATTTGGCCTTTGCGTCCTTGCTGGACGAGGGCTTCCCCGTGCGCTTGTCGGGTCAAGACTCCTGTCGCGGGACTTTCTCCCATCGCCACAGCCATTTCGTCGATCAATTGACGGAGCGGCGCTACACGCCGCTGAACAATATCTCGCCCGCCCAAGCCAATTACGAAGTGATCGACAGTGCTTTGTCAGAAGAAGCTGTGCTGGGTTATGAATATGGTTTCTCGCTGTCGTCCCCGAACAGCCTGACGATTTGGGAAGGCCAGTTCGGCGACTTCGTGAATGGCGCACAAGTCGTCATCGACCAATTCATCTGCTCGGGTGAACGCAAGTGGTTGCGCATGAGTGGCTTGGTCATGCTGTTGCCTCACGGCTATGAAGGCCAAGGGCCAGAGCACTCCTCGGCACGTCTCGAGCGCTTCTTGCAGCTTTGCGCGGAAGACAACATGCAAGTCGTGAATTGCACGACGCCTGCAAACTACTTCCACGTGCTGCGTCGCCAGATCCATCGCCAGTTCCGCAAGCCTTTGATTGTGATGTCGCCTAAGTCGCTGTTGCGGCACAAGCGCTGCATCTCGACCTTGGCTGAAATGGGCCCGGGCTCGTCCTTCCACCGCATCTTGTGGGATGATGCCCATTATCGCCCTGAGACCACGACTGTTACGCTGAAGCCTGATTCAGAGATCAAGCGCGTGATCTTCTGCTCGGGCAAGGTCTATTATGACTTGTTTGAAGAGCGGGAAAAGCGCGGATTGAACGATGTGGTGATCCTGCGCGTTGAGCAGCTTTATCCATTCCCTGCCAAATCGATGATTGCTGAGTTGTCGCGTTTCCAAAATGCCGATGTGGTTTGGTGCCAAGAAGAGCCAAAGAACATGGGTGCTTGGAACTTTATGGAGCCCAATATCGAATGGGTTCTTGGCAAAACAAAGAATAAAGCCAAGCGTGCTGCCTATGTCGGTCGTCCCGCTTCGGCTTCCACCGCTGCTGGCTTGATGAAGAAGCACATTCGCGAACTTGAGACCTTCCTCAATGAAGCGATGACCTACTGATCATCTGGCTAAACTCGTTTACGATCCTTACATCGGGGCATGTTGCCCCTTCACCATTCTGACTCCGCTGGAGGTTTTATGCTCGATATCGTCGTCCCCGTTATGGGAGAATCCGTTGCCGAAGGCTCGATTGGTTCTTGGTCGAAAAAGGCCGGTGATGCGGTCAAGAAAGATGAGATTCTGGTCGAGATTGAAACCGATAAGGTCGCTCTGGAAGTCGTGGCACCTGCCGATGGTGTTCTGGCTGAAATCTTGGCCACAGACGGCGCAACCGTAACCCCCGGCATGGTGATTGGTCGGGTTGAAGCTGGCGCGGCAGCAAGTGCTGCAGCTAAGCCAGCGGTCGTCCCTATGCCAACGCCTGCCCCTGCACCAACCCCGACAGCGGCCCATGACCCGATGCCATCCGCCGCACGCGCTTTGGAAACTGCCGGCGTTGCCGCCAGCTCGGTAACGGGCAGCGGCAAGGATGGCCGGATTACGAAGGGCGACGCTTTGGCCGCTGTGGCGGCTTTAGCTGCCGCGCCTGCGCCCGTCGTGGCAGCCCCGTCGGCCCCGCGCGCTTTGGGTGCCCGTGAAGAGCGCGTGAAAATGACCCGCCTACGTCAAACCATCGCCCGTCGCCTGAAAGACGCCCAAAACACCGCAGCCATGCTGACAACCTTCAACGAAGTCGACATGACCAATGTCATGGCCGTGCGCAACAAATACAAAGACATTTTCGAGAAGAAGCACGGTGCCAAATTGGGCTTCATGAGCTTCTTTGTTAAAGCTTGTCTGGTCGCCCTAAAGGATGTCCCTGCGGTGAATGCCGAGATTGATGGCACCGACATCATCTATAAAAACTTCTATGACATTGGCGTCGCTGTCGGCACGGAAAAGGGCTTGGTTGTTCCCGTCCTGCGCCATGCGGAAGACTTAGGTCTTGCTGGCATCGAAAAGGGCATTGCCGCTCTGGGCAAGAAGGCCCGCGACGGGGCTTTGAGTATTGATGATATGCAAGGCGGCACCTTCACCATCTCCAACGGTGGGGTTTATGGCTCGCTGATGTCCACGCCGATCCTGAATGCCCCACAGTCCGGCATTTTGGGCATGCACAAGATTCAAGATCGTCCGATGGTTGTTGGCGGTCAAATCGTGGTTCGCCCGATGATGTATCTCGCTTTGTCCTACGATCACCGGATCGTCGACGGCAAAGAGGCTGTGACCTTCTTGGTGCGCGTGAAAGAGTGCTTGGAAGATACTGAGCGCATGTTGCTGGACATCTAAAAAGGCCGCGTAAGTCGTGGCCGTGGCTTTAGGGCTGGGATGGATTGAATGCTAACCCTCGCCGGGATCATCGTATTTCTCTATGCTCTCTCGAGCATTCTGGGACTGTGGCTCTCGTCGCAGGTCACCAAGGTGCTGGAGGGCGAGGGGGAGATCCCGGAGGCGCTCGCGGAGACACCGCAGCATCACCTCGACCTCATGGCTAATTACAGCATGGGCTGGCGGGCTGCAGCATGGCGCACTTCGATTGCGGCTTTGGTTACAAGTTTAGTTGCACTGGCCTTTTCCAGCTCTCTGGCCTTTTGGGCCTTGGGCGTGTCGCTGGCGATTGATTGTGTCCTGTTCATGACCTGCCGCGACATCCGCCTCATTTTATACAAGACCACCTCGATGGAGCGTTTGGTCGATGCCGCCCAATGCGTGGCCTTGTTAGTAAGCTTTACCCTCTTCTTCTGGCTGACGCTGACAGGCGCTTTAGCTTGAAAAGATTTGAACGCGGCCAATTGCAGAATTTGGTCCATCCTAATGTAGCGATTGCAGCCCAAGGGGCGTAAGAGCGGTCGTTGAAACCATTCAATCAGGAGCTTTTTTCATGGCAGAACAGTTTGACGTCGTCATCATCGGCGGGGGTCCAGGGGGCTATAATTGCGCCATTCGGGCAGCCCAACTGGGACTGAAGACCGCCATTGTTGAAAAGCGCGGTCGCTTAGGCGGAACCTGCTTGAACGTTGGCTGCATCCCCTCCAAAGCGCTGCTGCATGCTTCAGAAGCTTATGAAGCCGCGCAACACCATTTTGCCGATATGGGCATTGAAGTCACAGGCGTTTCACTCAACCTCGCCAAAATGTTGGCGCAGAAAGATGACGCTGTCGATGGTTTGACCAAGGGCGTTGAGTTCTTGATGAAGAAGAACAAAATCACTTATCTGATTGGCACGGGCGCGATTGCCGGGCCCGGCACGGTGAATGTCACAGCCGCAGATGGCGTGGTTTCTGCCCTAGCTACCAAGAATATCGTCATCGCGACGGGATCAGACATTTTGTCTCTGCCCGGCGTGACCATTGATGAAGAACGGATCGTCTCTTCCACGGGCGCTTTGAAACTGGCCGCTGTGCCCAAGAAGATGATCGTAATTGGCGGGGGCTATATCGGCCTTGAGATGGGCTCTGTCTGGCGTCGTCTGGGTGCCGAGGTAACGGTGGTTGAATATCTCGACCGCATCACGCCAACGATGGACGGCGAAGTCTCTACCCAATTCATGCGCATCCTGAAGAAACAGGGCCTGATTTTTGAGCTCGGCACCAAGGTCACCCAAGTCGAAAACACTGGCACGGGCGTGAAGGTTACAGTAGAGCCCGCTAAGGGCGGCGACGGCAAAGTCCTAGAAGCCGATGTCGTGCTCGTCTCCATCGGCCGCAAACCCTATACCGAGGGCTTAGGGCTGGAGACAGTGGGGGTCGCGACCGATGCGCGCGGCTTTATCCCATCTACCCATTGGGCCACGACCGCCCCCGGCGTTTATGTGATTGGCGATGTGACCTATGGTCCGATGCTAGCCCATAAGGCCGAAGAAGAAGGCGCTGCGGTGGCCGAAATCATGGCGGGCAAGTCTGGCCATGTGAATTTCGATGTTATTCCGGGCGTGGTTTATACCAATCCGGAAGTCGCCAGCGTCGGCAAAACCGAGGAAGAGCTAAAGGCTGCAGGTACGCCCTACAAAGTCGGCAAATTCCCCTTCATGGCAAACAGCCGCGCCCGCACCAACCACGAGACCGACGGTTTTGTGAAAATTCTTGAGCATGCCGAAACCCGCCGGATCTTGGGTGTGCACATGATCGGCGTCGGCGTTGGCGAGATGATTGGCGAAGCCTGTCTGGCGATGGAATTTGGCGCTTCTGCTGAAGATATTGCCCGCACCTGTCACGCCCACCCAACGATGTCGGAAGCCATGCGCGAGGCCAGCAAAGCCGTTGATGGCTGGGTCATGCAAATGTAGTCCATTTGGATGGCCCCTCGGGCTTCGCGTAATTCGATTATCTAGCGGGAGAGTTGCTATGACGACCACGACAATCCAAACCCCTCTCACGCTTCCTTGTGGGGCTGTCCTAAAGAACCGATTGGCCAAGGCGGCCATGACGGAAGGCTTGGCCGACAGTCGTGGCGTGGCGACCATCGGTTTGGTTCGCTTGTATGACGGCTGGGCGCAGGGTGGTTGCGGCCTGTTGATTACGGGCAATGTGGTAATCGATGCAGATCATTTGGAGCGGCCGGGCAATGTTGTCTTGTCCGGCACCCCATCGCCAGAGACCGAAACGGCGTTGCGGGCTTGGACACAAGCAGGCACGGCGCACGGCACCCAGCTTTGGGCGCAAATCAGCCATGCCGGGCGACAAACCCAGAAACTGGTCAATCCAACTCCTAAGGCACCCTCCGCCGTGAAATTGGGCCTGCCCGGTGGGCAATTTGGCGAGCCCCAAGCCATGACCGCTGACGAAGTCGAGGCTGTAATCCAAGCCTATGTGCAAGCGGCCCTGACCTGTCAAAGTGTTGGCTTCACCGGCTTACAAATCCATGCCGCCCACGGCTATCTCTTGTCGTCCTTCCTCAATCCCTTGGCCAACCAGCGCGACGATCTCTACGGCGGCTCGCTCGAGAACCGGGCGCGGCCCTTATTGGAAGTGGTGCGCCAGACGCGCGCTGCAGTCGGGCCCCGCTTTGCCATTAGCGTGAAGCTCAATTCCTCAGATTTCCAAAAGGGCGGGCTGACGACAGAGGATTCGGTTCAGGTGGCCAAGTTGCTGCAAGATCTGGGCGTAGATTTGCTTGAGGTCTCCGGTGGCAATTATGAGGCCCCTGAAATGATGGGGATGGAGGGGTTGGACCCGACAGCCCCAAGGCCCACCAAAAGCGCATCGACTTTGGCGCGCGAAGCCTATTTCATCGACTTTGCCCGCGCCCTGCGCCGCGAAGTGACGATGCCGCTGATGTTGACCGGTGGCCTGCGCACCAAAGCCGGCATGCAAGCCGCCTTAGACGAAGGCGTGGACGTCATTGGCATTGCTCGACCGCTGACCATCGACCTTAAAGCCGCCAATGCCTTGCTAGAGGGTACACAAGATCATTTGCCGGCTTGGGAACAACAGCTGCAAGAGCGGCCAGGCTTCTTCGGGCCAAAGTCCCCCATTAAACTCATCCGCACCATCCAAGGCTTTGCCGGCATCTATTGGTATTACAGCCAATTCTACCGCCTTGGCCGGGGGCAGCCTGCCGAGCCAAACCTGTCACCCTTCAAAGCCATGGGCGAGGTGACGGGCTTGTCTAAGCGCTTGATCCAAGCCCGCCGGGGTGGGCCACCGGTGTCGCCGGTTTGAGCACCGCTAGCCACGGCTATGACGCGCTCTTCTACTTTTTCACGCTCGCCTGCTGACGTGGGGCAGCGGGGGCCATGATGAACTCGATCTACTCAGGATGGTCGACCCAAACACTGGGGCCATTGGAGTTGCGCACATAGCCGCGCACGTGGATGGTCCGACCCTGAAGTGCTAGAATGTCGGGTGCGCCGCCCCGCCAGCGCTGAAAGGCGGTTTCAGGCACAACAGCCGTCACATCTGTTTTCTCATCGGTTCCAAAATTCAAAAAGATGACTCTGCCGCACTGACTGGCTTTCTCGACCTTGCCTTCCATCAATTGAAAGCTGTTCAGGCCGCCCTGCAAGGCTTCGGGTGTGGCAAAACTGACTTGATAGGGGCCGGATGTCCACACCCCGCGCCCAGCACGGCGTGCTTCGCGTTCTGCTTGCCAAAGGTCACCGACGGCGCGGCGATTGTCGGCATAGGTATGAACGCGTGCCAGACCGCTTTTGAGTAAAGTCGCTTGGACCCAGACCGCCTCTTTGCCGAGGCCTTGCGGCACAAAGACATGGGCGATGGCCCGGCCACGCCGGTCCCGCCGCAGGCCATCATAGCGCAACTCAACCTTCTTGCCTAAGACCAAGCGTTCTAGGTCCTGGCTGGCCCGTGGACCCCAAATGTCACCGGGCCGGACACGAGGTGCCTCATCCGCCGCAAGGCGCACTTCAAGCCCAGAGTCGAGAACAAAACTATCCCCGTCGAGCACCTTGCTGACTTTGCCTGTTTCCCCGCGTTCAAAATTCGGGGCAGCAGCCGCAATTGCCAAAAATAGGCCAAGCAAACCGATCAGCTTCATAGACTTCGTCAATCTCATCACACGCTTTGCCTCCTGCTGCGCTGCAATTGAGACGAGCCTATGTTCCTGTTTTGATCTTGTCGAGTCTTATTTTAGGTAATCATCAGTGCTTTGTTGATTTTTGGATTTAACCGTATGAAACGCCTGTCAATTTTTCTGACAGCGTCCAGAGATCGCGGGCCGCATCTTGGTCCACGGCGTGATCGCGTACCTCACCATGGGCTTTGCCGCCGGCAATATGGCGCACCGCAATGTCGCAATCTTCGCAATAGACCCCGCCCATGCCATCCAGTTGCGGAGATGTCGCACACCAGACGCTGGTGGCGGCACCTTGCTCTGTCGTTTTGAACAGAGGGTTGAGATTGCCGTCCTTGTCCATCCAGCCCATCGCGATCATTTCTTCTTGTGGTAAATAGCGTTGAAGGTTGGTCATGATACCGCCCGGATGTAGCGAGAAAGCGCGGATGCCATGAGCCTTACCGCGTGCGTCCAACTCTACTGCAAACAGGCTATTGGCGCTTTTTGCGCGGCCATAGGAGACCCACTTGTCATAGGGCGTGGTCTCAAAATTCGGGTCATTCAGGTCTGGGGCACCAATGCGGTGACCGATCGAGGAGACCGAGACCACCCGTGCGCCTTTGGCTGCAACCAGATTGTCCCACAAGCGGCCAACCAATTGGAAATGACCCAAATGATTTGTGGCAAATTGGCTCTCATAGCCGCGGCTGTCGCGGGTCAATGGATTGGCCATGATGGCGGCATTATTGATCAATATATGAACCGGCCCGCTCAAGTTTTCGCCAAAAGAATCAATGCTGGCTGGGTCGCCAAGGTCGAGTGCGGCAATCTCAATCTTGCCAGCGACACCTGCGAGTTCGGTAGCAGCCGTATCTGGGCGGCGCGCTGCAACAATCACACGTGCCCCGGCGCTGGCGAGAGCCCGAACGGTTTCCAAGCCAAGACCGGAATAGCCGCCCGTCACCACAGCCGTCTTACCGGTGAGGTCGATACCGTGGATCACATCCATCGCGGAGGACCGCATGCCAAAGCCTGAATTAAACGGTTTTTGTAACTCTGAAATCTGTACCACGGTCTTCTCCCTCACAGTCAATTTTCTAAAGTTTGTGGACCAACTCAGGCGCGAAGCAAAGCCAAAACTTGTGTGTCGTCTGTGCAGAATGCCTGCAGTGGCCAATCACATATCCATTGGTCCGGCCGAATCGTGGTGTTAGAGTGGGTGAAACCAAGACAGGATCAGAAACGTTATGGCTGACGGACATTTTTCCCAGGAAACAGAGACTGCTCCTGCCAACCATGCAGACCGTGTTTATCAGGCCCTGCTGGCCGATATCTTGGAGAATGGCCAAAAGCGCGAGGACCGCACCGGTACTGGCACGTTGGGCGTATTTGGTCGCCAAATGCGGTTTGATCTCGCCGACACCTTCCCACTTTTGACCACCAAGAAGTTGCACACCCGGTCCATCATCATCGAGCTTTTGTGGTTCCTGCGCGGGGAAACCAATATTGCTTGGCTGAAAGAAAATGGCTGCTCGATTTGGGATGAATGGGCCGATACGCAAGGGGAGTTGGGCCCGGTTTATGGCAAGCAATGGCGGTCTTGGGCAGCGCCAGATGGTCGCTCTATCGATCAAATCAGCCAGTTGGTCGCCGCCTTAAAGACTAATCCCTGGTCTCGGCGCCACGTAATTTCCGCGTGGAACCCAGCCGATGTGGACGATATGGCCTTGCCACCTTGCCATTGCTTGTTCCAGTTCCACGTCTCAACCGACGGCAAATTGTCTTGCCAATTGTATCAGCGTTCAGCCGATGTGTTCCTCGGTGTGCCGTTCAATATCGCATCCTATGCTTTGTTGACCCTAATGATGGCGCAAGTCACAGGCCTCAAGCTAGGCACCTTTGTGCACACCTTGGGTGATGCGCATCTCTATCTGAACCACCTTGATCAAGCACGCCTTCAAATCTCGCGGGAGCCTATGGCCCTGCCGCGCATGAAGCTAAACCCAGACGTTCAAGACCTATTTGCCTTCAACTATAGCGACTTCAAGCTTGAGGGCTATCAAGCGCATCCAAGCATTAAGGCTGATATCGCGGTCTAAAGCGCGTTAGAAGTTCAACCAGGATTTTTTGCCAGACGGGGGTGTTTCATCCTCGTCCGCGCCGAGGCCATCAAAAGCCCCAATACCTGGATCATCGGGCACCACAGGCTCAGCATTAGAACCCTGCGTGCCCGGTGCCAGCGTGCGCTCGGTCAAAGCTGCAAGCTCTGGGGCTACCAGACGCTCGGTATCTGATCGTTCAAGGCGGGGATGGATCAAAAGACCACGTTCGCCATAGGATTCGATCAGGCGTGCCCAATCGGCATCTTCATAGGCAAAGGCACTGCCATCGGGGTCGAGGTCAGACCAATCTGGTTCGCGCGGCGCATTAGCGCCCTTGGCTAGCCATTCTCGGGCACCCGCTTCATCACCGGAGGCTTTGGCCGCCGCAGCACGTAAAGCCAAAACACGCGAGGTAGGCCGTTCTGCTAGCAGAGGTTCTAGACCTTGAATGGCGGTCACCGCATCTTGGTTCAACAAGGCTTGTTCGACGGTGAGAATGCGGCTTTCGCGATGATTTGGGTTGAGACGAATGAGGCCATCTAGCCAGCGCGCTTGCGCCTGAGGGGTCTCTTCGCTCTTCAGGTCCTTATAGGCGATTGCCAATGCCGGGTGGGGGGCTGCTTCCCAAGCGGATTCCAAGGTGCCCGCTGCTTGCCATTGCTTACCGATAATGGCTTGGAGACGGGCCGCCATTACTGCGGCCGGGGCAAAGCCTGCCGCAAATTTGCTAGCGCGTTGCGCCAATTCTAGCGCTTGGGCTGGCTCCATCATGCGTTCAGCGCGATGGGCTGCTGCTGCTAAAACCACAGCCCGCCTGCGAGTGGCGGTCTTTTGACCAACTAAACCACGCTTCTCCGCATCATCAAGGGCGGCCAAGGCACCATCCCAATCGGCTGCCAAGACGCGTCGATTGAACAAGAATTCAGCGGGCCAAGGGGCCTTCTTAGAGCTTTGTAGGGCCGCTTCCGCATGGGAAATAGCAGCCGCCATATTGCCGCGATTGAGGGCCAGCTCCGCTAAGCCACGCCGGGCCGCAACGCCATAGCCCGCTACATCGGTCAATTCGCCATAAAGGCGCTCGCCAGCGGCACCATCGCCCGCCACGACGGCAGACTTAGCCGCCAAGAACTTGGCACTTGCGGCATCTGGGGCAAAGCCCAGAGCCTTTTGCGCCTGACGACGGGCTTCAGAAATCTCACCACTTTCAAATGCCGCCATGGAGAGGCCTAATGTGTCCAAGCACTTCTTACGCGCATTTTCTTGCTGGGCGCGCTTCATGCGCGCAGGCAAACTCCAAAGCCAGCCAATGAAGCCCCAAGTGGCTGTCATTAAAATGGTAATTGCCATCAGCATAGCCGCAGCAACGCCCGGGCCGACACTGACCTTTTTCAAGCCGTCATTATAAACAATTTCGCCGGGCTGGCTGGCCAGAAAAACAAAGCCTGCCAGCATTGCTAGTCCTAAAATGATCAGGACGATCAGACGGATTAGTTTCATGGCAGACTTCCTTGCTTCTGTGGGGCAGTGGGTCCCTTAGGAGCACCAACAGGGGCCGGTGATGCAGGAATGATGCCAACAGGCGCGCTTTGGGCGGCGGGTTGTGTGGGGGCGAGTGCTTGCGGGGGTGGCACGCGCGTGCCGCGTTCAACAGCGCCACGCACAGCCGCCAATCGGCTTTCAAGGGTCAGGCGGTTTTGAGCCCCTTTGATCCATTCGGCTGCGACAGCGGGGGCAGGGCTGATGGCTTTAACTTCCTCAACAGCGGCAGCTAAATCACCTTGATCGAGCTTAACCTTAGCACGCAACAAACTCGACTGTGCGCTGGTTCCATTGACATCGGGCACTTTCTCAACCCGCACGAGGTCTGTGAAGAAGCCCTTGATCCAACCCCAAAAGCCGCTCTCCTTTTGGGCAGCGCGGTCGCTCGCGACAATGGCGGGCTCGAGTGCGGCAAACCGTTCCTGCAACAGGGTGCGGGTGGGCACGCCTTTGCGGGCAAAGTCTTCCAAGGCCGCCACTTCGGGCAGGCCGGGCAAAGCCGCACGTATGGTCTCAAACTCGGGCCAGAAGGGGCCGGGCCGACTGGCTGCTTCAACCAGATTGATGACGGCAAAGGTCACGCCCGGTGACGGGGCTTGTGCGGCTTGGCTTTGTAAGGTCTGGACCATGATCTTCAGGCCGGCAATTTCAGCCTGAAGGCTCGCGATAATGGCCCCGCCTGCACCGGTTGGGTCCAAGGCTGCCAAACGGGTTTCAATGGCTGTGACCCGCCCTGAAACACCTTTAAGCTCGCCATCTAGGGCTGCTGTATCCACCGGTGGAGCCGGTGCTGGGGCTGCAGGATCAATGGGGGACGCTGCTGCTTGGGCGGTGGGTTTTGGCCCTTCTAGGCGGGTGACACGGCCCTCAAGCACGGCCAAGCGCGCTGCGACGGCGGCCATTTGCTGTCCAGTTTGGTTTGGTTCGGCCTGCGTTT
>Ga0247831_1002098_pt1 | contig 34032 bp, 27 predicted proteins | sample LaCruzMarch2015__9_FD_192406 | JGI IMG/M metagenome (GOLD analysis project Ga0247831, IMG submission 192406) | Freshwater microbial communities from meromictic Lake La Cruz, Castile-La Mancha, Spain - LaCruzMarch2015_1m | ecosystem: Environmental > Aquatic > Freshwater > Lake | place: Spain...
GGAAAAGAAGGATTTCGTGCGGAGATGTGGTGGGCGAAACAAGGAGGGCGTCGGCTTCGAGTGCAGCGGATTCGTTTGGAGCCAAGCCGATGCGGACAGCACCTTCGAGGACGCGAAGCTTGATGCAGAGGGCCTCTCCATCGGAGAGCGGGGGAATGGGCAAGGCCGCATCGAGGGTTCCTTTTTTGGGACTGGTTTGAATGATGGCTCGCGCGCCGAGCTTGGCGCGGCGGTGGAGCTTCCAGTCGGGATCGAGCGAGGATTTCTCCTCAAAATCCGGCAGGTCGAAAGAGACGAGCGTGGCGTGGAGGGTTTGCCCCCAAGCCTGCAGCGGTATCGGCTTGATTTCTCGAATGGGAATGCCGATCTCGCGGAGTTTTTGCACGGCGGGCTCCACCGACTCGGATGAATCTCCCAGCACCACAACATGCCTCAGCCCGTCATGAAGGATGGAATTTTTGTCGAGCGGAGCAGTTGGCGAGAACTCGAGTCGTCCGCCATCCGGCGCCCTGAGCTTGGTGAATTCGTGGAGGTAGAAGGACTGGAGCATTCGGAGGTCATCACCCTTCGAATCGTCATACCAGAAAGCGAGCTTGCCCGGATCAGCTTGGTATTTTGGCAGGGCCTTGGAAAGCTGCCCGGCCATGGTGAGAAGCGAGAGGTCATCCGATTTCCAGTAATTGCCAAGAGCCAGTTTGCTTGTGGGCGCCAGAGCCACAGTGAGAGAGGCGAGAGCGACACAGATCGAGACAGGGAGAGTCGTTCGCCGCCAAACGAGGAATGCTGGAATGGAGGCCAGGAAAATGGCAGCGCCTATCGCAACCATGCCGCCTGAGGGATTCCATGCCACAGCGAAGACCGGCACAAGCAGTGCCCAAACCATGCGCCACCCATCTCGGCCCAGATTGGCAACGATCGCGGCGACAAGAAAAACAAACGCCGGCAGGGCGAAGGAAAAGTAATAAAAGAGAGAGAGAGAGTAGCCGCCCTTCACCAAGTCCCCCCAGAGCAGGAAGGCGATGTAGCCGACAAAAGCAAAGAAGCAGGCGTAGAGAAAGCGGTCCCTCGTTGGCAGGAAAAACAAGACGACGCCCAGCGGAAGCACCGAGAGCCAGAACGGGCATTGACGCGCTACTTCGATCCACTCGAGTTTCGGAGCGGGGATATGGCCGTCCTTGAGCGTTTGCAACAGCTCCCGCGTGGGGCTCGTGAGATCCCATAGACCATCGTTCCAATAAAAAAATCCGCAGCCAGCCAAAGTCACCACGCCGCCCCCAGCCAGCATCGCCAAACCGAAACCCCACGCTTCCTTTCGAGGTCGATCCAGAAGAGCGACGAGCAAGAGCGGTCCAAAAAAAACAAGCGCCACGGCCGCGTGCAGGTGCGACCAGAATGTCATCCCCAGCGATAGCCCTCCAAAAAACGCAGCCCACACACCTGCTCGCGGCAGACAGATCAGGCAAAGCCCGAGGCACAAAAACGACGCCCCCACGACATCCACATACGCGGTCTGCAACAACCGAATCGCCGCTGGATTGAAAGCCCACGCAAATGCGGCGAACCACCCCGCCGCCATCCCGTAGCGCCGCGAGAAGAGAAGAAAGAGCGCCACGCAACACGCTCCAGCGAGAGCATAACGCACGACGATAAACCCAGCCTCCGCACCGAACAGCGAGAATGCCAACGCATCCGGCGCGATCCCGCTGAACCGAACCGCATAATAAGTGAGCCCCACCCGGTCCAGCAGCTCCCGAAAATGCATCGCATAGCCGAGATAGAAAACGCCATCGGTGAAATTTTGCAGCATCAGCCACGGCAGACCGAAAACCCACTTCACCAGCCACGGCAAAAGAAACACCAGTGCGCAGGCGGCAGGGAACGGAGGAAAATTTTCCCAACTCAAGCTATGAGGTTTGTTCATGAAGATAAAAGCTCCGCCGCCAGAGCCGCTGCCCGGCTCCTGAGAGGCTCCGCAAAAGGCGCGGCCGTTGTTCCAAGCGTGCCCGAGGTGCCGTAAACGAGAGGCATTTTATCAATCCAACCAACCCCCTCGACACGCTGCAAATCATCGTAAAATGCCGCCTCGAGCGAGTAGCCCAGCCGATCCTGCACCCTTCGATGCGATCGCGATAAATTCGCCAAATAGAAATCCCGCCCGCAAACATAGAATCGCGTATCCACCCAGAATTGTGGCCGTGCGCCGATAAAAAACCATGGCACCCGGAGAAGACGGTGCATGTCGGCAAGGCATCGGGAGCCCGCTTCGGATTGGTGGAGCTTGTTCACCAGGCGATGCCAGGCGGAAGGGTTTCCGCGATTCGGCGCCGCACAGCGGAAGCATCTGGCCCGCGACTTTTCGGGAAGCAGTAGTTCGTGGTTTTTGAGAAACAATTTGCCGGTGGATTTCGCAAAGCATGGAGCTTTTTCCAAGAATCGACTCCTCTCAAGTGCGCCTCCAACGATTTCCCCCTCGCCGAAGCCCTTCCCTTGCCGAGCGGTGAATTTTGAGGAGGGAATCTTCAAAAACTCCAACTCCTTTCCAAAAGCAGCTGCAGTGTCGGAGAGAACTCTCTCTTGGATTTTTGTTCCACAGTTTTTGGCGAAGATAATTTGGCAAAACTCCGACGACTCGAGCCAAGCCAACAGCCCTTCCATGTGATGCAGCACGCGCTGATGCGTATCGCGCAACTTCACATGCGGCGTCTCCCCGACATCAAAGGCAGCCGTGATCAAAAGCGGCGGCAGACTCAAGAAACCTCCCCCTTTTTTAAAAAACCAGGCACACGCGCCAAGAGGGCCCCGCACAGCAGAGAGCTGATGACGAAAACCAGCCACATGATGCCCTGCTTGAAAATGGCATTCCGCAGTGACTCCTCTCCGGAAAAAAAGGTCCAGTAGGAATAAGTGCACACCGCTGCCAGCCAGAATTTGGAAGTGACAGACCAAAGCGAAAACTTGCCGTCCCAAAGCTGCAAAACCGCAGGAACCAGGAAGAGCAGGAAGATCCACTTGTAGTCCATCTGGTTACTTAAGATAAAAAGAATTAGGAACATAGGCGCAGCCAGCCAAAAGGAATAATTCGCACGCTCTGTGACTTCCGTCGGCCATTTTTTTGATAGGAAAAAACCCGTGCCGCAGCTCAAGACGGCCAACCCAAGAGCGAAAATCTGAAGTGCCACGGATAAAAAACCAGCGACCGATTCCGAGCATGCGCCGTGGTTTTTCAACAAATCCGCCACAACATTGCTGCCGAAGGCGCTTTGGTATTGCCCAGACAAACTCGCCCCTATGCCCGCAAGCTGGGATTTGAGCAAAAAAAGAATGCCGAGGAAGATTACCAGCCCGCCGACAGCCACAAGACGCTGCCTCATTCCTCCCTGGCTCCATAAAGCCGCAAGGGCCGCCGCCGGGTAAAACTTCAGCCCGGCCGCCAGAAGAATCGGCGCAAGAGCCGCCAAGGGATATCGGCGAAGAGCCAAGGCCAATACAAACAAGGCAAACACGAGGATATCCATGTTCGCCCGCTCCATGACGAGCAGCGAGGCCGGGGAACAAACCAAGAATGTCCAGAGAATGGCCTGTCGGCAGGACACCCGCCCGCAGAGTCCCAAGAGAGCAAGGATCTGCAGGGCAATCAAACCCGAGGCCCATACCCACACTGTGGCGGGTCGCAGGCCCAACCAATAAAACCACACCACCGCCGGTGAGTAATTCATCAGGAAGTTGGGCTGCCGGGTTCCATCGGGAAGCATGATCGATGTTTGCGTGACAGCCGGGTCTATTCCACCCGCAGCGGCTTCGCACCAAGTGGCCACGCCGCGCAAATCCATAAACGGAAACTCAAGGGCCGCCACCCCCGCAAAATGGAAAAGTTTTTGACGGGATACGCCCAGGATTTCTGGAATCAAAAAGTAACCTGCCAAATTGAAAAATAAGACGACCGCAATGAGCACTCGCCAGTCGAAACGCGTTTTCAAAGCAAGCATGGCCTTTTTCAAAACCGCTGGTGATGCGCAAACCCCGCGATCTGGAGTTGCTGGTCTTTTTCCACGAGCATGTGCAGCGGAGCGCCTCCGTAGTAGGACGCCCAGAGGGTGAATGTGCTCGGTGGGCCAATCAAAAAGTCGCAAGCCGCAAGGGCGTAGAGGTCGGTGATCGGTGCGCTGGGGCCGGCGCTCGCGCTCACGCCCGGCAACCGGAGTAGATCGTCCACACTTTCGTTTGAGCAGATCAGGAAGCCCACTTTCTTTCCCGGCCAGAGTGCGTTTGCGGCCTTCAGCCAGTCCGCATAGGCATCCCAGCCATAGAAAAACTTACCCCCCAGCCAATTCGCATAGTCCCCGCGCCGCACATGCAGGCCGACCAAAATATCGCATCCGCTCCTGGCCTGGGCGATGTGCCGCTCCACCTCGGCACGAATGCCCGAATGAGGCATGAACAGCCTCACCACCTCATCCCGCCTCGACTTGAGAGCCGCATGCGCACGGAATTTCCAACCCTTCGCAACAACAAGGCGATGCTGCGAGAGGATTCTTTGAAACTCCTCGCCACAGAGGTCGAAGTCCTCCTCGCTGCCATCGTGCGAAGCGGCGATGTCCAACACGGCGCACCCACCCGCAGCCCACACAGGATGAAGGGGGCGGGAGGTCAGAGCATCAAGTGTGCGGCAAAACAAAAGACGCCAGCGCGCCATGGGCAGCCCCTGCCCCGGACGGCAGAAAAAATCCTCCGCCAGCGCGGGAAAAAACTCCGCATACGGCCCCAGAGCTGGATTCAGAACTGCAAACCCCATTTCCCAAGCCGCCGCCTGAAAAGCCGCCGCCTGAAAAATGCGATTCCCCAACTGCCCCTCCGGCCGCGCCACCAAGACCGTGGCAAGCCGAAGCTCAGCGGCGGAGTCTTTCATTGGTTGTTTCGTCACAGGCTCAAAAGTTATCAAAGCGGTTTGTTTTGGAAAAGCAAAACGGCCGCAGCAAGCGGCCGTTTGATTGAAGTTTGGAAGAGAAGAAACAAAAGTGGAGGGTCACTTTAATAGCAGTTGGTTGGCGTCAATTTTCTATCATGGAGCAATTGTCTCATCCAAATAATTGGCATTATCACGAACAAAACTTGCCCTTAAGTGGCTGCCATCCCGGTAAATTGGTTTCCCATTGATAAATCGAAAGCAAACTCCATCCTTGGAAAGATAAGGCATTGGATCGATGACTTTTGCCCCTGCTTGCTCGGCTATAAAAGTAATTTTATCCATGAGCTCGCCTTGTGTCATCTTCATTTCCTTCGCCTTCTTCCATTCTCGGAATTCTTCAACTGTATAAACTCGAGGATTTATAGCGATATCTCCATTCAATTTTCGATCAATCATTAACTTTGGATCAAAAGAAGAGTCCGTAGCCATACTCAAAATGACAAAAACCTGTTTTCCATTTGCGACAAATGTTTGAATCATATTTTGAAAACTCTCCATGAACAACTCCAAGCCTTCATTCGTATCGAGACGAAAGGAATTAATTTCCAATTCTTTACTTTTCCAACTAAAATACAATATCCACCTGGCCGTGATAACAACTCTATCCACATCTTTTCTATTTGCCAATTCCAACATCTTGGGAATAAAAACATCATAGGGTTGCGGTTGAGCACCAAAACTAACAGATACACCGGGAACAGGAAGAAGGCCGCCTAAAGTAAAAAACATAAAGCCCCTGTCTCCAGTTTTTTCATTTTTGAATAGATAAAATATCCTAGGAGCGCATTGTTGCATGTGGCTATCGCCGATATATAGCGTCTTGAATCCCTTGTTTTTCCCCTCCTGTATCCAAATCCCCGGATAAAAGAGACTCGCATCTACTCCCTTAAAATACTTCACATCCAGCGCCGCTTGGATATGCTCATCGAAACCCAACCCTGACGATCGAGCCTTTATTTTTTTTTGCCAAATCAAAAGCCCCAGAATTCCGGAAACGATAAAAGCCGTTAATAATAAAAAGATAGTCCATCGTGATTTGGCATAGCGAATCTTTTTTTCGACAAAATAGTAAGTCAACGCCGCAAGGACAAAGCTCAGACCTACTGCAAGAAGGATGCTCACGCTACTCGGATGCTCTCCTTTCAAAATTCGCAAAAAGGAAAGCGCAGGCCAGTGAAAAAGAAAAAGAGGGTAGCTAATTAACCCAACCCAGATTGAAATCGGATTCGATAAAAGCCATCGATTAATTGTTGGACCCGGACCAGCCGCTATTAGCAATACAGTCCCTGTTACTGGAAAAATCGCGCGCCAACCAGGGTAAGGATTGCTTTTATCAAGCCAAATCAATGAAAAGGTAATGAGCAGCAAACCAATTATGGAATAAACATTTCCGAAGCGCGTATCCTGCCCCTTAGAAAAATGCCTCCAGGCGAGCATTGCCCCAGCCATTAACTCCCAGCATCGATAAGGTGTCAGAAAAAAGTCTTCCGCACTGTCTTTTACGGACATGACTAGATTGGCGAAAAAGGAAATCAGGAGAAAGGCCGCTAAAATCCGAGTAATTGGCCATTTTTTTCTCCAGAGCAAAATGAGTAATGGAGGGAAAAAAATATAAAATTGCTCTTCGACGGCAAGCGACCATAGGTTCAAAAGAGGTTTCAAGTCGGCCGCCTTGTCAAAGTAGCCCGATTCCTTAAGAAAAACGATATTTTGAATAAAAACACAACTGGCAGCAACATGCTTGCCAAGCTGCTCAAATTCATCGCTCAAAAGATAATAATATCCAACAGCAAGCGTTAAAAAAAGCGCGACAACGAGCGCTGGAAAGAGCCTCCGTATGCGCCTTGCATAAAATTCCGAAAAACTGAATTTCTCTTGAGCAAGACTTTTGAAAAGGATCCCTGAAATCAGATAGCCCGAAATCACAAAAAAGATATCCACCCCAGAAAACCCGCCGGGCAATGCAAACGGAAAGGCATGATAAATCACGACCGCAAGGACTGCCACGGCACGCAGTCCATCGATATCAGGTCTGTAGGTTTCCTTCGACATGGTGTTTTAATTCCTTCGACTATCGGCAGGCTATCGCGCGCCTGCTCTCTTGATTTTCGCTTCGCCAGCGCGGCGAGTTGCGATAGAACAAGGAAACGCGATTGTATTCAAAGCGTGGTTTGTGTTTCAAATGGAAAGTAGATGCTATTCTCCATAGTCACTCCTTCATACAACCAGAGTTCCTTTTTGCGGGCCACTATCGATAGCGTGCTTTCCCAAGATGTGGATCTGGAATACATCGTGATAGACGGGGGCTCCACAGACGAGAGCAAGGAGGTCATTGCATCCTATGCCGGGCGTTTGGCCCATTGGGAGAGCCAGAAGGACGGGGGGCAGTATGATGCCATCAACCGGGGATTTGCGAAATCCCGGGGTGAAATTATGGGGTGGTTGAATTCCTCGGATCTTTATCTGCCTTGGACTCTCAAAACGGTGCGGATGATTTTTGAAACCTTTCCTGAAATCCAGTGGATCACCTCCACGATGAAGGCGTGTATGACCGGGGAAGGGGCTTTTGAGAACTTGTGGTGCACGCCGGGATTTTCCGCACGCCGGTTTTACCAAGGGCAGCACGGGGGGCCTGGCAACAACGATTTTCTCCAACAGGAAAGCTGCTTCTGGCGGAGGTCGCTTTGGGAAAAAATCGGCGGGGCGATCGACCTTCGGCACGCCTCGGCCGGCGACTACTGGCTGTGGAGCCGTTTTTTTCAACACGCTAATGTGGCCTCGGTGGAGGCTCCGCTGGCAGCATTCCGATTTCACGACGATGCGAAAAGCGTAGCCTCGCGCTATGAAGCCGAGGTGGCCGAGATCACACGCGAGATGCAGATGTTGCCCGAAAGCGCCTTCCCGGACGGCTCGCTGCATGTGATCCGTTGGAGGGAGACCGACAATTCGGGAAATTCACGCACTTGCTGGAAACTGGAAAAACGAGAGACCGAGTCGTTTTTGGAAGCCAGCACGGCCGTGGACCACCTCATCAAAAAAGCCCGCTGGCCTGCCACGAAGATTTTGGATCGCTTGATAGGCCTGACTCGCTGAACCCCGCCTATGCCTGATCCCATTTCAGCCGTTCTTCCGATCTTCAACTGCCGCGAGCGTCTGGCCCGGCATTTGGAATCGGTGAAAATATGGGCTTGGCAGGTGGAAGAGATCATCGTGGTGGACAGCGGCTCCAGCGATGGCTCGCTCGAGCTTGCCCAAGACGCGTTGTCGCCATTTTCCGCCCGTTTCGTGCACAACCCTCCAGGTCTTTACCAAAGCTGGAATGCAGGCATCGCCGCATCGCAGGCGGCGTGGTGTTACATCTCAACTGTCGAGGATCCGATAAGCCCAGCCGGCCTCTCCCACCTCTTGGAAACCGCCCGCAAGCACGATGCCGATGTGGTCATCTCCCCTCCGGAAATGCGGAACGAGGATGGCTCGAAACCTGTGGAGGAAAAAATGCCTTCAAACCGCCTTGCGGATGCCTTCCGCTCCTCTGGACTCGCCGACCGGCTTCTCAGCCGCACAGAGACGATAGCCATGCTTTGCGGATCGCTTCCCCATGGATTATTGGGCAGCAGCGCGAGCAATCTCTACCGCACCGTTTTTCTCCAGGCTAATCCCTTTCCGACGGATTTCGGGCATTGCGGTGACAGCGCTTGGGGAGTGTCTGTGGCCCCGTTTGCAAAGGTCGCATTCACACCAAAAGAGTGCGCAAGGTTTTATTGCCAGACCCGCTTCCGGGCTGAAGACCCGCGCATACAGTTCACCCGCCATCGCCAACTCGCAGCGAAAGCTCTGGCGGCCTTGGAATCCCGAGCCGCCGCCGATCCCGATGTAGCCGTCATGCTCGGTTGGTTCCAAGCGACAGACCGCTCCACCTCCACGCTCTGGAACTGGCTGGCGGAGCAGCACGACTACCTGAAGCATCTGGAGGCAAAATACGAGGGCGGTATCGTCTCTTATCTGCGCAGAGCAGTTCGCGACGAATGGAAAAAACTCTTCACCAAACGCCAATCGCACTAATCGGCTATGAAGACACTTTGCGGCAGCCTGCCATTCTTCGCGACACTCCTCTGGATGGCGGCACATTTCGCGGCGGCACCATCCAGTCGCCGGCACTGGCGATGGTCGCTGGCACTTTCCTGCGTGTTGCTCGCAACATTTTCACTCGTCCTCACGGAGGCCCTATCCGCTATTGATCGGCTTTCTTGGGGGCCGGTTTTTTCGGCATGGGTTCTTTATACGATCTTTCCCACAGGTTTTCTTCTGGCCAGCCGCAGAGGCCTCGATTGCCGGAGTGAACTCTCCAGAGTCTGGCAAAATCTGAAAGCCTGCCCTGCATGGATCGCCGTTATTTTAGGTGGCACGGCCACGCTGATCTTGATCATGGCTGTGGCAACACCACCCATGAATTTCGATGTGCAGATTTACCACATGCCGCGCCAGATTTATTGGCTCATGCAGGGCAGTGTGGAACCATTCACTGCAGCCCACTCGCACCAGATTTCCATGCCCGTATTGAGTGAGTTCATAGGCTTGAATCTTCTCATTCTTTCCGGCGGCGACCACTGGCATAATTTGGTGCAGAGCCTTTTTCTACTCGCGTGCTGCGGAATTGTGGGGCTTGTCGTCCAAACCCTCGGTGGAAGCTGGCGGGCGTCTTGGCTGGCCGTGCTTTTTGCCGCATTAGTGCCTATCGTTTTTTTTGAAGCCTCGAATGCCAAGAACGACATCACTCTGGCATTTTTTATCCTTGTGCCTGCTCTCCTCGCCTTGCGCGTCTGGAGTGTTGAGGCGCATGCCAGCGCCCGCATCCTTCTCCTTGCGGCACTTTGCGCCGGGCTCGCAATCGCCACAAAGGGAACGGCCATCGCCTACCTTCCGGCTGCAGGCCTTGCTTTGGCTTGGGTATATTTGCGCCAAGGCGCAGGGCGAAGTCTGGCCTTGGCCGTTGTCCCGGGGGTCGCGCTCGCACTGCTGCCCGCAACGCCCCAACTCCTGCGCAACGCCGATGTCTTTGGCTCCCCTGCTGGCCCCAACCTCCACCACTCGAACCAATCACACAGCCCCAAAGACCTTTTCAATGTTGCCGTCCGAAACGCCGCAGGACAATTCACCTGCGAGTCGGAGCCTTGGAACAAATTCCTGGAATCCCGCACAAGGTCCCTCTTGGCTTGGGCAGGCTGCGATGCAGATGACCCCGCTACGACCTTTGATGGACAGAATTTCCACCTCCCCTACTTTGCAGGACTCGAGGATCTGGCACCCGCTCCGGCTCAAACCGCTCTCCTCCTGCTGCTGCCTTTTGGTCTTTTTCTGGCAGACTTCAGGAGGAATACCGGCATCCTGCTCCTTTTTGCCATGGGGCTTCTTTCACTGGTGATCTTTTGTGCGATTTTCCGCTGGCAGCCGTGGCAAGGCCGATTGCTCATACCCGCCTACTTCCTGGCCGCTCCCCTGGCAGGCATTTTACTCGACCACTTGCGACCCCGCTGGCTGCCCATGATTTTTGCCGCACTGGCACTGGCCTCTCTGCGCCCTCACCTCATTTACGATGGACAGCGCCCCCTCTTTGGTGGCGGCTCGATACTCCGAAACGAAAAAACCGACCAGATGAGCCGTATGATGCCCGGTCGGTCGGTTGAAATTCGGAAAATTGTGGAATTTTTGCGTGCGTCCAGCGCCAAGCGCGTTCTGATAGATGGCGGCGCGACTGAGATTTACGGCCTGCTCCGGGAACTCCACCAGCATGCCCCGCTGCTTATTTTACTGAGCGGGAACGCGGAGCGACCGAGAGAAGCAGACGCCATCATTATCCCCGCCTTTCCCGATGCGGGAGTTCCCGTGCCACCCGCAGATTTCAACCCACCTGCCCCTGCGGGATTCGCCCCGAGTTGGATCGGAGATTACTACACAATCTTCGAACGCGCACCCCGCACCGAACAGCCCATTCTGGCCGCCTCTTTCGGTGGATTTGCCGCAGACCCCGTGTTTTCCGAATTCTGGAAACAAGGCTCATCGCTAAAAAAATCCGGCCGCATGGCCACCTCAAACACCACACGGCTCACACCGCAATCGAGCGGCCCGATTGAAGTCCACCTCGAAGGCACCGGCCCAAACGGCACAAGTATCGGCCTGGAAGTTGGAACCCAAACCCTCGAGGAAACTATTCGGAATGGACGCTTTGAAATCCAAGAAACCATGACTCCCGAAACCGATCTCATCTTGAAAACATCGGGTGATGGTGTGTTTTGGAGGAAAATTACTTTGCGAGCCACAGCTCCGCGTCCGACAACTGAATCGCAGTGATGGAGGCAGCGATTTTCGATTCGGAGTCTGTCGCGAAATTTTCAAAAACTAACTTCACCACTGTTGGCAGTTCACCAGCTGGCATAACGACCGATGTGGAATATGTTGCTTTTCCTTTCTTAACTTTCTTAAGAAAAATTTTGCCTTCTGACTTTCCATTAACGAAAATCTCACAAATATTTTCATCAAGTTTATTAAAGTAGGGTAATGTCATTTCGACCCGCATGATTCCGGTTGCCGACCTCGCCGGAATCTCAAATGAAACTTCGGGGTAATGGGCGTGGCAGAAAACAGGCTGCTTGGCTAATGGAAATGGACCAATCGGCTCATCCATGCCGGAAATATTTTTCATTCCCGTAAAAACTGGAGAAATTAATTGCTTTTGATGATTAATAATTTTTTCCTTCACATCCAAACACGCAGATCCGCTTTCGTAGAGACGAGTCACGCCTAGCGGAAGGGGCGGGGCCGATTTGCCTGCTGCAATTGTTCTTAGAGTTGCATCAACTTCTTCACTTGCATTTTGAGAACAATAGATCCGAGGCCAAGCTCTTGAATCTCGGCCCATATATACGAGTGGTGGGTAAAAGGAATTGTTGATCCTTAGCGATTGAGGCTTCAACTGCGCAAGGATTTCCGAAAGCGCAATTGTATCAAATGCTTCACGCGGAGCCTTCATGGCACGCTGATCTAAATCTTGCATGAAGAAAACCGGTTGATATCCCAGTAACGGTCGATGCCAACCTTTCAAGCACGGAAAAAACCACCAAGCTGAAAACCCAACGAGTAAAATTTTTGCCAGCACAGATATCCCGGAGGCCATGACAATACCAATAGGAATTCCGGCAACTATTTCAATGGGAATAAGTAGTCTCGTATGCCATGGCTGCCATTTTAATAATATCGAAAAAATCAAAAGAAGCATGACGGGAAGAAAATAATAAAAGCTTCCAACTTTTCTTCCTCTAAATATCTGATAAATAAAGATAAATGGAAGTAAAATAATTATTATAATTGCCAAGATACTTGTGATATTATCTTCAGAATTAGGCCAGTAAATGACATCAAATGGTTGATCGTAGAACGAAGTTTCCGGGCTGTTGACCCGCACGCCAAGCCTTTGGTGTAATCTCTCGACTCCATTTTTAACAGCAGCATTCCAACTTGGCCAAGGCAGAGCCATTTGAAGCGCCACATTTTTTGAAAGGACGGAGACCGCATTCTGGATATTGATCTTTGCATTTTTATGCTCGGAATTTTCTCCAGTGTCTCCGGCAAGTATATTTTTAGTGTGCGGAATATAGTGGGGACTTGCTATTACGATGGAAATGAGGACAGCAGACAAAATCGGCGCAAAATGGAGTGAAACCCGATTGGCGAGTAGCCTAAATAAAAGAATTGGAAGCAAAACTGTGAGATATATTAGAGAGGTCCCTTTGGCCATGAGGCAAAACCCAACCGTAATCCCCGTAAAAATCGCAAGGGGCGAAGATACAGTTCGTTTCTTTACCGCCACTTCTGTTAACCAAATTAGGCACAATAGTAAAAAACCCACCTGAATATCATTCTTTGTATTGGATGCCTGATAGAATACCGCAGGAATACTTACCAATATTGCCGAAGATGTGAGAAATCCCTTACTCGCACCCAACAACTCCAAGATCATATTCAACACTAACAAGCACCCAATCAATGCAATCCATTGGACCAAATTGTGCAGACGATCGGAATCAGCCAAAATCCATAAATTGACGCCGAGATATTCCGATAATGGTGGCCATTTCAGCATGAAAATATTTGGTGCTTCGGAAATAAAGACGGATGCATTCGACATCCAAAGAATTTGTCGAGGCAGATGATAAATCATCGAATCATTATTATTTGGAGGCGAATATACTGCCATTAAAAATGCACAGCCCAAGACCGTAGTGATGTAGAGCCCCAAGATTCGCTCAAACCAATTCATTGAAAACAAGCAAATCCGCAGTGAATTAAAAGCTTCAGCAAAGAAAAGACTGATTTTATTCAATCGAATGCAATATATTAGGAAAAATAAGCTTACCAACCAATAACCCAGCACCCATTCGAATTTTAAGAGATGCAATAGACTTAAAATGACTGTTCCAACAAGCGCCCAAAGAATGCCTAACAGCCCCCCAAGAATGATAGCCGTCCGAAGTTTAAAAGAACAGAAATCGGTTTTTTTGTTCCATTCAAATACAAGCACAACAAGACACAAAAATGTCAAAGGCAGCACAAAGACAGGAAGAAACTGATAAAGCTTGGACCACGCTAGTTGACTCATTTTATTTCACTTTCTTTATGGTTTTTGTGCTTTTTTCGAACCGTTTTCACAATTTCTGGCAGCATGGGATTGGGATTCAGTTGGAGGCCCAAGACGAAGAAATCTTGGTTTTCCACGAGCGGCTCGGCTCCCGCGGTTGCAAGCTCGGCTTGCAGGGCCGTTCCTGCATCCTCATAAGCCTTCCGGTTAATCAGAATCGCTGAAAATCCATGCCTCTCGAGCGTTGCACAGATTTCCTCCGGAGATATTGAAGCCAGTGCCTTTTGCCACACCGTGTCACCTCGCCCCTTGATTGTGCCATAACTCACCCTGAGATCGGTGGAGTGCAAAATCGGACGAAAATGCTCGTAGTCGCCCATCTCTCGGATTGGCCCCATTTCCGGATAATCTTTTACGGGAAATTCAAAAACCATTGCCCCCTTGGGTAACGCCTCCTCAAGAGCCGGAAAAAACTCCCGATCACGCTCGTAGTCTTGCCAAGCACGCTGACGCACATCCTCCTCCCACTTCGGATAGCGCGGCAGTTGGTCCCAAATGCCAACTGCTCCCAAGCCGATAGAAAGCATAATTTTCCAATATTTTCCGATACGGGCGGGCGCATTTTCACACAGAAAATACAACGCCATACAGGCGAGTATAATCGACGAACGATTGGCCGCTCTGAGGAGAAGAAAGCCAAAGGAACCAAGCAGATAATTCACCCCGCCGGCAACCGAAAAAAGGATGACCCCGGACGAAAGCCAAAAGAATGGGGAAACCGCTTCGTATTTTCTGGCACAAACCATGATTAAACCGCTGGCCAGTAAGGCAATGAGTCCACCACCTGCCACCAAGCCGATGTAGGCCGTTTGACTTTCGCCCCAAAGCTGCTGAGGCACACGACTGTGGTAGAGCGACCATGAAATGTTGCTCACCCACTTGCTCATGTGCGCCCGGGGAAAAAACAAATCCGGCAAATACAATGAAAACTTGGCCATCCACCACAGGTTTCGGCTCACGGCTTCGGGGTTTTTTCCGCTTTGCGCGAGATGAATGAAGGTATCGATGTTTTGAAGGAGAAACCCGAAGACCGCACTGGAAAAAACCATCGTGAAGACTCCTAACCACAACCACTTCTTCTGCACCAAGGCGCCAAGCGCCAACAATGAAAGCAGCACCAAAAACGGCCCGATATAGTAGGGATTGAAGTTTCCGCCAATAAATGCAGCAAAGCAGGAAAAAATCAACCCGCTTCGGAGACTGAACCTCGTTCGTTCCGGCCACCCCAGCCAAATCAGAGTCACAACAAGAAGCGGAACGGGCCAATAGGCCGTAAGTGCCAAGTGCTGCAAATTCCGCAAAAACGCATACGGCGCCAATCCAAATAAAACGGCCCCCGCCGCCAACCACACCTCCCGCCCCTCCGATCGCAGCAGGAAGCGCCCCGCAAAATAAAACGCCCAGCCCGCCAGAATCTGCAAGATCAACACATAAACCGTCGAGCCCAGCGCCACTCCCAGCCAAGCAACCAAAAATCCCGCCGGCCAAAACACCATTTTCTCCTGGGGATAATCACTCCACGCGCCCTTGAACGGCGCATTCAGCCGATCCAAAAACCGGGGCGTTACTGGATTGGTATCACCTTCCGCATACCCTTGGATGGTTGTTAAAACAGAAAACGCATCTCCCTCATACGCAATCGGCACATCCCGTTCCAAGCAGGATTGATAAAAAGAAACAAAAACAGCACTGATCATTATAGCAATCAATGCTGAATAAATAGTATTTTTAATAGTCACTTTTCAGTAAAAATATGTAGCAACGGTTAAAAAGTTAAAAGACTGTTTTCGGCGACTGCCAAAAAAACAACTATGAACCACACGAATAGAAATAACGGGTGAAAGTGGCAGGTAAAGAGTATGCTTTATAGGCTTCCAAACTCCTAAACGAAATATTTGCGAGAGTAGAAAAAAACTTGGCAGCGGAGTCCTGAAAAAATGCCACCTTCCACATGGAATTTTTACTTCTACCCTAAAGCTGCCAAAAAAAATTTCTCCCTCATCATACCAAGCTCCGAATCTGACTCTAAAAACGGGCCTAAATCCCGATGAATTGCGCCCCAGTCAGCCACCTGGACTAATTCAGAAACAGACCTCCTCCAATTTTCCGCATCAGCACAAAACTTTGAGGGTTGCTGTCCCAACGCATTCTGCAAAAAAATGGTATTCGGCTCGACTTTTTTTCCCAAATACCAAAGCAAATCATACCAATCTCTTCCCTTTGTGTAGGAACGGGCCAAGACCGCATGCAATTTTCCAGCCATCAAAGATGGCAAATCATGCAACCCCACGGCCATTAAGATGGGGTTCGAAACCACTTGAACCGAAAAATCCGCGCCCTGCGGCGGGTTCAGATCAAACTCCAACTTGATTCCGACCTTCTGCGAAGACATCGGCGAGGCTCCGACCTCTTTCAGCACACCGGGAAACCTCACCCACAGCGAGCGAACCGCTCCGTGCGTTTTCCCGACGACCACTTCCGCATCGCCAAAACCGCGCGATTCCAAAAAACGCCCCAACTGCTGTGGGAAGCCCTCTAAAAAAGGCACCCCACTACGAGTCCGTGCACTAAAATCCAAATCCTCAGAAAACCTCCTGAGCCCATGCATCAACCGCAAGCAAGTGCCCCCGACAAAAACCACCTCCCGAAACGCCTCAACCCCGTGCATGGCGGCTAAAATTTCCCATTGCAGCGATTCCCTCAGCAGATTCGCCGCCTTTGCCCCCCGGCTCCTTGCCGTCTCGACAATCTGACGCCTCATTCTATTTCCTCCACTTCCTTGTGCCACTCTAAAAAAGTTCCAAGAGCCCGCTCCACCCTGGGCGACCCGAACCCCAACACAAATTCCTCCAGCCAATGCTCCCGCAGACTCCCGATTTGCTGATACCGCATCTCACGATGTCTCTCCACCGTCCACTCCCCCCCAGCCAAATACCACTCATCACAAATCGCCTTTTCCGGCACAGCGAGGAAGACATGTCTTTCATCCCATTCCACGCGCTCGTATCCTGAAAAAAATTTCAACTGCCTGTAGCTGAACCTCCCGAATGGCGTCTGCCAAAGCTTTCTGCGAGGCGACACCCGACACACACTGGTATACTCCCAGACGGCCTCGGGAATCATCCCGTAGTGCCCCAAGGCCCAAAGCCCAGAGAGGTAACTTGGTGCGACAATCTCATTCGCCAACCCTGGCAATCCGGCACTGATATCGCCAAATGCATAAAGCCCCTTGCGGATTTTTACCAACCTTCCCGCATCACACCAGCGCGTCAACTGAAGCGACAGATAGCCAACCTCCAAATCTGGAAACATCTGACGCAAAAAAATCGTTGAAAAGTAGGCAACTCCCACCTTAAACCGAAAAACTTCAAATTTCACAAGCTCTACTTATCATATTTGATAAACTGAGCAAGCGTTTTTATGGAAATGGCTAATTCCGTCAACGCCTGCATTTGTTGGAAACTGTCACATTTCGACAGATTCATGCAAGAGAAATCTGCCGAGCCCACATCTAAAATTTCAGGCATTGTCACCAGTTCCCGGTAAAAAATCGCAGCACCCGAGTCACGAGATCATTTGCGCAGCGGAAGTCAAGAATTGCTTTTAACCACGGATGGCTCGGATATACACGGATAAAAAAATCAGAAAAAAATACGAGGGTTGATTCACTGCGTGAATGCTGAATCTGTTGTTGATAAGACACTCGCAAGCAGGCTTGCAGATGCTTTTTCACAACACATCCCCGCTTGGAGGCCAAGCGCAACCCCAAATTTTCCAGAGATTCCTGAGCAAAGCAGGGCCATTTGCGCAGCAGAATGGGAGATGGGGTTTCATAATCCCGTTCAAGCTCGCTTGTGAGGGGATTTGAAAACACAGCGCCAGCTTGGCTTGCCCAAGCATAGCCCTGCGCTTCTCTATTCTATCCGCGTTTATCTGCGCATTTGACTCGTTCGCTCCGACTCATCTCGCCTTTTAGGCTGCCATGCGGCAGTCTACCGCACACCTGCCACGGTGCTTGGTTGCGTTTGCAAAAATGATTTTGCTGTCAATGATTTTGCCAGAATTTTTTCAATCCCTGTCTCATTTGCCCCGAGAGAGGGAATACTTGATGATACACCAGATGGCGCGGACGCCGTCTTTCCAATTGATCTTCTTGCCCTCGGCGTAGGTGCGTCCATGGTAGGAGACAGCCACTTCGTAGATACGGATGCCCTTCTTGGCGAGCTTGGCGGTGATCTCCGGCTCGAATCCAAAGCGGTTTTCCTGGATCGGGATGGATTGAATGATTTCCCTCCGCACGGCCTTGTAGCAGGTCTCCATATCCGTGAGATTTAGGTTGGTGAACATGTTGGACATGAGCGTGAGGAAGCGGTTGCCCATGGAGTGCCAGAAATACAAGACGCGGTGCTCCTGCGAACCAATAAAACGCGAACCAAAAACCGCATCGGCTTTTCCACTCAAAATCGGATGCAGCAGAATCGGATACTCCGTGGGATCATATTCCAAGTCCGCATCTTGAATGATCACAATATCTGCCGTCGCATACGCGATCCCCGTTCGCAAGGCGGCACCCTTGCCTTGGTTTTTATCGTGATGGTAAACACGCAGGCGCGAATCGGAATTTTTGATGCGCTCCAATTCATCCCGCGTTCCATCGCTCGAGGCATCGTTGACTACAATCAGCTCAGCGACTTGCGGTTGCTGAAGGACAGTTTCAATAATTCCAGCTACTGTGGCCCGCTCGTTGAATACGGGCATGATGACGGAGAGGCAGGGTTTCATTTTTGTGCAATTGTCTGATCTATTGACCTCTATTTTAACTTAATTTCTTCTACAACAGCCTCGGCATGCCTATCCATTTCTTGATAAATTCTCCATACGTATTCGCCCAACATACCCAGAAAAATAAACAAACAGCCGTTTAAAAATCCTAATAGTGCCGCTATGGTTGTGAACCCTGGTGTATCAATTATTCCGCAAAGCTTTCCAACAATTACCACGAGTGTATAGATAAAACATGTGATTGCAATAGTAAATCCAATCGCAGTAGCCAAACGCATCGGTTTGACCGAGAATCCAATACTGGAATCTATAAAATAATTCACTTTTTTACGGAATGTCCACATGGATTTCCCATGCTCCCGTTCGCGCCGATGATATGTTAGCACCTTTGCAGGAATGCCTAAGGACCATGCAAACATGGCCAGATTTTTGTTATGACCACAGCGCAATAAATGCGGTAAAAAAACTTTATCCATTATTGCCATATCAAAACCGCCGGATGGATAAGTAGGCATGACAAGAAGGCGAACAAGCCTATAATTGATCCAAGCGAAAAAGCGCGTAAGAAGAGGGTCTGTGCGGGAGGCTCTCGTGCGAATCACAAAACGCTGTCCCCGATGCCACTCGCCAACCATTTCTAAGAGCATCTCCGGAGGATCTTGCAAATCGGCCGCCAAATAAGTGAAGCAATCACCAGTAACACGCATTAAGCCTGATTTGATTGCTGCCATAGAGCCTCGATTAGCCAAGTGATTCAGAATGATCGTCTCAGGACGGCGTTCTTTAATCGCCTTGAGAATTTCCAGCGAAGCATCGCGGGAACCGTCATTAACAAAAATTAGCTCTAAGGCAATGCCTGTCTTTAAAAGTTGCCCCTCAAGATCCGCAAGAGCTGCTTCCAAAGCAGGGAGAGACCCCCCATTAAAATAGACAGGGATGACGATGGAGAGCTTCATATATTTAGATGCGTCCCATTTTTGCTAAAACACATGAAACAATCCAGTCTTGAGCCTCGTGAGACAAATGAGGTCCGAGCGGTATGCTAAGTGTTTGCTCATGGATTTTCTCTGCAATGGGAAAACTTGCATTTGCCAACCCCAAATACTCGTAGGCCTTTTGTTTATGTGGAGGGATTGGGTAGTGTATGAGAGTTCCTATGCCTTCTTTCTCCAGATGGGATCTCAAAGCATCACGAAATGGAGTGCGTAGCGTATAAAGATGCAAGGCATGTTTAGCGTTTTGTTGTGTCGTTGGGAGAGTTACATTTTCAAGTTTACTGAAAGCGGAATTATAACGCGCGGCTATTTTGTGCCTGCGTGCATTCCATTCATCCAAATAACGAATTTTAATTCTGAGAATAGCCGCATGCAATTCTTCCAATCGGTTATTGAATCCAACCTCCTCGTTGACATAGCGCACCGCGCTGCCATAATTCCGAAGCATTTTTAGTTTTTTAGCAAGTGCGGAGTCGTTAGTCGTTACAGCACCGGCATCTCCAAGGGCACCCAAATTTTTAGAAGGATAAAAACTCCAAGCGACAGCATCTCCATGGGTTCCTATTTTTTTCCCATACCATTCAGCTCCATGAGCCTGTGCGGCATCTTCAAGGACAAGCAATCCGTGTTTTCGGGCCACAGCCATGAGAGCGGTCATATCGCATGGATGTCCATAAAGATGGACCGCCAAAATGGCCTTTGTGCGAGGGGTGATTGCGCTCTCGATCAAGCAAGGGTCGATACAACATGTGATCCAATCCGGCTCGGCAGGAACAGGCTTGGCTCCCGAATGGCTTACCGCAAGCCAAGTGGCAATGTAGGTATTAGAAGGGACAATGACTTCATCGCCCTTACCTATTCCCCAGGCTCTCAAAACGAGATGCATGGCATCCAACCCATTACTGACGCCCACGGCAAAGCTGGAGCCACACCAATTCGCCCATTCGGACTCCATGGCTTCCAGCTCAGGCCCAAGCAGATACCATCCACTGTCTAAAACGCGCTTTATGGCAGCATCGACTTCCGGACGGATTTCGGCCACTGCATCTCCAAGTTGTAAAAAGGGAATTTTCATAGAAAGCTAATCTTTCACATTTTTGCAAAACTCATAATAATCTCGTATAGCCACTATCAGCACAGGATGGATGAAGACCCATATTTTTGAATGGATTTTGATTTATAGTTACAGTAGGATGTGTCACCATATTATTTCACTTGCATTTTTTTCCAATCCAGCAGTTCCGGAATTTCTTGCAAAGAATCTATTTCGGTAGATTGGAATTTATTAGCCAAAAAACTTGGCGCACCAAATGGCCTCAATGCGATAATGAAAGGCTTTTTAGGGAGAAACATATCTATATTTGCCATTGACCTCGGATGCATTCCATTTACTTTTTCATAAAAAATTGCTTGGTCAATATGATACATTTTTCCATCTGCTAACAAGGAAGCCATCGGTTGCCATGGAAAATATAAAGAATGGTCTGTATATTTTTTGCAAACACGATAGGCAACCTCGTGAGGATTGTTTACCCAAAGATACCAACCGCAATAAGTCTTGGTATAGGTGAATAATGGAAATATAAATACTATTATCACAACTAAAAAAACGCTATTGTTTTTAGGCTTATCTTTAATAATTTGGGATAAAAAATAAAGCAATAAAAAAAGGAGCAGAGCAGAAGGAAATATAAAATGATTAGAATCAGAGCCTAATTTTGTAAATGTATATATCGATAACGGAACCGCACAGAAAAATATAAATAATGTTCCAATTATGGAATTTACAAATGGCTTCTGAAAATTTGAGCGTTTATAACAACAGAGTAAAAAAAATAATAAGGAGCTTGCAAATAAAAGCGGCCAATTAATCTTGAAAAATGCAACTAAAGATTGAATTGCACTGCAACCATCCGGGGCTGATGAAGCTGCATTAAAAGCATAGTTCCAGATAGTCCGGATATCAAAAAGAGACACAATAAAGCATATACATAAAAAAACTGTTATAAAAAATGAAGTGATAAATTTTTTAGATGCATTCCTGTAATAGAGAATTATAAGCATAAACAAAACAAGAGTAATAGGCCAGAAAGTTTGTTTTATAAAAACTGAGATGCCTAAGGCGATGCCTGAAATAACGAAATCGACTTTAGAAGGCATAACATTAGTAGAGGGTATTGGTAACATGAGCGACAGTGCGGTGGCTATACAGAGGAATCCCGCCGCATCTACATGGATCATCGTAGCAACATAGCGCAGTGATGCTGTGGATAAAGTTATGATTATACAGAGCAAAAACAAATTTAGCTTGATTTTGTTATTTATTTTAAATCTCCTAATAAAAAGATAGAATGGTAAAAAATAAAACAACATCGTAGTAGCCCATCCCAAGAGCAGACATACAGATGGCGAATGAAATAAGTAACCCAAATATGCAGCAGGCAAAAACCCAAATAATCCAAGTGGTAAATAGAAGTTTGCGTTAGCTGGATTTGATGCCAATTCAGAATATAAAGGATAACCATAGAAGAGCGAAAGCGGGACCGACATTCGCGTTGCGCTCCAATCATCCGGAATAAAGCCTACCGCAGTTAATAGAAGCAAAGATGACAGCGATGCTAATACTCCAGTCAGGCCATGGAGAGCCCATGAATCACGCAAGCGATCTCCGTTCCAAGCATAGGCAAAGGAAACCCCTCCCCAAAATAAACTCAATATGAGGAAGGTTAGAATATTTATCGGAATTGTTGGTGGATAAAACATATCAATGTGGATCTATGATAAACATAAAAAATCACTTAATTCTTACTGGGTTTATTATCGCATTGATTAAAACAGGCCTCGATAATTACTTCTTCAAATAATGAACGGACGATCTCGCTTCCAGCGTCACTTAAGTGATCATCATCTGCATAAAAAAAATTCTTGCCTGAGGCATACCGTATACCTCCTGACTTTTCATAAAACAGCTTATCAGCTTTAAGGATGCGTAAATTATTAAAACTTGAGACCAGAGATTCGGCAGAAGCCTTAATATCATTTCTAAATTTATTTCTATAATCAGGATATAAGACAGGAAAATCATTTTTTATTTGCATAGAATATGTAACGATTTCACGTAAATTTACCTCTTCACCAATTTGGTGGACTGGCACTTGAGTAACAAAAACAACCACCCCAACTAGAGGGCTAACTTTTTCAAGGAAATTCCTAAGTTTGATTTCAAACTGGTTTACGTTAACCAATTCCTTTCTAATCATTAAACTATCCCATCGATCAATCATAAAAACAACTTTCGGACGCCAATCACAAAGAAAATTTTGGCGATATTCATCGAATTCTCTAGCTTCAGATTCAGTCTTAAATCTTGAAGTAGGTAGGTTTTCAAAAAATGCACGAGTCCCCCCATCTACACCCAAAAATGAAACCGACACTCCTAAATTCTGACATACGCTATCGATCATTCTTGAATACATGAGCGCATGAGAACTACCTATAACAACAACCTCGGGAACCCCGGTCCCATACGACTTGATGATGCCCCCATTCCTCCATGATGCCTGAATAATTTGATCGTCGTGTGGAAAATAAATATCATAGTATCTGATCGCTGTTTTTAAATCGCTGCCGCTTGAACCTACCGCATCATACAACCTGCCGCTAAAGGTTATTGTATTGAATATTTTATATCGATCAGCTACGCAAGGACGGAATGCAATAAAGCTCGCGAAAAGCACAACAAATACAAATCCTAAAGCGATTATCCACATTCGCATTCGACGCCCCCCACCCCTTTGACGGAGCGGCTGCTCGACACAGGTATAGGCGAGACTGGCCAAAGCGATGCCCCCAAGTGCACCAACTACAGCTCCAGCCAATTTAGGGAACCCATGCATATCAGCTTGTGCTTACCGAATGTAATCAAAGGCCAGTGCCATAAATACAATGAATATGAAATTTTCCCTGTCCTCACCATAAAATTGGATGACAACCAGCGCGACAATGCTGTTTCACCATGCAAAACAGATAATAACATTAGAATCGTGCCAAGTGTTGGAATAAGTGATACCCAACCCGGAAATGCAGTTCCCTCATCAAAAAATAGAAAACTTGCGATAAGCAGAAGAATTCCCAGCCATCCAACACTTTTCAGATGTTTGAAATGATAATAGAAGTTTTTTTCCATTGCATATCGTGATTGGTGCAGAGCTACAAGCGATCCAAGCAACAATTCCCATATCCGAGTTGGCAATAGATAAAATGTTAATTGCGGCGCGTTGTAAGAACCATATAAGCAAAAAGAAAAACTTAAAATAGATATTGCCCATAGAGATAAAAATAAAAACTTCGGAAAAAAACGAATTATTAATAAAACAAAAAAAGGAAATAGTATATAAAATTGCTCCTCAATACCAAGCGACCATGTATGCGTAAGAGGCGCAAGCTTAGCTGAATCACCCCAGTAATCACCAAAATTTTTCCAAATATAAATATTTGATGCATTGAATAGTGTCCAAATTGCTTGAGTCCCTATTGCGCGCACAGTGCTGGGAGGAAAAAAGATCAGCCACAATACTAACACACCCAAAACAGTTATGATAATGTTTGGAACTAGCCTTTGAATTCGTCTAAGATAAAACTCCTTAAGTGAAAAACACCCATCATGTATTTTATCTAATATTCCCGAGGTAATAAGGAAGCCAGATAAAACAAAAAATGCATCAACACCCATGAAGCCTCCAGGCAAAACCTCAGGCATTATATGAAAGATCACAACCGCGATGATAGCGATAGCTCGTATTCCATCAAGTGGCTTCAAATAGCTCATTGAGTTATTTTTTGGTGGAGATTATAGAAGAAAAATAAACGTAATATTAATTGGTGGATAAAACATCAGATCGAAAAATTTATAGAAAACTAATCTCGGACGATTTTACAAAACTCATCATAATCTCGAATATAGTCACCCGGATCATAGGCATGCGATGCAAAAACGAGCAACACTGCGTCAGGCGTGTATTTATACTGAACGCCCCAGACCTTGGGTGGCATGTAGAGACCGAGTTCAGGGCTATCCAAACGCACTTCCTCGCGAGTGCAACCATCGTCAATTAAACACGAAATTGCTCCATGCGTGGCAATTAAAAATTGATGACACTCACGGTGGGCATGCTCACCACGCACATCTAAACTGGGCACATTTGAAACAAGGAAGAATCGGGCAGGCAAAAATGGGACTTCTGTAGGGAGATTGCCGACTGTAAGGTCTCCTCTGAGGTCGTTGACATGTTTGAATCTATGAATGCTCGCACCGCGAACACGGAGACCATGTTTTCCTAGCAATTTTGGAAAATCCGATTGTTGAGACTCATGGCGCTTCTCTGTATCTGTATAGCCGTTAATACGCGCAGGGTTACCAACAACGATCGCATTAGCTGGAACAGATTTTGTTACGACCGCCCCAGCACCTATCATAGCTTTTTTACCTATTGTAATACCAGCTAAAATCGTTGCATTTGCACCGATGGAAGCTCCTGCAAGGACCTTGGTTTTTAAAATGGGCTTCGTGTGATCTAAACTGCGCGGAAAAAGATCGTTGGCAAATGATGCATTCGGACCAATGAAAACATCATCTTCAAGATGAACTCCATTCCATAATTGCACACCGCATTTGATGGTGACCCGATCACCAACAATGACATCATTTTCAATAAATACACCATCGCAAATGTTACAGTTTGCTCCAACAACCGCCCCAGGCAGAATATGGACAAAGGCCCAGATTTTAGAACTGGGATGAACGGATTTTGATTCAATGATTGCAGTAGGATGTGTCGGCATATTTGACGTTAGAATGAGCTTTTTCTCTCTTTTTTTGTGAATTTTATTAAATTTACTTTTTATTGTAGTTTCGGAATGCACAGGGAATAACAGCGGAAAGCTTCATAAGGCAGATTTCTTGTAAATGAGCACCCACTTGCCATTGGGATCGCTGAGCGTTGCAAGCTTGGACCAAGTGGGGTTTTTTTCGATATAGAGAATCATTTCTGGAATTCCCGGATTCAGAGGCAAATCAGAAAGCCCTGAAAGACCATGTTCACACATAACTACAAAGTCCACATTATCCGGAGGCTGGCCGAGAATGCTTGGCGAACGCTCGTAGTAACTCAATGCCCTCCACTTTAAGCCGTGCTTGATGGCCTCCCACGAGAGGGTGTTCCCATCGAGCCAGCCGTGACATCCAAACCAAACCACTGGAGATGTGTGAGCTGGAATCTCGCGGCGAATCACTTCAAAAACCCTTGAGGGCGCCTCTTTGCGCCATGCCACCGCTCCCGCGCCTTGCTTGGCTGTTTCAGCCACATAATCCTGGCTCACAGGAATACGCCATACAAAGAGAAACCCCAAAGCAAGAATCAGCGGAGGAACAAATGCCCACTTCTTCGGCAAAATGGACGCCCCCCAAGCCAGACCAGCGAGAGCGGTAGCGGTCAGAAGAAGATTAAATGTCATGCAAAAGTAATTTTGCACCATTCGATTAACGGCTATTCCCAGGTAGGAGCAACATGTGAGGAAAAACAGGCAGCGAATCGCTTGCGAGAGCCTGCGATCTCCTGCATTCCTTAAAAAAAATGTGCAGACGGCGGCAACGCCTGCCAAAAGCAAAAGCGGCCACTTGTAAATCCCAAGATTCAACATAGCAGGAAATCCACTCAAGTGGTATGTCGCCTGACTCCAAAAATCTCCACCCTGCCTGTAAAATTCTGATTTAAATGCAATACTGTCTATATAACCCCAAATGGTTGTTTTATTATACCAATAATGAAACGAAAACGGCAGGATTGCTATGGCACAGAGAACAACGGCCGGGCAAAGAATTTTCAGAATGCTTGGAAAATTTACCCCAACCATTCGCTTCCAATCGGGAGTAAATAAGAGCCAAACCAACGAGGCGGCCCCCATCATTCCAAAGGTGTAAGGAAACATTGCGGGCTTGATGCCAAACCCAAGTGCAAACAAGAACCCGGATAAAATCGTGTATCGCCAGAGTTTTTCAGGATTCAAGACGGCCAGAACCATGAGGCTGGAGGCACAAAAAAGAAGGGGAGCCAATGCGCACTCCGAGCGAAAATCGTAAATTACATTGAAAACAACTGGGACACATAAAAATGCCACAAGATAAAGAATTTTTGCAAAGCCAACGCGACCTAACAAAGAAGACATGGCCAGCAGTGCAAGAAACACAAAAACTGAATTCCCCCAGTAAACGACGCTGTCGTTCATGCCGAACAACGCGTAGAGAAGCGAAGTCCAGTAGTAATGCAAAAATGAGTGCGGCGGCCTCGCAAGATACTCCATCCATGCGGCATTCAAGCCATCTTGCTGCAAAGTCATCAAGCGCAGAGCGCCTTCCACTATGCTATGGCTATCATCATACCACGGTGGAAAAGCAAGCTTTCCGCTCTTCTCCGAATAATTGATAACCAGCGCAGTAAAGCAGAGGCTGAGAATAGCAGCCATCACAAAACCCCAAACGAATTGGTTTTTTTGAATTTTGGTGAGCAAATTCACTGTCTGATTTTTTTAACCACTAATCGCACTAAATGACACTAAAAAATTAAGGTTCCTGACTCACAGGGTCATTCGCGCAGCGAATAGAGCATTTTTAAACCACGGATGGCTCGGATGAACACGGATAAAAAGATAGAAAATACGGGCTGATTCGCTGTGCGAATGCTGGATGTGTTGTGAAAAAGACCCTCGCAATCGGGCTTGCAGATGCTTTTTCACAACACATCCCCCTTGGCTTGCCCAAGCGTAGCCCTACGCTTCTCCGCCTATTCGTGAAAATTGGTGTCCTTCGTGGTTCCAAAAAAAATGATTTTGCTGTCAATGATTTTGCCAAAATGGAGTGTCGAGAGACGAGAGTCTAGGGTCGAGAGCCTTTTAACCAGTTACCCGGACTAGTATCATGTAACATTTACTATTTTGTATTTTGACTTGCCTGTTTTTGCATGTCAAGTTGGCGGCATGGCACCACGATACAAAGTCACCCTCACCGAAGAAGAACGCGACGGACTCGAAACGATCACCCGCCACGGGAAAACGACCGCCCCAAAATTCATTCACGCGCGGGCACTATTGCTCTGCGATGCCGGGGAGCATGGCCCGGCATGGAAGGTTGCCGATATTGCCGAGGCTCTCGGTATCACCCCGCGCACCATCGAGCATCTGAAGCAACGCTTTGTTGAAGAAGGCTTGGAAACGGCCTTGGTGCGCAAGCCCAGTTCGCGGATTCCCGAAGTGACTTTTGATGGAGCCTTCGATGCCCGCCTCACAGCCCTGGCTTGTTCGCCGGCTCCTGAAGGACGATCCCGGTGGACTGTGCGGCTCTTGGCAGAAAAAATCGTGGAACTCAAAATCGCCCCCTCTGTTTCCACCATGACCGTCCAAAGATCTCTAAAAAAAACGAGTTGCGTCCTCACCTGAGCAAATATTGGAAGATTCCTCCGGATGGCAACGCCGCTTTCGTCGCCTGCATGGAGGATGTGCTCGAACTCTACCACGCGCCCTACGATGCCCGATTCCCGCAGGTATGCATGGACGAATCCAGCAAGCAACTCGTTGGCGAGGTTCATGAGCCAATCCCGGTGGCGCCGGGCCGGGCTAAAATCGAGGACCATGAGTATGTGAGAAACGGGGTCGCGGAGATTTTCATTGAGGTCGAACCGCTTGCTGGGCGCAGGCATGTGGAAATCACCGAACGCCGGACCCGTGTGGATTGGGCGGGATTCATCAAGGGAATGCTCGAGGAGCGCTATCCCGACGCCATCAAAGTGCGCTTGATTATGGACAATCTCAACACCCACAGCGTAGCTTCCCTCTATGAAGCGTTTCCGCCTGAAGAAGCTCGGCGGCTCGCTGAGCGGCTCGAAATTCACTACACGCCCAAACACGGAAGTTGGCTCAATGTGGCCGAGATCGAACTGAGCGTGCTGCAATCCCAATGTCTTGACCGCCGTATTCCCGACATCGGCAGGATGCGTGACGAAGTGGCAGCTTGGGAAGCCGAGAGAAACAACCGCGCCAGCAAGACCATCTGGCGATTCACGACCGCGCAGGCACGGATCAAGCTTAAGCGTCTTTATCCGAAACTTTAATTGTTACAGGCTACTAGTCCAAAAATTCTCCGCTCTAAGTGGGATTTTTGAGCAAATTGATAAAGCCCACTTTTTCGAAATGGGCATCGGCTGTAGCCACTTTGCGGATACCAAGTTTAGCCATGCAAGCAAATGAAGTGCAGTCTGTAAATGAAAATGGGTGATCCTCATATTTGAACATCCATTGAGAAGCCTCACGAAAATAGTCCTGCCCGATCCATACCAGTTGAACGATTGCAGAAGTATTAACCATGCTCAACAGGCGTTTTCTTTGATGTGGAATCCCTCGCGCCATAAAAAGCGTGAACGTTTCATCGAGGATGTAATCCGTTGTCACAAGGCGACAACCCGGCTCATGCGGCAAAGCGAGCATAGTTTGATGATTCGGGTCGCGCTGGTTGATCCAGGCGAATATGCCGCTTGTATCCAAAAACACAATCCGCTCATCCATAAATCAACGCATCAACTTGAATATTACTTGAAGGCTCAAGGTTTTCCGGCTCATCCCCAAATTGCAAAGCTGAATCAATTCCTGTTGGAGATTTAGCGGATGCAAACGGAAGCAAGCGCGCAAGCGGTCGATTGCGAAAAGTCAAAATCAACTCTTCACCTGCCTCCAAGGCTTCACGCACCCCAGCAAATTCAAAACGCATTTCTTGTATGCTTACAGTTTTCATAATGGTAACGATAATTGCAATGTTACACTGCGTCAACTAAAATCACCATTCGCCTCATAGCAAAAATTTATCGACTGGGTCATTTGACTCGGTCGTTCCCACTCCCTCGCCCTTCGGGCCAACCTTCGGTTGCTCTTTCTCGCACCTGCCCCCATGCTCGATTGTGGTTCCAAAAATGATTTTGCTATCCATCATTTTGTCTATCTCCTTGTGTGCCGCTTCTCACCCTCACTTTCACTCTTCCTTGTCACGCCGGAGTCGCGCAGCGCGTAGGCGGATCCCATTTCAGCATTTCAGATTTCCTGCTGACCACCAGTTACCCGCAACTCGTTACTTCTTCAGTTTTTGTTCCAGCACTTCCATCCAGAAGCCCCTATCGTAGCGCGCCCATGCGTGGCAGCCTAAGGGGAGGTGAAAGCCATTCTGCTCGTAGCACCAGCGGGGAGACATCTCAAATGCGAAAGGCAATGCCTCATAGGCACTTGCAACTCGGAATGTTGGATCAAACTTCGGAGCCTCCATTGCCCAGAAGAGGTCTTCGTTTCTCGGAAAGCGCCTCAATTCCTCCTCGATCGTTACCCAGCGCTGCAGCGGATTATATCTTACATACCACGGAAGCAGACTCTCATACATGCCACGCTCGGGGTCTGGATAAGTTGTTTCCCACGGGCTGGATCCATGCTTGGGATAATAAAAGCCTCTCGGAATTTTTTTGCTAAGAACACGAAGAGCGGATCGAACATTTCTGAGGGAAAATCCTCCGTTCCCAACGCGCCACAATCCTTGCTCAGGAGTTTCAAGGAATTTCACAAACCACGGTGGCGCAATGTAGTCGAACCCCTTTTCTGCCCAGAGAGTCAATTCGTCACGAAATACCAAGCAATCCAACTGGCAAATCAAGATGTGCGAGGAATCAACAAATCTCTCGTAGAAAAACGAGGATGTAAGCAGTTCATTGTATTTGGAAATGCCATTAAAAAACTCATCCCTGAAACGCTCGACAGTCTCCCCGGGCTGCAATACTCCACTTAGGTCAAGGGATGAAGGAGCGATAAAACAAATAACGCTCGCGTCAAAACACGAGCGTATTGTTCCAAGCGCGATGCAATCATCCGCCGAGAGGTTGTTTCGGTAACAAGGAATGACTGCCCTCAACATAAATGCCTTGGGATACAAACATGTAGAAGTCGGCGCTCATGGAGGATGCAAGAGATGGGATTGAGAAAATCCAGCGGTCTCTCATCTCTGCCGAGCGAATCCCTGCAAATCGGGATAGATAAAATCATTCGACTGTTATGTTACGATTTGCGAAACAACTTTCTCAGAATTTCATCTAAGAATCTCAATGGCGAAGTAATTTTCCAAGACAAACTCCCTTGCATACTTTGATTTTGTCTTATGAGGTGCTCCCTTTCGATGAAAGCCGCTTGGATTTGCCAAGGCGTTTTCGAGACGGATCTATCAATATTACCGACAAGCCAGTTCGATTCATAAATTGAACCTATGGACAGAAAATATTCCAAGTCGGAATGACTTAAAATTGAGTCATTTAATTTTGAAGGCCTCTCAAGATGCGGTATACGCAGGACACCAAGCCCATAGGAGTGAGAAAAATCAATGGTCTCTTTATAGCAGCTTCTCAGTTCAGCCCAATATTTCCAAACCCCAAAATCATCTTTTCGCACATTTGTGTCGTGAAACAAAACAATCGCACCAGGAGCCAGTTTTGGAAGCCAAGTTTCAAAGTCATGCTTTACAGCTTCGTATGTATGCAGGCCATCAATATGCAGGAGATCAAGAGATCCATCCTCAAATTTTGAAAGGGCCTCATCGAAAGTCATTCGAAGGAGTTTTGAAAACGAAGCGTAATTTTCCTCGTTGTTTTTTCGAACCATGTCATAAATCTCCTCCCCATAGGACAACGCATGCGCATCCCCCTGCCAGGTATCCACAGCATAACACTTGGAACCAGTTTCGTATTGATTCACAGCTTGGCAAATCGCAAAGTATGAATTTCCGGAATGTGTGCCCAATTCGACAATAATTCGCGGTTTCCCCACTCGCACTAACCACGAAGCGAATGGAATATGACCGACCCACGAATATGGTTCATGAATCCATTTTGGCGTGAAGAGCGCCGCTTCGATTAATTCTCTGGCATAAAAACTATCTTGTTCTGTTGACATAAAATTCAAATTTCAAATTTTGGAAATATTCACTAAAGCTAAAATGAGTGGGCTTTTTATTTTTAAGAGCATATTCAAAATCAAATTCATCGGCTTTCTGACAAATACTTAATGCATCAGGAGCACCATACCAGAGCAAGCATTTCTTGCGAATTGATGACGCGATATTTTTCATCTGCATATGTGTCGCATCAACACCAATACCAATATTTTCAACTAAATTTAAATTAGGGATTAGACAAATGCCTTGATGCTTCATTATGCAATAATGCCACTGGTAGTCCCAAGTATTGCACTTTCCCTCTTTAGCAAGAAGCAAGTTATGCTTCCACCAATTCGCGATCTCAGAAGGAAGGTTACATTTTAAAACAGACTGGTCCCAAATTGCTGGGAAGTCTGGCATATTTATATCGTATTTATTCCATGCACGCCGCCAAGTTGCCCAACCCCAACTATGAGCAAATCTTGAACCATAGTAAGCTCCGTTGCCGCGGATTCTTCCAAATTGAAAATTGTTCCCGCTAATGTGCAAGACTTCTGGAGAATGGCGATAGCGCTCCAAGAGAGTTTCCGAAAATTGGAAAAAACTCAAGTCCGGTAGGGTGTCGTCTTCAAGAATGATGCCTTCTTCGACCTGAGAAAAAAACCAATCTATTGCACCACTAACTGCTAACCCACATCCTAGGTTTTCATTTCGGAATAGATATTTTACCTTACAAGGCCAGTCGATTCCTTCTTGAACTATTTGACGAGTTTGTGCACACAAATATACATCTTCTGATTTATGCACTCGTGGCCCGTCAGCAGATACATATAAATACTCAGGTTTAACCGCCCTAATTTTTTCAAAAACTTGCTTTGTAAGATCGGGGCGATTAAATATTAAAAACAGTATTGGCGTTTGATACATGAATTACTGATGAATGATTATAGATTCAATTTGTTAGAGGGTTTTTGGCGTTGAAGAAGAAATCGCGAAATTATTCTTAGGTTTAGGCTCGTCCAAGCATACAAGCATATCCGAGTGCTAAATGCATTATCGAAAAACGCCGTAAGCGTTTTCTGATAATAATCCACGCGTTTGTAAGCAAAAACCACAATTGCTGCAAGGGCATTTTGAAAAGTAAAATTTTATTTTTTGGGTATTGCTAATATATTTTGGAAACCAAAAAGTTCATTATCCAGCAAACAATTTGTTAATGGAAAATATCCATCTGGAAGAACACGATGCAATTGATAATCGGATAAAAATTCTGAAAAATCTCTCATATAGGTTCGACTGACGGCATTCATTTCATTGAATTCAAATTGGATGAGCTTAATTTTCTTTTCTGAAATAAGATGACTCGCACCCTTCAGAACAGATAATTCATGCCCTTCGGTATCAATTTTTAAGAAATCGACCCGAGAAATCTCCATCTTTTTACAAAATGAGTCCAGAGTCTGGACCTCTACTTCAATCTCCACCACAGACTGGTGGTGTATTCCAGAGATAGCTTCACTGTAAAGGCTAGCATGTTCAGACCCTTCAAAATCCGCTCGGTCATAAAATTTCAGCTTCTCATTTTTTTCACCTAATGCGATATTATACTTGTTGGAAAATTTCAATGTATTGTCGCTGTTAAGCTTTGCAAAAGAGGCTGGGTGAGGCTCAAAAAGAAATCCCTGAGTATTTGGATATGCGGCAAAAACATCTTTTGCATAGTTCCCTATATTCGACCCGACATCAAAAAATACAGCGCCTTTTTTAAAACCATAATGCATCAGAAGATTGTCGATAACCCATTTTTCACCACTAACAGAAGAACTTTCCCAGTTGTTTACGCCTAGACATTTTATGAAGGTTTTGAATAATCGGTAATTCAACTCGGTATACTTTGCCTTTCCAAAGTATTTGAAATAAAATTTCTCAATCGAAGAGAGGCAGAGGTTGGATAGTGCGTTCATATATTTCTTCAGGAATTATTATTTCGATCTAGGTTAGTGCTTTATGCCAGGCTTGATCCCAGCTCGCTGATAGATTATAATCCATCAGCCCAGTAGGGTAATTTTCTTTGACATCCAAAAATACTGTTTTAGGTCTGTTTTTAGGCGCAATCCTTGCAAGATTGGAAGAGATTTTTTTTCCGTTAAAATTTAAATAATGAAGTAGTGCTGGTTGACCGGGAGGCGCTTTTGCGCCGCCTGTTTGAAATGAAGGTTTCGAACCAACCAGCACCATGAAAAAAACTACTGATCAGCAAGGGCCGGCGCAAGCCGGGAACGAAGAGAGTCGCGATATATTCCAACGAGCCGTGCGAGACATGGTGAGGGAGGGATTGTTGCAACTAATTAGAGCCTGTCCGGAAAGAGCTAGTTTTTGAAGCGGGTCATTTTACTTGCTCCCCATTTTTTCGCACCAGCCCAAACAATTACGGTTTTTGTCTGGTCTGTCTTCTTTCGGCCCAAAAAACCATATTTTTGAGCGCGAACTTGCGCAGTTCGATTTTTTTTACGATTTTTAGATGTTTTTTCGACCGAATCAGGCCGCCTTGGGTAGCGGCGCTTTTTCTGCGGCAGTTGCCTGCCGCATC
>Ga0247831_1002099_pt1 | contig 34021 bp, 29 predicted proteins | sample LaCruzMarch2015__9_FD_192406 | JGI IMG/M metagenome (GOLD analysis project Ga0247831, IMG submission 192406) | Freshwater microbial communities from meromictic Lake La Cruz, Castile-La Mancha, Spain - LaCruzMarch2015_1m | ecosystem: Environmental > Aquatic > Freshwater > Lake | place: Spain...
ACGCGAACGCTAACCACGAACTGTTGGACATAAACTGACTTATTTGCCAAAAATCGCACTACGATTTATCGAGCTCAAACACACGTTATTTCCGGTTACAAGGAGATACAAGGAAACCATGGCAGCATCCATCATCCCCGAGCCACCGCCAACAGCAGCAGCCACTACTAATGCAACTACGGTCGGTCGTCAAATCCCCATAGTCTGCCCGGGCCATACCCGTCCTCTTGCCGAGCTACAATTCTGCACCATCACGGAACCTTCCATTGACGAACATCGTACATTATTAATATCCGCATGTCACGACAAATTACCCATGCTGCGGGATGCCAACACCGGAGACTGGATCGGCACCTTCGCCGGACACAAGGGAGCCGTATGGTCCACGCGTCTCGATCCGACGGGATGTCTCGCCGCCTCGGCCTCCGGCGACTTCTCGGTGCGGGTTTGGGATGCCATCACCGGCGCGAGTTTATTCAGCTTTGCGCACAAGCACGTGGTCAAGACGGTCGATTGGGGGTGTAATTCGAAACGATTGGCCACCGGTGGACACGAGGGATTATTGCGGATATACGATATTACAGAACCGACGCGTGAACCATTAATATTCGTCCAATCCGCCGAGGAGAAAGTTTCGATATCCAAGTGTATTTGGCTGAATGAAACCACGGTCCTGGCCGCTGGAGAAGATGGGATTATCCGATTTTGGAACGTCGATGAACCCGACCCGACGAAGCAACTACTACGAACACTTCAGGTGAAAGGTGGTGTACGCGATATAGAACTCACGACATTACCAACGACGAAACAAACTATACTAACTGTTGCATCTGGTCAACATGTAACATTCTTTGACATGGCCACGTATCAAATCTTGCATTCGCATCTTATGCCAATACACTTTCGTGAAGAGGGGGGCGCATCACTCCACCCTCAACATGGTACTAAGTTTATTGCCGGGGGTGGTCGGAAAGGAGGATCGATGGCATTGGGGACAGTGGCAGGCGGGATCGAGGGAGAGGGCGGGCAGCTTGGGAGTGATCTACTAGTATATGTCTTTGACTTTACTACCGGTAAAGAAATAGAATGTCATAAGGGACATCATGGACCGGTACGTTGTTTACGGTATCATCCGGATGGGATGAGTTATGCCACGGGGAGTGAGGATGGGACTATCCGTATATGGAAGACGGCGGATCCATAAGATAGTTTATTAGAAGAAGAAGAAAACACCCTACCTTAAGGAACAGCAGCTTATTTTCAAAGACAGCAAACGTCAATTACTCAAACAATGGCTAACAAATTTGTCGACACATGCATAATTCATATCAAAGCATTCAATCCCCACAACTAATATACTTGTTCCTTTCCTTACTCTTAGGAAAGACTTGCATGATTTTTATTACTCTCCTTCTCCATAATGTCCTGGACATATTTCCTCAGCATGACATCCATCTTAACTCTGGGATCATAGAGAGGATTGACTGTATCGTCTGGCAAACCACTCACAGCATGGTTGACATCCCTGTGTTCAGCCTCATCTGCCCGAACGGCCATCATTACATCGTAGACGGTACCTTTCTCACCCAGGTGCCAATATCCCTTAGCAATCTTGGGCGCAAGCTCGTTCTTCCATTTGTTAAGATCACTACCAGGTGCAGCATTGTCCATCTCGCTTAATATCTTGGTGTAGGTATGACATGCTTCCTCTTCGACGTACCCAACGAAACGATGACACCACGCGGGATTGATAATGTACATCGTTAAGAAGAAAGTGCCGAATCCAAATTGGGAGCCTACCACAGCTCCTCGGAAGAGGTATCCTGGTTCCTTCATACGAATAAAAGTCAACAAGTGCATCCGCTCGTTATTGGCCTCTTCAAGAAACATGTTTAGCATGCCTCCATCGCGGACCATATTCCTCAGCGATCGGAAGTGCCGAATAATGGCAGCGACCATGCCAGGAATTGCAGCAATAGTCTCCAGGAAGATTGCACGGTTCAGAATCTTCTCTTTCGTAATCGCTCCGACATTCCACATAGTGCCTAAGAGAAAAGCAAAACGATTGGAATGAATGGTTTCAAATCCTCAAAAGTTAAAGTGGATACATCCACCAAACTTACCAACGTCAAAGAAAAGCCTCACACACCTCACTGCGAAAAGGGCAGACTTGTCAGTAAAATTCTCAGGTTCCCTGTGAGAAAGCTCAATCTTCAGATCTTCTTCCGAATATTTGCCGTGAGATTTTGCAAACCTGTTGTTGGGAGAATACAGCACAGCAAGAAAAGATTTGTGAGATATTTGCGCAACAAATGATATCCATAATCATTAACATTCATGTTAAAAATGCAAGTAGCTCACATGTATTCACTAGCGCAGGTGCCGATCCCTAATGGATGTGTCTTAAATTTGCCATTCGGTATAGCAGCCAATTGGACCTTCTCATGATCTCCACTGCCACCACCGGCAGCTGCATCCAACGCGTCCAAGAACTTGTCAATGCTCACGGAACTCCCACCGGTACCAGTGTAGTACAATTCACACAGTTCGACAATCTCCTCCTCCTTGAATTGATCATTGTGCTTACGCAGTAGATCACCAAGTTCCTTGGCATCAATATGACCATCCCTGTTGATGTCGACGGAACGTAGGTCAGTAGCGATTGCGGTACGAATGTCGGTGGTAATTGTTTTATGGATCAACTTCGCATTCGATGACTTAAAACGCAGCGTCGGAGGAGTAACGCGATACGTTCCATTCAGGATGCTAGGGACGGTATTACTCGACGTAGGAGCTCGCAACTGCGACAGTGGCACGCGCTTGAGGAGTAGATAACGGCGGAGATTGTTCGAGATCATGGTCGTAGAGGTGTAAATGCATGTGATAAATCTTTGCAGGAGGAGAAAAACAGAGCAAAAAATGCTCGAGCAGTTTTCTTTGGAAAAATGCACGACTTTGATTTGGCGTTTGACATGGTTTGGGAGTTCGAAATGGAACGTTCTCTCACCTCGTCACACACTATGTATGTCTGCTGGTGAAATTAATAGTCACCACCCTAGGAATGGAGATGGACTAGGACTCTTTTTGAAGACTGTGCAAAATGTGTTGAGCAAAGGCATGCAAAGCAGTAATTTTTTTAACTCACTCGAGAAAATATTTACATCCGTCTTGTTTGTGTTGTTGCACACAAGACGAAGATGTCTGCCTTGAGCATTGGGATTGATTGCAGATTTTTTATTAATTTTAGCTATTTGATCTCCTTCATCAACTCCTTAGAACAAGTACACCAGTCCGTAAAACAGTGTCCAAAATAGCATGAACGACATGGCACATTTTTGTATATCAGCTGTCAGGAAAACGAACATGGACTCCCGGGTATATGAATGCAGATCAAATTTCATCTTTACGCCCAGAAGGGAAAGATTCACAACAATGTGCAATACAAGGAAGCATACTTGAAATATGAGAGAAATAAAAGAAGAAGTAATGTGTCAAGAAGAATGATTTGTAAGATCGGCGAAGCAAAATTCCTTTCCTTCAAATTGCTCCATTGCATACACACTTTTTTTTGCCAAAGTACATGTAAAATACACAGAACTTACCCAGACCCGACAGGCCAGTTAATCCGCATACACCAGCAACACATCCGGATGCAATACCCATGAATGAACGTATCTTATCCATCTTAATAAAGTTTGCTCGGTAGGCATTCATATCAAATACCTCCTGACTATGATCACCATCCCCATCAGCATCACCCGACCCCCCACCGCCTGCCGACATGGCAGCGTTGGGGTTGTCAATGTCGGCCATGGGATCTATCATGTTGTTGTATTAATGTTTTTATATTATGATGTATGTGTTGTTTGACAATATAAAGGCTTTGGTTGATGGATGATGACTGTATCGATTTTGATTTGAGAACGACGGAGCAAAGGAGGGACGCAGGAAGAGCTGACAGCGGCAGAGGGCGATAGGTGTACTGGCTGCCGCAGCAAGTACGATAGTGTCTCCCAGTTCTCGAGGTTTCCGCGCTCTGAGACTGAATGATCGACGACGGAGACCCTATCATCTTGTCGACCCGCGACGAAGGAGGAGGAGACGAAAGACAGAGTAGTATTACACGAAGACGAAGACGTAACCTCGCTCCGTCTCGTTGCATTGCTGTCCACTGTCCACTATTCTACCCTCTCAGTCCCGATCATACCGTACTTATCTTTCATTAATAGCGGCACATCATGGGTGACTCAGCCTACTCCTTCTCGCTAACCACATTTTCCCGCACCGGCAAGTTATTACAGATTGAGTACGCTCTAAATGCCGTGGCCAATGGTCGGACGGCACTCGGTATTGCCGCCGTAGATGGTGTAGTCATAGCCACGGATAAGAAATTTGGCAGCCCATTGGTAGATACCGGTTGTGTCAGGAAGGTTGAGAAGATTACCGATAGTAGTGGCTTTGTGTATGCTGGAGTTGGACCGGATTATCGAGTCCTTGGTACGTTTTGGACTGTTGGTTCATTGTTCGTTATGTTGCCAAATGTTGTTGTTACTATTGTTTAATGTATGTGATGGGTATTTTTGAGAGAGAGAGTCTGTCGTAATTAACAAATTTTGACAATGCACACACATCTCATACATTGTTGTTTTCCTCTCGCTCTCTTTACGATCGGGGGATGTTTTTGCATTCCCTCGATTCGCAAATATAATCACACACTATAAACAATAATATATATATCAGTACGCAAGGCTCGTAAGACTGCACAGGCCTACTTTCGAGAATATCGTGAAACGAAGCCTGTAGGACAGCTCGTAAAGTCGACAGCATCGGTAATGCAAGAATATACTCAAAGTGGGGGTGTAAGGCCATTTGGTGTATCACTCCTTGTGGCGGGGATGGATGGAGACGGGGTACCTCGATTATTCCAGGTGGATCCATCTGGTGCGTACTTTGGTTGGAAGGCCACGGCTATTGGTAAGGGATATGTCAATGCTAATAACTTCCTGGAGAAACGGTATCAGGAGGATATGGAATTGGAGGATGCTATTCATACGGCATTATTGACATTGAGAGAGGGATTTGAGGGGGAAATGAGTGGTCATAATATCGAAGTGGGTGTTGTTAATAAGAGTGATGGGAAGTTTAGGTTGTTAACACCCGAGCAGATTCAGGACTATCTGGATGAGGCCAACTGAGTTTGACAGTCACACACAAGTTTATGGAGAGAGAGAGAGATGGGTGGGGGGGGTTGGAGGCATGGTAACAAACGTGATTGGGGGGTGGGGGGACAAAAATTCAATAAATACTTCTACAATATTAGATATTCGTTGCAAGAAAGCAGGTATTCCGTCCATCAATTGTTGTTTATTTCCTGTTGGGATCATCCGATAAGGAAATCGTTCCAACCCAACCATTCAGACTTGTATTTCAAGTCAGGTCGCAATGGCAATCGACTCGCTATATGATCATCGGGAATACCCTTACTCGTAATCAAATAAGTATATGATATTTCCGTGTCAATGCCTTCCAATGCTCGCGCCACATTCCGTCCCTCGTGAAACGATAGCGGTACACCGAGAAAGTCCTCCCAACTTGTCCATTCGGCGGCCCAAACTATATTCGCATCCTTCGGAATTTGATACGCACCTGGACAGCTATATTCGTTGAATTCCTCGTGCGAATCGAAGCCGTGTCCACGTGCTATCTTACGTGCCTCGTCGAAAGAGAACAATCGACGTGACGACTTCTTGACATTCGCGACGGCAGCTTTTGTCGATGCGCACGTATCATCATCAAGGTGGACATCACCACCGGTCATATCTCTCCTGGTCGTTGGGATCAAAGTATCGGTATATAAAGATAGGAAGGCGCTCGGCAGTTGAAGCGGCTTCATGGTGGCAACCTATCTATGGCAATGATGAAAATCAATGTCACACACACAAACTCGAATCCTGAAGTCACGACGGACGGACCTTCTCATCACTTTCACTTCTCCTCATAGCCGGCCCGCAAACGACGATGATCATTCCTATCTCCGATCTAGCCACGCATATAGGCGTGGCATGCATTATAGTGCAAATAATCTTTACAATACTATTCCGATATATACTTCCTCATGGACCATGGACGGCTCTTTCAGGATTTACTGCACATAAAATCGTATGCCTCCCTTCAATGTTACTACTAACTTGTATCGGGTGTCGAGATTGGTTCTTTTATACTGATACGTATAATGATGGTACGGCAGTTGATAGGATATGGGGCGAGTATAATGCGCATGATATACCATTGGCATACGGGATAGGCGCGATGCTACTGTGGGATATCCCCATGAGTATACTAAGTCCACCAATGCACGACCCGTTCATGCTCGCTCATCACGTGATGATGTTTTTGGTAGCATATAGCATGAGCGGGGGGTTCACCACTGGCAGATTTATCGGATACTATTATGCACCCTTCTACTTTGGTGTGATTGAATTGAGTTCCATCCCCCTAACGTACGTGAACATATTCCATCCCAAACAGATACCGTATCACGAATGGACGAAGACTGAGCAAAGTAATCCGAGGTTGGAATCATTACGATCATTTATAACAAAATCGAATGAAATTGCCAGAGTAGCATTCGCTGCGACCTTTCTACTATTACGAGGACTATACTTTCCGTACGTTTCATTTTGTATGTGCTTACCGGATTTAATCACGGCGTATAAGGCCCCACCCCCTGGTGTACCAATGGCCACGGGGTACTTCCTTATTAGTTCAATATTTACCTTTTCATGTCTGCAGGCATACTGGGGCGTACTCGTTGCGAAGCAGGTTATTAAGGCCGTCCGAACAGGGAAGGCGGAAATTCATGTTGAGAATCGAAATAAGGGGGAATGATGTCAAAAATTGATGATGATGATGATTGATAACAACTGTACCGCATGTTAGACACCACTGCAGGAAGAAAAATATATTGAAACATATATTATGTAAAAAAAATCAACTGTGTAAATAAATGTACAATAGATTATTGTACCTGCTACTTTTGTTTCTTTTGAAATCCATTATACTGCGAACACCAAATACCCGAACATGTATCCTGCGTTACATCTGGTTGAAACAATACGCTCCATGCACCTACATCAGTAGTACTCCATAATATGGACCCACGTGCATCCAAAACCGTATACGTCTGTTTCATCCAATAATCGTCATTCGTATTGATTGGCGCTAATAATCGTCCATGATCCTTGTTCAGTATGGACGTAGCGAATCGTAGTGCCTTGGATTTATTAATCGCAAAGTTGAATACTATAACATCGAACATATTATTGTCATCATTACTACTACTACTACTACTACTATTAATATGTTGATCTAAATATCGTTCATCATCCATGGCAAAAAAACGTACACTCTCCGGACATGCCCCCGTCTCATCTTCTATTACATATTTGGTCCATGCCGTCGAACTCCAATCGACCGCGTCTATGGTATGATACCCCAAATTATACAATACCTCCGTGGATACGCCCGCACCAGCACCGACGTCTAATGCACGTGGTGTCGATCGATTGAATTGTTGTTGTTGTTTTCTATTAAATTGTTGTCGTCGTTGTTGAGCTACTGATGCTGCTGCTGCCAACGCCGTAGTAGCCGCCGCCGCCGCCTCGATCAAATAATCGCTGGCGATGGTATCATATACCTCCCGGGGACTCACGTTGGTATCGCGACTCGCCACCATGGCATTATTATACTCCTCGAGACCATACGCGGCCGAATGGAATTTGGTCGCTACTGCTGCCGGTGGTAGTGCGACGGCTGGTTCATCGTCATCATCATACTCGTCATCACGGTCGTCGTCGTCGTCGATATCATTATATTCGTCTCCACGACTGCTGCTGCTACCGCTACTGCTAATTTCGATACTGTCATGACTACCATTATCGTCCGACGTCACGGTCACCACAACGGCACGATGGTCGTCGGCAGCCGCTGTTGCCGTTGCCGTCGTTGTTAATGTTGGAATTTCGAGAGGAGGGGGCGACGAAGATGTATACGTCGTGGACGATGCCACGGTGGGCGCGGTGCACGCCGTACTCGATGCTATCGATAACGATCGACGCAGGAACGATCGTCGATTGCTCGTTCGACTCACGCTGCTACTGGGAGCGTTGTGGTGGTTTTGGGAAGAATTGGAATGATAGGATCGTCGTAAACGCGACCGTCCGCGCGGACGCGCCGCCACGACGCCTGCGTTCGAGGGTGCCGATGTTACTCCCGCAATGACGATGATGCCGCTCGCGTTGTTGTTGTTAGGGTCGTCGATCGCCTGTACTACCACCCCCTCGTTCATGGACGCCAAGACCATGGCACGGACGTGTTCGATCGACCGACGCGACGAGGACGATGATCTGAATAATGGTGGGATGGATCGTGGACGTGGTGTCATGCTGCTGCGACTACTACTGCTTATTCCGCCGATGGAACAACTGCTTGCTGCTACCGACAACAACAACGGCGTGGGCGATGGGGGATGAGGACGTTGGTGACGAACACCAACTATTAAAGGAGACGACCGATTACTACTGCTTGACTTTAATAACGGGTAACCGAAGACGACGGCGTTGGGGTGATAGGAGGAGAAAATAACGATTGTTATGAAGAACACGCCACGGCACAGTGCTCTCTCCTCTCTCATCTTCTTTCTTCTCACCTCAACGTTATTGTTCTGTAGATATTTACGCACATAACAGTCGACGCGGCGCGGTACAACAACTGTAATAGAAGGTTTATGTTCTTCAGCAAGAAGAAGAGTGATGGTGCAGGAGGAGGAGGAGCGCATAATGTTCAATCGTCCAGCATCAGCAGCAGCGCAGTAGTAGGCGGAGGAGGGATGGATACATTAAGTCCCACATCATTCGCGAGAGAATTCGACGCATTAGACCAGGTCGTAGCGGCTGCCACCCCCAGTAATAGTAGTAGCACTTACAACAACAACACCAACAATGCTGTAGCCTCCGCCAACGTTTCCACCAATAATAATAGTCAATCGCTCATCAACGAAATGAAAAGTTTAAAATTACAAGACAATAGCAGTAGTGGTGGCGGTAAGAGGAATGCCAAGAATCAACAACAACAACAACAACAACGCAAGAATAAGAACAAGACTGCTGCTACATTATCTTCTTCATTGATGAACAATGTACTCGATAATTTTAACAATGATGATTCGGACGGGGTATTTGAAGATGTCGAGGAGGGGGGGGATGGTGGTAATACTAGCGGGACACAGACCCCGCCCTTGGATAAGAATAATAACAACAATAACAACAACTCGGCTAGTGGTGGAGGGAGAAGGAGAGGAGGCGGGGCTGGTGGAGGAGGCGGAGGGAGTAATAAATTCTGGAGGCAGAAGGGTAGTGCTGGAGGTGGAAGTGGGAATAAGAAACAACATGATTATCGAGGAAAGAAGAAGTTTGGCGGTCGCTACCCCGGCGGTCCGTCATCCTCCACTGCTACTACTACTAATACAACTAGGGGAGGGGATGCTGCTGCATCAACGGGAACAATTAATACCGTCTCTCGTGGAGGATTCCGGCCATCGACGACCGACTATTCCACCGAAGGGAGTGGTGGATCCAAGGGAAATAGTAGCATTAGCCGCTCACCATCGATATATTCATCGTCCAGGTCCGGAGATGGAGACTTGTCCGAATCATCACATTCTGATGCATGGAATAGCGATCGCGGTGGTCACGGTGGCGATGGCGGTGGTAGAGGAAGGGGAATGGGCGGAGGGGGGGATGGTGGCGCCAAACGACATTCCTCATCGTCAAGCAGTAGCATGGGAGATGCGTACGATGATGCAAGTCTTGGTACGACAGAAAGTGAGGGTGAATATGATGACAATGACGATATCAAGAAGGGTAGTAAGAAAGGTGGTGGTGGTGGTGGAGGGCATGAAAGTGACTCGGCTGAGGATTATACTGACGACGAGGATGAGGGAGAAGATGGGTACAAGGCTGGGGGGTATCATCCTGTTAGTATTGGTGAAGTGTACAATCAACGGTGCGTGTTGTTGTTAGTTGTTCTTCTTCAGTGTCGTGTGTTTGTTTGATTTTTTGTTATCGTTCTGTGAATGTTTGATCTCACCGTCAAAATATATGTTTGTCTCCACACAATAATATACATCAACCAATAAATAGATATGTCATTATCAAAAAATTAGGATGGGGACACTTCTCCACAGTCTGGATGGTCAAGGATCGTAAACTTGGTACCACCGCGACCAATATCATAGGTGGTGGCGGAACAAACCAGCCAATATTCTTCGCCCTTAAGGTACAGAAGTCTGCCGAACATTACACAGAGGCAGCAATGGATGAAGTTGAATTACTTGACTGTGTGGCACAAGAACGTAAAAAGTGTGAGGTGTCCCTCGTTTCACAGGGACCCATGTGTCGTGACCTTGATGGTATACGTGCTATTGATAACGTAGATTACTCCCGTCATGTTGCCACGTTACATGATTCATTCTTCCACAATGGCCCGAACGGACGCCATATGTCCATGGTCTTTGGTATGTTAGGGTGTAACCTCCTAAGCGTGATAAAGGCATTTAATTATCGTGGCATACCTATCCCAGCCGTGAAGCGTATGATTAAGGGTGTATGCAAAGGACTTGACTTCCTCCATCGACGGTGTCATATTATACATACTGATTTGAAGCCTGAGAATATACTACTACAGTTTCCAGATCAGATATGTCCCCCATCGCTATTCGAGGAGGGGGCGGAGGGATATGATGAAGATGGCAACGATGATGATCATGCCGGGGATGATGATGATACCACAGGCACAGGTGGCGCACAAGCATTGTCACATCAGGGTGGGATGACAATTGACGAATTGGAGTTAGAGCTGAAGAATCCTAAGCTATCATCTGACAAGCGTAAGAAGTTCAAAAAACTACTTAAGAAGAAACGACAGCGGGAGCGTCGAAAGCAGGCAAATGCCTCCAATGCTAATGAGGATGGAACATATGACAAAGATTTTGATGCTCAGTCTGTACTGTCGGATGTAGATATGGAAACCTACTTTACTGGTAGTGATGGAACGGCCATGAAGACCTCACTTAACATTGATGGACAAGCATCGAAGGTTGATGATAATAAGTTCATAGTACGTAACTTTGCCCCACACAATGCACCCAGTGAGCAAACGGCAGGTATGATGAATGACACTGTAGTCCTAACGTCTGCTGGACGTGCCGAGGTCGAGGCGCATTTGGGTGCTTGTGGGTCATTAATGCGACGGCAACATCGTGTGGATGGTGTGGCTGAGGTGGCATTCTCAATGCGGGTGTATGGGACAGAGAATGAATTGTCAGAACAGGTATCAAAGGCCCTTGATGGGATTGCGTGGGAGGTGAAGGAGAATGGAAATGGAACAAAATTGTGGTGAGTGTTTACATTTCTTATATAACTTATCTACTTCGTTGTCTTTTTGTCTAAAGTTACATCTCTTGGCCTACAACGATAGGAGTTGCATGCTTTCAACTAAAAAAACCAGTGTTACTGGGGCGAATGAAAAACAAGTAAAGGCAATGTTTAGTATATCTCAAATGGGCCAGAAAGATGTGAACGCAGGAGTTATGAATGCCTGGACGAATGTTGCACGATTGATGGACTCTAATGTTGGTGAAAACAAATCACTAAAGGCACCATCAAGTACGTCAGGTATCCGAGCGAAGGCGTTAGGTTCACTCGCCATTCCTAGCAAGGCTCTTCCATTTGCGATATTTACTGTCCGATTTTCTGTTTTATCGACCATGGTAGTTTTGGGATTCTTAGAGTCACGTCTGCCGGGTGTCATGTTTTTTACATATCGACGAGATGAAGGGTCGCCCCCGATGGATTCGATATTGTTTGGACCGCATACACAAGTTATCTGCCGTCATCCACTCGCACTGCGACTGAAAGAAAATGGAGCAAAGCTTAATTCAGGTGGCGGGACTACTACAGCAGCATTGGCATCCAGCATATTTGGCTTTGATTTACGGTTGGTAAAGAATTTCAATGCCAAGGCACTGAATGAGGGTGGAAACAATTTCGACCTTTCGAATCCTAATCTTGAGACTGCAGTTCAATGGTGGAATGTCCGTCATCCAATATTTGAGCGAGTAAAATCATTCTTAGGGTTGGATCTCAAGACTGATGGCAATCTTGTTCCCACACCACAGGGGCAGGTGGTAACTGAAGGGAAGAAAAATGCACCGATTGATAATCAGAAGAACCAGGTTGCCAAACCTGTGTCACTGGCAGCGACCAAGGCAGCTATTGCCAAGGCATCTTACCAACCAGATCTAAAAGATATGGATGTGTTGATGAGATCTCGTGCTGTGATTGTTGATTTAGGAAATGCATGCTGGACACATAGGCATTTTAGTGAAGATATTCAAACGCGACAGTATCGTGCACCTGAAGTTTTGGTCGGGAGCAAGTGAGTTTATTTGTGTGAATGAGACTCTCATTTTCCCTGAGATTCTTCTGTTAATTCTAATTTCTTTCATTTTCTCTGAATCTATAGGTACGATGCATCTGCTGACATGTGGTCATTAGGTTGTATTACATTCGAATTGTTAACTGGTGATCTCTTATTTGACCCTCGTGCCGGTGATGATTATGACCGTGACGAAGATCATTTGGCCATGTTCCAGGAGCTACTGGGTAAGATGCCCAAAAAGCTTGCCTTGGCAGGTAAATATTCGAAGAATTTCTTTGATAAGAAGGGCAACCTGAAAAATATTAAGCAGTTGAAATTCTGGCCTGTCGACGAAGTATTACATGAAAAGTATCACTTTGCAAAAGAGGATGCCGAGGATGTGGCCGACTTTGTTACACCCTGTTTAGATTTTGACCCGAATGAAAGAGCAACGGGACTTGACTGCTTATGTAATGACTGGTTGCGGGAGGATAGAGAAGTTCGTGGCTGATCAAAAGAAGAGGCCTGCTACAGAGCAGTGGATCTCTTGTCGCTAATTGAGATTATTGTATTATAAGGTTTTAATGACTTAATTAACTGACGGATATTTCTCTACAATGATACTCATGTACTGTGCACATGGAGTTTTCAAAATTCCAGCTTTGACCAACATGTAGTACAAATATCCCACCCTGATGTCCTGTCTATTAGTCAGGTTGACGTAACAAATTATGTCAGCATTGATTGGTATGCAGTCTATTTCAACATCATCATCATCATCATCATCAACATCATCATCATCACTGTCCATCTCATTCCACATCGGCTCCTATGAGTCGGGAGGCAGGCGAAGCTCTTTCTACGCCACTAAAGACGAATCTAGCCTCGGCATTTGCGTCACCTCCTACACATCACTCAATGCTCGTCTGTATGCTCCGTCCCGCGGTCACGACATCATCCGCCGCCCCACCACCTTTGTCTTTGTACACGTCGTCATTTGCCGAGCTGGTATCTTATTCCACGACGACGACGACGGATGATAATTCTTTGTCAACAATAAGCATCAGCACGTCGCTATCATCATCAATGCCGATGGCATCAACAACAACAACATTATCATCATATTCTCCCGACACACGTGTCTTTGAGGCCATCGGTCCAGACCCCTCGGTACTCGCATCATTCGGAATAGTTGTACTATTATGCATCGCGGCCGGATATGTTTGGGCCAATGATGTAGTGCCGGTATCACGGACCAAGCTTGCTATATCGAAAAATCGAGGCGAGGTTCGTGATTATTTAGACAGCTTGCGACCTGAATCTGGTGCGACGATGGAGGAGGTGGAGGATGGAGTGGAGGAGATTCACGATATTATTTCGGATGGAACTGCACAACAACTTGCATCAAGTACTACCACTACTCTGTCCGACGCGGACGATGATCCGAGTAGTATTCTCACGACGACGATGGAACAACGACAACAAAAAAATGACAATGTCATAGTGAAACCAAATGTAGGGGATGGTCGTGATTTCGAACGATGGTTATTTACCGATTGGTTGAACAAACCTAACATGAGCAAGGGTGGACGACGGAAGGACCCTGCGCTTCCTATATTAAAAGATGCAAAGTGGAATTCGGGTGACAATCCAGTATTAGTTACGGCAGCGATCATGATTCTAGGGGTTGTGGTGGCATCCATCACTGAAAGAATTGTAACATGAGAGCATGGTTGGTGGTGGTTTATTTATCAGTCAATGAGCAGTTTTAATGGTCGTCGTTTTACACCACAGCCCCACCATCCATAAGTGCCCGATGTTTCTCCCGTAAAGCCTTTTGTGCATCCTTAATTTGCTTCAGTCGCTGACGCAGCGCTGTAGCCTCTGACATCTTCTCGGTACTAATATCAGTGATAAACACTCCTGGCGATGGATTCAAAGTGTCAAGATCGATGTGAGCCTTTTGGAGGACTTCAACTAATGCAGCCATATCCCTCTCGCCATCATTTGAGCTTCTTTTGAGCTTGCCCTCCAACATGAGATTCTGAAAGTTGGAAGTTTGTTGTGCCTCTAAAATTGAGGACTGTGTTCGTATCTTCAACTCAACTGTTTCTTTCACAAGAGCCTGTAGCTTTTGAAACAAAACTTCGTGGTCCCACTCAATCTCCTGCAATTCATCTTGTGCTAAACGCAGGTCTTCCTTCTCAGCATCTAGATCCCGTTTGAGCATGTGGAATTCAACCACATCCTTCTGTAGCTGTAGCAGTTCTCTTGTGTTGGTTTCAAGTGGGACAACAATATCCTTGTTCCGATCGTGTAATTGTTTCAATATCCGTCGATCATGTCGATCCTGTTCTCGTAGCAACACAGCCTCCCTCCGAAGTGTAGCAATTCTATCCAAATTCTTGGTCATGGTGGTGTTATTACTTGTTCGTATTTGCTGCATTTCTCGATCATTTGTTTCTTTGAGTAATTGAATGGCATGCTCATTCGCAATATCAAGCTCCGTCGTTTCATTCGTAAGTCGTTTCTCATAGTCTTCTCGTGTACGCTTGAATTTTTGTTCATAGTGGATCGCCAAGGTCCCCACCCTACGACTAGCCTCTTCCCGCAAGGCCGTCATCTCGTCATTACAGTCGCCACTAATGGATAGTTTAAGAGTGTCATATGTCCTCGTAGTTTCTGCCATCCGATTGGATATGTCGTGTACATCATTGTACAGCTGTCCAAACTCATTGTGATGCCCGTCTGCCAATGATTGGAGGTTACTAAAAAGCTCTGATGTCTTGGCGGATATCTCGTCTTGATTTGCAAACAACAGTTGTTTAATCTGTTGCTTGTATACACCAAGATCAATGGTGTGTTTATCCTTGATACCCTCAAACCGATGGTCCCTGTCATTGAGAACGCGACGTCTCTCATCCTGTGTCTTCTTGTCGGTTTCCCAATATCCCTTCAATAATTCTGTCTGCGATAGGAAATGCCCTTCCAGAGAAGTCTCACGTTCTTTCTCGCCCCGCAATGACAATGCCACAAGAAGGAGATCTTGCCGGAGCTGTTCCTCTGGGTCGACCTCCTTCTTCCTCTTCGAGTCGCCTTTCTTCTTGGGTGGCATCGTGTGATGATATGGAAGGAGGAGAAGTCGAGGAGGAGGACTGTTGCGATTTATTGTGCGCATTTCCTTAGCTGCATTTGAATTTTATTTTGTATAGATTCAGATTCTCATTTCTTATGGTTGTTATTGCTGTCTAATGTTGTGTTATCGCTGTCTATCAATTTTACATAATGTATGTACGTCTATCATTTATTCACATCATGTCTGAACATGCTCCACCGACTGTTTTGCCAATGCACGAAGAGCCCTCGAGGATTCTGCACCCGTGGCGTCAACAAGATCGGAGAATACTCCACCTTGCATATCCAGCAGGTCAGAAGGCGTGCCAAATTCTACGGCACGTCCAGCGTCCATGACTAGAATTACATCATAGTCCATAATGGTGTTGAGACGATGAGCAATCGTAATAATCGTTGTATTCGAGAACCTAGTTCGTAGCATCTTTTGAATGAAGGTATCTGTTTCACCGTCGATGCTTGCCGTTGCTTCATCCAAGAACAACAGCTTTGGCTGAGACAGGAGCGAACGGGCCAAGTTCAATAGCTGGCATTCACCCACAGAGAAGTTGGAGCCCCCCTCTTCTAATGGCATATACATCATAGATTCATCGTCTCCCAGCCGTACGGACGATAATGCATCCATAATTTCTGCATCGCCATGTTGACCAAATGGATCAAGACAATCTCGAATGGTAGCACCTGCCAGGAAAGGATCTTGTGGGATGATCGCCATGCCACGGCCTCTGACGTCAGACAGCCCTAGTTTACCGAGGTCGATACCATCAAGAAGAATATGTCCAGACTCTATTTCGACCAAACGAAACAATGCGACTGCAAGGGACGACTTCCCGGTCCCTGTTCTTCCAACAACACCACATGTCTTGCCAGCGGGTATCTTAAAGGAGAGATTGTTGAGAACCAGTGGCAAACCCTCACGGTACCGTAGAGACACATCTTTGAACTCCAAAACACCCTCCTTTGGCCAACTTTGAGGTGGTTTATTCGCATCATCCGACTTCATGGCTTGTTCGCGTGGGAGATCGGCCATCGCATCGACGCGCTCAATTGCGGTAATGGCGGCCTCTGCTTCGCTGAAGTTGTCACATACGAAATTCAAAGTTATTGTAAAGTGACAACTCCAAATGATGAGGATCCCAATCAGACCGGCATCTAATCTAAGAACTTCATTTAAGCATACCACAAGAACGCCTGATACCAGAACGACAGTTGATCCGAGGAGCTCCATGCGAATCGCCAGCCACCTTTGTGCAGACATGAAATTCAACACAGCGGAGCAATTCTCATCGGCATGTAATCGAAACTTGTTGATGAAGTTCTTCTCCTGACAAAAGACACGTATAGTTGCCGAACCTTCCATGCCTTCGGTGACCATGGACTGCAGTGGTGATCTGCTTAATGCATCAAGACGTTGTAAATCGGGCCCGGACAGACGATAGTGTTTCATTAATGCGTAGTATATTAAGGATAGTGGAAAAATAACGAGGGCGGAGTACGGTAGTATACTAACTTGAATGACGACTCCTGCCACGTACCAGCTGAGACTGATCATGAGCACGCTCATAACCTGGGTAAGATTGACATCATTGATGTCTGTGTCATAAGTGAACCTATTCAGAATTCTTCCCATAGGCACACTTTCGAAGTAACTCATTGGTGCTCTGAGTACGCTCACAAGCATATTGTTGAAGACATTACGTGCCGCTCGTCCTCCACCGGTAACGCCCCATTCAGAACGAAGTCCTGTTGCGATGGCTGAGACGAGAATTATAATCCAGTAATATTTCAGATACTTTGCCTGTGCTGACAACCCATCACTTTGAGGAGGGAATTCAACCCCAATATACGTCACAGTTTTGTATGCACCCGAAGTCCACGCCGCCAAGAAAAACTCGACGGCAACGTAAGCGATTCGATCGATAACCATGAACGACATTTGGAGTAGGAAAAAGTAAAGTCCCCCGGCACGCTTGAACCATAGAAGCCAAGTCCTCATGCTTGACAGGCCATGTTCACGAGTCTCGGTCTGGATCAATCGGCCCTTCTTAGACAGACCGTCTTTTTCCTCTCGTGTCGTCTTACTGTCCTGATCACAACCAACATCTTTCTGATTGTCATCCTCCTCTCTAACCGATAAACGAATGTGATCTACTGCTCGCATAACACGTTCGTCGTCGGGTTGATATTTTTGGAGTTCTTCCCAGGTCCCCAGGAGGCAATTTTTACCATCCACAATCAGCAGGATTCTACTGACAGCGCGATTAGTAACGAGATAGGACGCGTGCGTAACGAGCAGCACTGCCGAATTAGAAAATAGTCCATCTGCCGAACCGATAAGACGGTCAAAGACAAGAGATCCAGTGCCAGCATCTAGTGCACTGAAGGGGTCATCAAGCACAACCAGAGACGATTTGGCGTATGCTGCCCTTGCCAATGATATCCTTTGTTTCTGCCCACCACTAAGGGTCACTCCTCTCTCACCAATTTCAGTGGCATCCCCTGCCTCGCCGAGTTGTTCAAGATCTGGTCTTAAACAACAAGCATCTAATACTCTGTCGTACCACTCCTGATCATACGGTCTTCCGAATAGGATGTTTTCTCGTACAGTCAAATTTAGGACGAATGGAGTTTGAGGGACGTATGCAACCCGTCCAGTTATTTTGACGCTGTCAGATTTGCCAATATATTGTGCATCACCCAGTATACCATTAATGAGTGTTGACTTGCCACATCCCACTGGTCCGCATACAGCAATGACCTCACCCCTATTGACAGTGAAATCGAAATCTGACACCTCGAATCCCGCCGAACCAACGCCACCAACACGGAATGCAGCCGAAGATAATGTTAATGGTGCAAGCATAGAAGTATCATCGTTGTCATCGATAGAGTCGTCGTGATCGTCATCCTGCTTCAAGCGAATTTCACGGTCTAAAAATGATGCAATCCGTCGTGCCGCACTGATTGCTTGAGCAACTTTACCCATCATCCGTCCAGCAAAGTTGATTGGAAAACGCAATGCCGATAAAAGGATTAAAACACCGAATGCATCACTCGTTGTCAATATATTCTCTCCACCATTAATCAATACATATGTTGTAAATGTTGCAGCCGTTGCCAGAACTGGGCTGGTTACCATTATTAATAATGTCGTGGCCCATACGGCCATCTCACGTCTGAGGAATACCAATTCCTGATTACGGATTTCGCTAATACGATGTAAATACCCCTCCCCTTGATTATTAAGCTTGGTCACTCTTATCCCACGCAACATACTCGCGACCAGTTCGACACGTGAATCGGTAAGTGCCACACGTTGGGTACGGAACTTCATCATGCCCGCCATGACACGTTCCACAATTGGTACAAACCCAATAAGTACAGCCACGCCCACGAGTGAACTCGGACCAAGTGTCTGATACAAAAAGAAACTAACAAGGAGGACACTTAATGGTAAAGCCCAAATCAAATGACCTTCCTGTGTCACTTCATATAACTTTTGTGCATCCACGGCCATGAGATTGGCAACCTCACCAGAAGTCAATCCAACTTTTCCATCAGGACTGAGTTTCAAACTACGAACGTATATAGCATTAATCAATGCCCCTCGCATTGCAGCGCCTGCCTTGGTTGACAAATGTCTATGACGATGATTGGCTAATCCATTAATGACACTGACACCAAATATGGATATCGCCCATGGCAAACCAATACGGACTATGGGTAAATGTGGATTACTTTCCACGACACGTATTAATCCACGTATTAGTAATGGCAATGCAGTACCACAAATAACAACAAAGAGTTCACAAAATCCCGCTGGGATGAAGGACGGAGATGCAATTGTCCATAGTGCACGTAGTAGTCGTCGATAAGTAGAAGTAGTGTTGGTCGTAGTGTTGTTCGCTGAGCGTTGGAAGGATTCCTCGAATTTGGCAATTAGCTCAATTGAACGCATACTGCGTGGTACGACATATAAGTCAGAAGCTGACAGTCCTTCTTCTTCTGCTGCTTCTGCTTTCGTGCTGCTGTCACCCTCCATCGTTGTTGTTGTTGCGTTGATATCACCCACACGTCGTTTACGCCGACGTGACGCACCAGTATTCAACACGGCACTCATGTACGAATATGTCCATTGCTCATACATTCGAGAACAAAATTCATATGCTCGTCGACAATTGAACGAACTATTGCTACGTCTTCCCTGCTGTCGGCGTGCGGCGGATGCTGTTGTGTGGCCACCATCGTCATCGACAGCCCGCAACGAACAGTCCTCCGGCCATCGATCCAAATGACGACGCATATTTTTTTGCCTTCTTATTCCTCCTCCTCCATTATTAGTTGTCGTATCGTCCGTCGTATCTGCACAGCCGCCGGGCGAAGAAGAAGCGACGACGCCGCCAATGCCGATGCCATCGTCAGATTTCTTTTCCTCTTCTACTGGCATCATCATCTTTGTGCTGTCTGCGTCAGTAGGTAGGCGCGACTAATAACCCGATAATGGAGAGAAAGGAATCCAATGGGAGGGAGGGTCGTGGCAGCGAGTTTGGACCAGTTTGCCGCTAAAAAATGGGCGCAGTTTTGCACTCAAAACAAGGCAACGAAGGTGAACCGTCCACCGGCCTCATTCATCAATGAACGGCCGCCATTTAGAGCGGCCACCGCGCCGCGCCGCAACCTACCTCGTCGGCGGACTCGGCGGACTCGTTTGGTGGCGGCGCGGCGGTCGTGGGCGGCTCGGGGGTTGAGTAGCGGTCGCTTTGCTGTCGCCGGCACGTGTTTTTGCACTGTGTGAGGTCGAATATTGGAAATACCCCTTCAATCAACCAGATGAGTGTTTTAGAGGCTCCGTTGAGCCTCATATGCATCGGATATTGTCGGGCGTCAACGAGCGGAGAGGCGGAGAAGTGGTCGAACTGTAAAATCGGTGGTAATTTAATGCACGAATGAGAGGGTTTGGCAGGAAATGAGAGGTACTTCATGAAATAATCAACAAATGACACAAAAAACGGCTACTAATTGACGGGGGATGATAGTAGGATGGATTCGGCGTGATGGAATGGCAAGAATGAGGATGGCAGGTGTAGTACCTACCCCATTGAGTGGAGCATGCATTTCATGGGATTTGCTAGTGAATTACTATGGGATGAGTGAAATATTAACCCAGCTGCTTTCGGAACAATGTGACAATTAACAACCACTGGAGAGACTATTAGAATAGTGTTCATAATCTAAAAAATTGTACTTTATCACACCAATTTGATAATACCAGCCATTAACCCCATCATAATTAGCAGTGTAATTGAATGTAAATAGGGGAATTAGCCCTAAGTGGTCCAAGACACGATGCCAAGAAAACGAAGTGCCCTCCCGCCCATTGGACTGAAGAAAGTACAGGGACTGCCTGCAGAGCTACTATCCCTCTCTACCACACAAAGTCATCAATGGGGGGAAAAAATTAAAGATATTCGATATCAGTACATCATATCAAAGCCCATGATCTGGCACCATTGGGTATACCATAACTTTTTCCAATTCATGATATTGATCGAGATATTGGTATTCAACGCCATCAACTTGCCTAAAAATGACTTGGCGGAGCCCCTATCTGCGATCATGCCCACTTGAAGGTGCAAGTTCAATGACAAAATTGGCGAGGAAGACATATGAAGGAAATAGTGTTTGATATATCATTAAAGAGCCAAATTTAATGTAGATTTCATTGGGACTATCTATTTTGATTGTATTTCTATTGCCCATGAAGTATTCACATACTTCCCAACACGCTATTTTGACCACCTAATAGCTTCTCCAATACTTGTATCTGGTGTGATCCGGCCTAGCATATTACTATTAGACATATAAAGAACAATATCCTTCGCTGGATCACATGGGATACTCAGTAGTAAGGACCTTAAAAAAATTGGGGCGATTTCAGAAAATGAGGCGATTTCACACACGTTTGGAACGTTTGAATTCATTTTGTTATTCCCTTGATTCATTCAACAAATTGAAAAAACGTGTGGAAGAGAGGGATAGCTGCATTGACTCCGGAAGCATGGCAAAAGTTTCAACTTGTTGTTGACACACAATGCACAATGGTTGATTGGACAATGAAGAACCCATTGTTATGTTTGGCGTGAATTGTTAGTAGGAGGCAGCTGGAAAAGGCACAGATATTAGCGGCATACATATTGAAAATGTAGCGCCTCGCTGCATTAGTTGCCATGTTTGTTAGCGGAAGAGCCACAAATTCAAGTAAGTTTGTTAATTTCAACAACGCAAACCTTTGTGGAGAGGGCATCATATCTATTTCGAAGCCCTGGCTGATGCTAGTTCCAAGTTGCAGGTATTACGCCTTTGCCACAATCGAATTGATAATATCGAATCGGCTCTTTGCCTTTCCAGGTCACTGAAGTCGCACATTTGCATCATTCATCTTCATTTGAATCACTGTGACCTTGGAAGTAGTTCAGAAATGCTCTTGGTCATATTTCAATCAGATGTTAAATATATCAACCTGGACAACAACAATATTGACTCATCGGTGGCAGTCACCACATTGTGACCTTGGGAGTTCTCCAGAAATACTCTCGGTCATATTACAGTCAGACGTTGAGTATATTGGTCTTGACAACAACAATATTGACTCATTGGGGGCGGTCAAAATTGACGAGTATCTTGAGGGTGATCCACCCATAAAATGTTTGTCCCTTGGTCAGAACCGTAAATGATGATTTTGCTATACTCATCTCACAAGCCCTGAAGAGGAACACAAACCTAAAGTCAATAAATCTTCTTTTGAATAATTTCTCATCAATTGGTGTGAAGGCACTACTCACTTGTGTCTTTGACAACTCAAATTTGAATGCCATATCAGAATCTAATCACTTGTTGGAAATGTTATCAATCTTCTATGCTTCTAAGGGAACAAACGGCAGGTTGCTCGATTGTATGAATAGATTGCTAGAAATTAATCAGACAATTTACTAAAAAATGATTGTTTAGTAGTTCCTATCTATACTAGTTCCCGTTGCTTCATTGACCAATGCTGCAAGCTTTGCATGGAAAGGACCATACCCACCAGGTATCCAAGCATTCGGGGCAGGAAATGTATCAGACACAACTGCTGTTGTTGATCTAGTACCACCAACTACAACATCTTCCATTCGTTTGCGTGTCAGAGCTGACTCGACCTCCATCCCTATTGGTATTAACAGCTTAAGATGACCTTCGTCTGCCACTTCTTTGATTAGATGTTTAGTAAACAATTCCCACGATAGTACAAGTGATGGAATTTTAAGTTCCTTTGGTGGTCTATTCTTCTGTTTACGATGGACTTCCCCAGTTACTGACGATCGAGAATACTCCTGTGGTTGACTAATATACCAACCAAAGATTGAGGCATCTAGTAGCCATATACCGCGACTGCGAAGATCTTCAAGTACCTTCAGTTTGGCTTGTAATCTTTCCTCGACTGGTAAACCACCACCCTTTAAAAGATCCGATGCAAATGGAGAGCTAAACACTTTCTTCTTCGTTGTTGATGTTGCTGCTGTCTTTGCGACGTAATCTACACCTCTTGCGCATGCAGCAAGCAAGGTCCAAAACTGTGGTGTACCTTTGTTTGTCTTATGAATCACATCATCACCGCTACTATGCAAGGATTCATTTTCACCATAGGCTAGACAATAAACAAGTGACACAAACTCTCTCGGCCCAAAGTATTTATCTTGAAGCATTCCAAAGCCTGGTCCGTTTGCACACTCCTAATTTTGCATGTCGCATCTTCAATGAGCGCATATAACAACCGAATTTAACAAATTATTAGTCTCTGGATGAAGCGTAGTACTCACCTTTGACGTGAATGCATGAGATTCAGCAAGTAAAATTACCTTTGTCACACTTGGTCGCCAATGATTGTAATACCGCCATGCCAATGCTACCACCTCCCAATCCTCACAATCACCCTTGGGTAAAAGAGATTCCATTGATGAATGTGCACTGCAAAGTAAATTAATTGTTGGTTTGACATACTGTGGACATATTACATCTCGTAGACATGTCGATGGCGAGCAAGAACGCATTGGTGGTCCATCATCCTCACAGGAAGTGTTACAACTCATTCGCATTTCCAAGGTAAATTTCCACATGAGACTATCAAGCTGCGGTAGTAATGACTTTTTACATTGTGATCCACCCAAATTTGTCTTCTTCGTTTTTTGCTTCTTCTTCCTTGGAGTATTATCATTTGTCTTATTGTTGCTATAATATTCGTCACCCTCTCCAACATTATTAGTATTCAAAGTGATTGCCCACTGTGGAGGTTTCCAGTGTCCTGTTACATGACCACTAGGAATCCATTTCCCACTTCGTCGCAATTTGCCTTGTATATTCCATTGATCACGCAAACTCACAGCTTCTTTGATAGGGTTGGCGTACGCTGCAGCATGTTGTTGTAATCTTACTGCTGGTATCAGTGCGATATTGATGGAATGAAATGTAGGTCTTACGTAATGATGTAATTCCTCTCTCATTTTTGTTGGCATACAATCAATAGTAGTAGTAGTCGGGAGTTTACGTGATGATAATTCATGCGAGGCTGGGATCATCGTGGAATGATTCTTCCGCTTTTGGCCGCCCTTTCTTGTGCTGCATTGATTTGGAAAACCAAAATCAATTACAGAAAATATACGTTTCTCAGCTGTAGGACCAGGAAACAACTTCATCTTCTCTAGATATGTATCGAGAATCCACTTATTATTCATAACCGTTTCATCTTTCTGACACAAAACAGCTTTTTCGGGTGTGACAACGTTCCTAACAGTTGAAGAAGGCAGAGCACTAATACTATCGTCATCATCATCATCAGTTGGAAATAACAACTGATGTTGTTGTTGTTGTTGTTCTTGTAGTTGCCGTTGGACGTAAAAATCACGACAATCCTCGATTGTCAATTGGCGATGAATACTTGGTTGCTTCTTTTGTTGTTTCGGTGGTGGAGTGTGTAATGTTATACTACTCGACGAGAGAATATCATGTGGTCGAGCAAGCACGATGTCGGTAGTACACTCATCAACATCTATACAATCACTACCCCCCCTGTTATTATCATTGTCTTCATCATTAGTCAAATCCAAAATCTCAGTAACATCTTCATCTACTTGTGGTCGAACAATAAACGCACATGGGATACATCGTGGATTCATTTCCCAATCACGCAATTGACATAACAAGTGGTATACCAAGGTATGTTCATTATTCTTGAGAAGTGCATCAATTTTTATTTTCAATATTCGTAATACAGGAGTAGTAGTAGTATATTGATCAATCCAACGACATTTAGTTTGTTTACGTAGTATCATGCCTGATGCAGGAAGATCGACATTTGTACGGGTACGTGGTTGTAGGTATCTTCTTTGTAATATTGCATATTCTTCCTTGTTGATACGAGGAGCGAACCATTCCGCAGCATTGCTGTTGATATTATCATTCGACACTGCCATTTCAGGACGGATCATCACCACGTTCTTTTCGTCACTCGTACCCGGCCTTGTTATTACATCCTCGTCATCGTTGTTATCAAGCAGCGTGCCATTGATTTTTCTCTCATCGACCAAATTACATCGTATGGTAACCTTGATATCCCTCGTCGTACGACGACCACTAACATCACCGTTGCTGTTGTTTCTCTTGCTGGTCTTTGTTGTTGTTGGTGTTGTTGTTGCTGCTATTGCTATTGCCCTCCTTCCTCCTCGACGCACAGACGCGATTAGTGGCGCGGAACGAAGAAAACGACGATACCATCGTGGCAGTTGTTGCTGTTCTTTTATTTTTGTTGGAGATGACGATGATGGCGATGATGATGATGATGATGATGATGATGATGGCGGAACTACTGCCACCTCGTCGTCGCCGTCCATCATGAATATCGTATCGTCTACGATACCCTTAGTGATCCATCGCCGGTAGCCGAACGAGTGCTACCACCGCGGTGGACGATCGGAAACTCTCCTTGCGTTATTTCCAGTACGAACATACACTTTGTATTAGGTATTAGTTGATATTCTACGTATGAGACATAACCTATGTATTCCATCAATTCACAAGATTCGAGTGTTCTTGTTTGAAACTCTTCACTTTAGGTTTATTCTTCTCGCTGAAAGGCCCCAGACACGAACAAGAGAAAAAAACTTCTTGAGCAAATAATAGAGACTTGTATCGTCAACCGAAGCGAGTACCATAGAACAAAGCCCAATCGCATTGCATGAACATTTCTCACGAGGAAGACGACATCTCGCCCGCGAGGTCTTTGCTCTTGTTGGCTCACTCCACTGGAGTGCCATCGCCTGCGGCGTTGCCAATGTCGATGCCGTCATCGAAGTATCGTCTCCATTCGTCGCCGTCTGTGTTGATGTCAGCCTCCACGGAAGGTTCACCCAAGAAGAAGCTTCACACGACTACGACTACAGTTACCAACATGAAGAAGTCGACGAAGCAGAATGTCACTGCTAAGAAAAGTACTAGTGAAACAATGAAGTCTTCAATGAAGAGGTATAATAATTACAACATCTTCTTCATGCTCGAGAGGCGGCGCCTTCTACTCCAGTCACGCGGAGGTGCCATGGCCATTACCGTAGGTGGGGTCGCCACCAGCAGTGTTGTTACCCCAGCTGTCGACAGTGTTGTTGAGGTAAACAATCGTCCACGACCCTCCAACAACGACATTACCAAGGAGGAGGAGAATCTACGGCCCCCAGGAGCCGTCCGAGGCTACACCAATCTTGTATTACCGGCGCTATGTCGCCGGTATGCCGACCTACCATTGTCTTGTAACAATTGGTTCGAGGAACTCGTAGCCACCAGGGATAGCAAGCGTCGACACTGTAAGAGGCAGGGCCTCATCCCCTTTGTCGACTTGGCACGTATGATTGCGACGAATTATAGGGAGGTAGATGGTGAGACAAAGGCTTTCGTCAACGAGGTGGCATTACGGATTGCCTTGTACAATCATGATTTGGAAAGTAAGGAGATGAAGAAGTGTGAGGACAGTGTTGAACTGGTAATAAGTCCATGTCCAACAGACAGGACACAGAAGGAGATGAAGGCAGGACAAGGACAGGAGAAGGAGGTAGGTACGAAGACGTCGTTGAAGAATGATGATCCATCGAAGAACAACAAGGCGAGGGACGGGGCCATGTCGACAATGATGACGACACAGTTGCCACCCCGAATAGTTCATTCCGCCACTATGATGCCACGTACTTTAACCGCCTCTGCTCTCCCAAGCCCTATGGTGAGCTACGACTTCGAACTTGCACGACTCCGGAGTGAGGCCGAAATGGCCGCTTTCGCACGTATCGAGATAGAGCAACGAATTACTCAGCTTCAAATGCAGCACTATCATCAACTACCTCTACAGGAGCAGCAACGTGCGTCTCGTCAACATGAACTACTTAACATTCTCCATCGTGGGAATCTTCTGCTCACGAGGATTAATAACAATCCTGGTATTATGGGACGAGTAAGTATTGTTCCTTCTGGCGCATCGATCTTGTCGTCCGAAGACAATGTCGACATCCGACGCCGCCGGATTTCGGGTGTGATTCCTGAAGTGGTCAACAATGACCTACTACGTGAAAAATGAAAGTAGAAGACCAAGACGCGGACTGAGGTTGAACGAGGACATTGAATCATCAAAGAGACGCATGTCATTTCTGAGTTATATTATATGGGATCGTTGAATTTAATCTGATGAACGATTGCTGCATTACATTATATTGAGAAGAACTTTAAACTATATTATCTATAAGATTACTTTTGGAAAATTGTCCCCTTTTGTGTTCATCTGCTTTTTAACAAACGTTATACAGAGGTATCTTAAGGTCCCTGCTCATCTTGAGGTCGGCTGATCTTCAGATTATTGACAGTATCGTGCAAAACGATTCCCGATTTCTTATTGGCATGCCCCATGCCTCATTCTTAGGTATCGTTTCGAAAGCTTGACCCCTGGTTCGTATGTCTGGCTACTGGAGTTGACTGGAAGACAGAGTTTCGGCCATGTCATTTCATCCTTCAACCTTCAACCTCCTTCAACGCTCGCTCCCACTGCAATCAACTGCCCAGGAATTGCTTCGACGTAACCAAGCACGGCACCAGCGACACCTGGGGAAGGAAGGATTCCCAGACCATGAATAATGGCAATAAGCATCCTCGATTGGTAACACCATCCGCACGCCGCACTGTTTCCAAGAGAAGGAGGAATTCGAACCACCATGAATAACGGCAATGACCAACAGTCATCGAGTAGTAATACTATAGTCGGTCGGATCCGACGCTACAGTGAGCAAACAAAATCATATCGAAAATGGGAGGATATTGTTTATACTCCCACAACTACCAATCGCGACCATGGGACTACTAAACACGATGATCAACGAATAGTCATCGGTCTACATCGAGGTGGGAAATTAACATTCTATCCAAATATGTTACCAATTGGAAAGCAACGTGTAGAATTACAAACCGCCATGCGTACATGTAAGTTGTATCGACAATATACACGCAGTCAAGTGTATTATGAACCACGATTTCACGTTTTGTTGTCACAGTCAGCAGAAGTGGATGTGTCGTCATCACCAACTGATGCCGAATCTCTCTCACTCACGGCAGCACGTGGTTACTCCTATCACGGCGTCACAATGAGGGCGCAGCCTATATCTCAAGTACCAGCCATATCAACCTACGCTGCTGAATTAGCAACTTTGTACAACCTCCCCAATCAAACATGGGATATAGGTGTCGATTGTATAATATATAGAGATGGACATGATAGTATAGGGTGGCATGCGGATGATAGTCAGGGTGAATCGATTATATTGTGTGTTGTGATTGCACATTCACCAAGTTGCAGTAGTAATAATAGTAAAAGCAGGACTGGTGATTTTGATAGTAGTAATAATTGCGGTAATAATATTCCACCACGGAGTGTACATATACGGCCTAAAAATAATATACATGGTAAAAAGAAGAAGAGCAAGTGTCACCTACAAGAGGGTGATGAGGAGATACAATTGTATACACATGAAGGTGACGGGTATGAGATGGATGGTTATATGCAATATAATTATGAACATTGTGTACCTAAAAAGTGTATTGATACATCACATCGATTTGTATTAATTTTTAGACATGGCAATGTGGCATCTGTTCCTATCGATTCCGGTGTGGCACTAACTGAATTGGCGTATGTACGAAGTGATGGGGTACTAATAGAGGAAAGAATAGGTGATGAGGAGGAGGATAATTTATCCTTAAAGGAAAATAATGGCATTGCTGATTGTGAGGGTAGGAATAATGATAATCATGATGAAGATGTAACATCACTCTTCTCACTATTGAGAGTGAAACGTCCATTAGTATCATTTGGTCATCCGCCAATACACAATTTAATTACCGAAGGATCATTATATACCCGTCGTCATCTCTATTCAACTTACGCCCATCGTGCGGATCAACGTGGCGTGAACGGCAATATGGTGCATGGATGTGATTCCATCGTTGTTAGTCGACAAAGTTTGAATCATCGTGAGGAAGATGGTCTATGTTGGCTTCGGTATACTAGTAATCGGGGTCAAGGTGGGGGTGCATTGTTGATTAGTCATGTACGACAATTACCCATTCGTGTATTCCGTTCATCAAAAATTAATAACACTTTATACTCGCCACCAGAATTTCACGACGGTAAAACATCCTACAGATATGATGGATTGTATGTCGTAACTAGAGTATGGGATCAAACTGGTCAATTAGTAACACTGTCTGGCAGAGGAGGACTAGGTGGGGAGAAGGAGGAGGATTCAGTGAAGAAGTTTCCTGGAGATGGTATACAATACACATTTCATCTTGAACGGCTTTTATGTAAATCTTCTCTCCCATTAGCATTGATAGATGATGTTGAGAATACTAATGAGCTAAGTATAAATGAACTATGGACAAAGATTCAAATCTCACATTATGGACGTACTACAGCTGATTGGAGCACAAAGCAGGAGAGTCGAGTTGATCATGAACCACGAAAGCTGATGTACAATATCAAGGAAATTAACTTAAATGGGATATCAAAATTAGCATTGACGAAACCCAGATCTTATCAATTCCATGAGGGAAACCGGAAGGGAGATCAGACAAAAAGGAAGGCAAAGGAAGGTGCAGTACAATCAATGTACAATCTCGCAGTTGATGCAATCGACGAAATTGAAAAATTAATCTTGGTTGAGCATTGGCAAAATTCATTTCATCTCACTTGCGGGGCTATTATTGCACTTGAATCATTTGTGTTGGAATCCATGCTAGCCATCTTTGATTGTACATTGCAACAACCATTCGTGCCACCTTTACCAAAGTGTCTTGATATATTACCAGAACTTGTTAATGATGTTCCAAGGAAAGAAGATGCCGATGACTCAACAATAAATACACCTTTGCAGAAGCTACAACATAACATACAAAGTTTAATCTCATCGCGTTGGAGAGTGTGCAATAGTTCTCTTGAGTTCGTAAGGAAAAATCATTTGTATGAAGATACTTTTTTGACTTCGTCGACGCTACCAAGTTGGTCGTATAATAATATGCCATTACATCAAAGTTTAGTCTCATCACGGTGGAAAGATGGGCGGTCATATCATGATCATCTTTCTTCAACGTGTCGTCCACTTAATAATCATCCCAAGTTACTCTTGCGGCGGAAACAATCCAAACAGGTGAGTTATAAATTGTGCGCATGTGTCATTATTTATGAATGACTGATAACTCAATACACACCCATTACCGTCGTTTGATACTTCAGATATTCCAAGTTTGGCTTGATGATAGGAAGAGGGATTGGAGCACAAAGCAGGAGAGTCGAGTTGAAAATGAACCACGAAAGCTGATGCACAATATCAAGGAAATTAACTTAAATGGGATATCAAAATTAGCATTGACGAAACCCAGATCTTATAAATTCCACGAGGGAAAACGGAAGGGAGATCAGACAAAAAGGAAGGCAAAGGGAGATGCAGTACAAGCAACGTACGATCTCACAGTTGATGCAATTGACGAAATTGAAATTTTCTGTTATTCATTAATCTTGGTTGAGCATTGGCAAAATTCATTTCATCTCACTTGCGGGGCTATTATTGCACTTGAATCATTTGTGTTGGAATCCATGCTAGCCATCTTTGATTGTATGGCAATAAAGAAAAGAAGAAACGTGTTCTCGCAAGTGAAAGCCAATGTGAAGAGGAGATTACCCGACAAGTCCATGGCAAAAGTATCCATTAAGAAGCAGAAAAGACAATGTAGATGAGTCTCCTCTGGTAGTCAACAGCTTCATATAGGTAGTATTACAGATAACATACTAGCATAAACCGACTTAGATACCACTCTTACTAAATAATCATTAATTCTTCTGGAGGTTTACCTCCTGAAGCCCGGCAGCCCTTATTGTCCTGTCTTCTCTCTCTCTGTCCGCTCTCACGTAAGTTGATTCAGCATTACGCATGCTATGGTGAATGCTTCTTCCAACGCAGTAACGGCTGTCGTCTCGGCAATACACCACATTGTCTTCGTTCACGTAGTACTAAACTATATACACTATTAATGGTAGAAGAGATATCCACAAGGACTTGATCGCGCTAGATCAGCAACATGCAAACTGATTGACTGTTCCAAGTCAATGTGGCGACGTTATTACAATCTATATATAACAATCTATGCAACCTCTTGGAGCTCTCATCCTCGAGATGCCCATTCATCAGTCTCTCTCACACTCACAAGCCTCGGTCACAAGTGGTCACAAGCCCACCTCTCATTGTTTCTACGCACTCATGTTATCTACATACTCTTCCGAACAATGATACCTCTGCAAAAGCTACATACTTTGTTCCAAGTTGTTCACGGGTGAATCAACATAGTCCCAAGACCCTCAGACTTGTCGTCAACCTTCAAATACCTCCAACTCAATACCACTACCGGACTGGCGATTGATGGTGGACTCTACAATGCCAGAGAGAGAATGGGGGAGAATTTGGGATTGAGATTTTGGCAGAAAGTGAAATGGGGGAGGAAGCCAGCCTGACTCTCAGCAAGGGGATAAGTTTGCCGAATTGTGGCACATGGCTTGCGATGTCATCTTGCCCAAGCAATCCCGTGGTAGCAAGGGCCCGACCCGTCAAAGTAGCTGTGTTCTTCATCATTATATTGGAATTGATCGCCTTGCTCAAAGAGCGACGCATCAACATGATGATCTTGAGCCGAGTGTTCTACAACCATGATGGTGGAGCGGGAATGGAACACTCACCAGAATTCATTGTAAATCATGTGCTGAATTGCACATCAAACAATGACAGTCTACCAAGTGGCTGGTGTTTAGAATTGCACAGTCAAACGCCACGCTATATTCGTGATGCCAGCATCAGCAAAGTGAATCTATCCACCATACCATTAGTAACAATTCAGCATTACACACACAAGGGATATGAAAAGTGCCTTGCGGGAAAAACAATAGTTTTTATTGAAGATTCACGTGTACGGTTTCAGTACCTAAATCTTGCACAATTTCTAATGTCGTCACCATCAGGTTTTATGCGTTGCAGTGATCATCTTACTCGTCGTAATGGATCATTACTTCATCCTGATCAAGCATGTTATTTAATTGGAGTCAATGCAGAAAAGTTAAAAGTCTGGCACACGACTAGTACCAACTTACTGAATTCAACTGATCAATTACATCTATGCGACTGTTATCGTCACATACCGTTTCGTCCAAACATAGAACTAACAACCGAGAATCGATTCATCAAACGGTACACACAATTTGGCGAGATAAACTTAATATATTTACAATCTTTTGTTGACAAGGTCACAATGAATCAAGACTTTCCTCCTTACTCTTCCTTCCTGCCTGACGGGACCAACAAGAACCGCTGTGAAGTAGGTGACTGTAGTCCCAACAAGAGGACAGTTGTGTTTACTGGGACTGTGAATGATACTGTATGGAATATCTTGCCCCGATTGAATACTACACATGCATTTGTCAATTTTGGATGGAGAGAGGAGGACGATGAGAAACAAACAAAGCAATCTGCAATTTCTTGTACGTTGAAAGATTTTAACAAACATTACTCAAACATAAGGACACAGCTAATCACTACCCCACCCAGCAAAGAATACATATCAAATACTGCCAATTACTTTGATATAGCAAAGCTGGAATGTAATTGTAATGTGTTTGATCGTACTACCATGACTAAAGATGTGCCTTCAGACTGGTATTTTGATAATGTTCATGTGCTTGGTGTATTGAATGAAGAGTATAATCATCAACTGATTGAATCCATTTGTCCAATGTTTTGAGAAGCAGGTTTGATGGAATTGTCGAATTACTATCTCTGTTATTGGTTGTTGACAAGAATAATACTAAGTATCAACTTACTACATAATCAATCAAAATTCTGGAAGTGGATTCCTCTCTCTTCTCCCCTCCCTTCCGTTCAAAAAGAGATGCCGAAAGGAAAGGACGGTTTTTTTTTTCGCGCTAAAAATTTAAGGGGTATGTGACCGAGTTGTATAACTTCTCGCTATGATTAACCCAACTCCGTTAATTGATGGGGATGATGAACGTGTCATGGAATCATTGGATATTCCCCTGCTCGCTGTTTGCCGTCATCTGCTTCAACCGAGCGGGCAAATTGTCGGCAAGCACGTCTCTGATGTGATTCTGCCATCGTTTCCAACATTCTGCTCAGCCATACCAACTGAAATAGGAGGTCGGGCGGCCCTTGCATCAATCGATGGCCGTACTTCACTAACACACGAGCGAGTCCGAGACTTCTGCATAGACGACTTCGGTCCGTCTCTCCACTCTCTCGGCTACGGCCAAGGTGATCGTATCGCTCTCGTCTTGCCCAATGGACCAGAATTGGCATTAGCGATATTCGCCACAGCTCAATGGGCAAGTTGTGTCCCACTGAATGCGAATGGGGCTATTTCCGAGCTTGAGGCAGATCTATTGCGGTGTGGTGCCAATCTGGTCATAGGACCGTACAGCGGACCGATGACAGTGACATCATCACCAGCAAATGAAAAGATAGACTGGTCAGTCTTTCGGACCATAGAAAAGTGTGCAATCAAGATAGGCATACCATTTGTTGGGCTACTTCCAAGTCCTACAGAAGCAGGAACCTTCAGTCTTATGCACTGTGATCAGTTAGTACAGCCAAAATATCATACTCTTATGCCCCATCTGAATCTACGCGACGACAAAGCTCTCTCAGTGGCGCCCAATGGAGCCAACGATGAAGTACTTGTTTTATTCACGTCTGGTACAACGGGAAACAAGAAGCTCGTACCCCATGTCATGGGTGACATA
>Ga0247831_1002111_pt1 | contig 33882 bp, 25 predicted proteins | sample LaCruzMarch2015__9_FD_192406 | JGI IMG/M metagenome (GOLD analysis project Ga0247831, IMG submission 192406) | Freshwater microbial communities from meromictic Lake La Cruz, Castile-La Mancha, Spain - LaCruzMarch2015_1m | ecosystem: Environmental > Aquatic > Freshwater > Lake | place: Spain...
TTCTGACACCGGCCGTCGTGCACACTGGCGAGGCCACGGCAATCCTCGAGGCGCGGGCCTCCGTGCTGGCCGCCGCTCATGCCCGCCACCCAGAGCGGTTCGTCCAAGGCGTTCCGAGGCCGCTTACACCGGCAACGGAAGTCTGGATCAACCCACCCGAAAATCGGCCAACAGTCCGCACACTTGAACTACCCCGCGACACTAAATTCGTTCCGCAGCTGTCTCAAAGTCATTGACACGTTCCGCATTCGACACGCTGCTCGAGGCTAAGGTGCTCATTGAGCGGTGGAGGCAGCACTACAACACTGTCCGGCCCCACAGTGCCCTTGGGTATCGCCCACCGGCCCCAGAGGCGCGGCAGCCCTGTGCGGTCGCCTCGGCTACGCCTCGGCAACCGCACAGGGCTGGTCTGATGGAGGGCAACAACCTAACTTAAAAACCGGCGTCATTCATGGGGGCAGGTCGGGCTGCAGTGGACGACGCGATCCTCTTCGGGATCCTCCTGCGGTATTGCGCCCGCCCGCCCTTCGCGCTGAAGCGGCTCTCTGTTACTCGTGACGTGAGCGGCCGCATCGCCCGTGTCCGCACGTGCTGCCCAGGCAAAAGTCCGCCAACTAGGTCGGCTCGGGCCGCTCGCGAAAGTCCACGCGGCCGGCGGGCATGGGGGTGACGGTCATGGCGCCGCAGGCTGTTGCTACACGACGGTAAAGCCGCGCTCGCACGACACCTCACGGATTGCGTCGGCGAAAGGACAGCCCGGCCAATGGCACGTTCGCAACCGATTCCCATCTGATGAGCGGCTCGTGAGCTGAGGGCGGGGTCTTCCTGGCCCCAAAAGTCGTTCCAGGAACGCCGGGCTTACCACTTGAAGTAGCGTTTTTCTTACCGTCGGCGCGGAGCCTCTCCGCGTCCGGCCGCGTGGCGGCTTCGTTGATGCTCGCGCCGGGCACCGGTCAGAGGCTGTGGATATCGATCACGGGCATCTCGTCCGGCGAGGCTTGAGAACGTCGCGATCGTCATGGATCTGCACGAGTTCGCCCCAGTCGGTGGGTGGGCCCCGGGCCGGCGAGAGGGGTGGTGGCTCCAGCGGCTCGCCGAGGTGTGTCAGGATCTTTCGGATCGGCCCGGTTGTCACGACCGAACGACTTGTCCTTGGTCAGGCCCCCGGCGGTTTTCCCGCCCGGTGTGCATCATCCTGCCCTTGCTCGGCAGCTGAGCGACGTCTCGATGCACCGTCAGACGGGGTTGGGGGGCCGCGGTCATCCAAGATGGCTGCCGCGATCATCACCAGATAGGCGAGGGGCAAGACGACTGCCGCCAGGACGTTCACCCGGCGACGAGCGATGGCGTTTTTCCGCAAGAGCAACTCCGCAGCACTCGCCATGACCAGGAGCGCTACGAATGCATAGGTCAAGACGAACAGTCGGTCGATCACCGTCAGGTAGCCGACGTGCGGCAGATTGAAGCTGATGGCGAAGTGAGTGGCGATGCAGGCAAGCAGCGCCGTCAGGCAGATCGACACGCGGTCGGCAAACGCTTCCAGTGGCACGAGGAACACGGCACAGGCGATGAGAAAGATCAGCACGACCGGCCCGAACACCGTCCAGAGGTAAAACGCCCAGTTCCGGACGACGAAGATGCTCGCCTGAAACTCCGCAAAGCGTTCGGTACGGCCCGAGAGTTGCACGATCCGCGATTCGGCCGTCACGCCAGTGACCCGCAGTTCCTCGAAGGTGCTGTCGTGCTCCCAGCCCGGTTGGTTTGCCGACGGTATGAGCCGGACCCGGTCGGCATCGTAGAGAAACGATTGAATGCGAACGTCGAGTCTCTGCCTGTCGAAGGGGAAGCGGCGGAGGTCGAGATTCGCCCGAAACGTGGTCGTAAGCCCCACCGTGTGCTTCACGTGGCCCGACGGAAAGATCTCCAGCGACTGGTTCGTGACCGTCGGCTCCGACGTGTTCACGTATTCGATCTGGGGCCACCACATGGTCTTCAGCCGCTCGTCCACGGCGGCGTCGGCAAAGAGTTGCTCCTCACCGCCGCTTTGCGCCAGCCGGGGATCATCCCACTCGTACTCCAGATACAGGTCGGCGTCGAAGGTCTCGTCTTTCTCACTGACGGAATCGAGGTTGAGCAGAAAGAAATCGACCGTCACCGTGGTAACGCCAATCTGTGGGGGCGCATACACCTGCGCGGACGCCGACGTGGCGGCGAGCAGAGCGAGGACAGCGGAGAGAAAACGTCGCATCATGACGACCGGATCGGGTTCGGTGGTGGTGAGGATCGCGCCGCATGGACTGCCGACGCAATCCGTCTGGCCCGTGCCCACCGCTACGGCTTCGCGGACGGCATCTTCGGAGTGAAGGCCGGCGGCAACGGGTCGAAGGATAGATCGGCCAATGGCACTTCGGCAAGCGTCGGCCGAATGGGGCGGATCATGAGGAGCAACCGCCGGAGCTGATCGGGGCCGACTGATGCGGCCGTCTTCGCCGCGGATCACGGAGAGCCGCTCCAGCGCAAAGGGCGGCCGGGCACAGTATCGCAGAAGATGCTCGAGGGGCTGACAATAGACACGCAGTTGGAGACGAAAGAGCGTGATCCGCACGCTTGAGTCCACCGAAAACCCACTGTTCTCTCGAGCGATCATGGCGGCGGCCGCATCGGCGTCGAGGAGCCGCTGCATGCGGAACCAGCGCACGACACGACGGCGGACCTTCTCGGTGAAAGAGGCCAGATCCGCATCAGTCACCCTCGACAGCCTTCAGGAAGTCTTCCACCGTCAGGCCCGCTTGCGAAATGATCCTTCGCAAGGTACCGACACGGACCTGCTTGTGGTCAGGCACGACGACTCGGCATGCCGGCTCGGTGCGGGCCAGGATCATGTGGCTTCCTTTTTGCCGGCGAAACTCGAACTGCCGTCGCTCGAGCGCCGTCCGCACATCCTGGCCGCTCAAATCCGTTGGCAGCTTCGGCATATCGTTTCGCGATTAAGCGGCCTCGATCTCGACAAACTCTCTTCCGGATTCCGATGGAATTGGATCGCCCGATTCTCGGCAGTCCTCCAGGTACAGTTCAATCGCCTCACGAATATTTCGTAGTGCGTCTTCGCGGGTATCTCCCTGACTGACACATCCGGGAAGCGTGGGAACCGACACCACGAATCCTTCGTCGGGCTCCTGTTCAAGCACTACCGTAAATCGCATTGCATGGCTCCAAAGAAGTATGCCGACCAAACCCGCTCAGGCCGGCACCAAGCATCTGTACGCTTTGTACATCCCCGTGTTGAACGCTTCAACTTTCGTGAGTTAGCTCGTTTCACGCCGGCACGATCATCCCCTTGGGAAACGCGAGCCACGCGTCAGAGTCGGCGATCAGGCGGCGGGTATCGGGGCTGGCCCGGTATCCGAAGAAGAGCGGGTGGATGTCGGGGGATCGATCTTTTCGTCGCGAGCCAGTTGAGTCCGCACCCGTTCGACCGTCTCCATAAATTCGCGGAACTCATGGCTGGTTCAAGAAATGGGGAGAACGTCAATACCCATAAATATGGGACCCGAAATGCCGTTTTTACGGTTCCACCCCAATGCACATACGAGCGAGTGAGCCCGCGCCCGGCACTCGCGGGACGCGTATCTGTGCCTCCGGCTTGAAATCAGCGAGTACATCGATGTCGCTGCGAGCCGGGTCAAAATCTTCGCGAAGCACGGAGCCAAATACGCTCAGCCGCACGATGCCCCGGTCGCGGCAGAAGGCGGCCACACGTCTGGCGGTCGAGCACCTGCTTCGTCTTGCGAAAGACTTTCTTCCCGACCAGCTTCTCCCGTCGGTAGTGCCATGCCCCTGGTCCGCATGGTCATCGCCTCATACCTCAAGCGGAATCCTGACTTGGTCGACGTCGCCCATCGCTGCGACATGGACGGCACGGCGGAGCAGGATCTGCCGTAGCCAAAGACACTCCCCGTAAGGCAGGGAAAACCTGCCGTGAAACGCCGGAAGACTGCCCGGAGCAGTGCCGGGGGTGTGATGAGAGACTTCGTGTGCTTGACGGGTTGGGGGGGTGAGTAGAGATTGACGATCTAAATCTGCCCGGGTCCATGATCGTCGTGCCCGCCGAAAGGATCACGCACATGTCTCGCAGCTATCTAAAGGCACTCTCCCTTGGGCTGGCTGCATTGGCCTGCCTGCTGGCTTCCCATGCATTTGCGGAACCGATCCAGTGGGTCACGGTGGGCGATCCCCGAAACACGGCGGACAACACGACCTACGGTGATGTGCTTACTTCGTTCCAGATCATGAAGTACGAGTTCACAAACCAGCAGTACACCGAGTTCCTGAACTCCGTGGATGCATCGGGAACGAATCCCAACTCGGTCTACAACACCAACATGGGCAGCGACGTCCGGGGCGGGATTACGAACACCGGTACGACCAACGGCAGCCGCTATGCCGTGAAGACGAACATGGGCGACAAGCCGGTGAACTTCGTGAGTTGGTTTGATGCGGCACGGGTTTCCAACTGGTATCAGAACGGTGCAACGAGTTCGTCGAGCACGGAGACAGGGGCGTATACGCTCACTAGCGGGACCAGCGGCAACGCCCCTGCGGTCAACTCCGGCGCGACGTTCTACATCCCGACGGAAGACCAGTGGTACAAGGCGGCGTTCTACAAGGGCGGCAGCACGACCGCGGGCTACTGGGACTACGCTACGCAGAGCGACACGGCCCCCACGGCAGTGACTGCTGGCACGACCGGTATCGGCTCGGCAGGCAGCGCGGGCAACTTCGCAAACTACCTCGACGATGCGAACTGGAACGACCGAAGCGGCAACGTGACGACGGTCGGCACCAATGGTGTGTCGAGTGCTTACGGCGCGTTTGATATGAACGGGAACATCACGGAGTGGAACGACCTTACGGGGCTGGTGGCCGGCTCGACTCGTGGGGTGCGTGGCGGCTTTTGGGGTAGCTTCAGCGAGTCTTCCTTGCAGTCTTCCTTCAACCAAGCTATCGCCCCGTCGGACGAGAGCGACGTCTACGGTTTCCGTCTCGCAAGTCCCGTTGTCGTGCCCGAGCCATCGACGTGGGTGATGGCAGCGGGTGGGCTTGCCTGTGCGGGTTGGGGTGCGTGGCGGCGTCACGCTCGCCGATCTCGCCTTCCGCTCCGGATGCTGAGGAGCCGGTCAGAGGGAGCAATTTAAACACTTGCCGCCACGGGAGAGAAGCACGTATCGTGCCGAACACTACTGGCTGCGTGCCCTTTTCATTCCCTTTTTCATTCACTCTGCGCAGCACGGGCATCGCTGCGGCACGTCGAGGACGAGCGTGGCGGCGTAGCTCGCCTTCTCATAACCATCCCCCTTCTCCTCGGGATCGACGTGGTGCGCGACGACGAGCACCAGGTTGCCCTCCTTCGGCGTGTAGCTGCACCGGCCATCCGCGTCGGTCTTTCGTTCATGATTTGGGTCGAAGCCTTCGGCGAGCGTCGCCCCACGCGGGATGAACGACACGACCTGATCGGCAAGAGGCTTCCCCTTGAGCAGCAGACGCACGACGATCGGCTTGCCTGGACCGCAGGCGAGCAGCGGGTGGCTCTCCAGCACCAGTTCGAGCGGATGGCCGAGCGGCTCAAGGATCATGGCCGCCGGCTTGCCCGGGCTGTCGAGCGAATCGGAGGCGAGGAAGTAGGCCTTCCCTCCCTTGAATCCCATCGCCCCATGGCGGACTCCCTCGCGGTAGTGGGCCACGCAGTGGAGGCCCGCCGTGGCCGGCACGAATCGCGCCGTCCAGTAGCCCTCCTTCGGCGCGTAACCGAGATCGACCATATCGGGAACGAGGTCGGTTGTGCGTCCGTCGGGGCCGATCACGCCCACCTGTACGCCCTCGAGCGAGCCGAGCTTGCCGGCGATCTTGAAGTCGCGGTGCTCGTTGCCATGGTTGCCAAGAAAGAGACCGACGTGCACGACGTCATCGGGCTGAACCAGCCGTGGCGAGGCCTGCAGCCAGGTGTCGTGGGCATGGGCGGACGCGGTGGCCGCGACGATGAGCAGCACGGCGAGCAGAGCGATCCACCGGGGTTGCCCCTCGCGGGTCGAGCCGCAGAAACGTGCGTGAAAAGAATTCGATTGAAACATGAGGAAAATCCTTTCTCAGTAGTCGCCAGTCACCTGCTCGCCGCCGTTGATGCTGTGGAGGTCGCGATGGAGATCCTTGTCGGTCTTGTCCGACAAGAGCACCACCCGGCCATCTCCAAAGAGCACGTTCGCCCCACCGGGATGAAAACTCTTCGGGCCAAAGAAGCCCGACCAGTGGACGACATAGTCGGGGATCGTGCTGTTGGGCGGCAGAAAGCCATTGGTGAGGCTGTTCCCCGCCGTCGTGGCCGCCCAGGCCTGCCCTCGACCTCGCATCGAAGGCGAGCCGGCATGTCGCCACGACGTCAACTCCTTCCATCGGTTGACCAAGTCATCAGCCTGCTGCGTGGTCGGATTTGTCATGCTGCCGGTTTTGAGCGTCGATGAGTTCCATCCATGGGTCGAGGAGGCGTTCGCCGTATACTGATAGGGCATCAGGGGTGGTGAGCCGGCGGCAAAGGTGACAGAGTCGGCAGTCCCGTTGGCGATGCTGCGGACAGCTTCACTGGCAATGGCTGTCTTCGACGTTCCGTCTGTGATGTTCGCGATCTTCACCTTCGATTTTTCAAAGACGATCCCATCGGTGGGCTTACTTAAGTCCCAGTAATACGTGCCTGCCCCATCGGCCCGCGCGCTGCCGATACTCACCATGTAGTTATTGCCGCCGTAGTCATAGCCGCTCGACTTATTGACAGTCGGTGCCGGATCACTCGGACACAAGAGCATCGGTACCGGTGTCGCAAAGAGCGTCACAAAAGCGGCTGTTGGCTGCTGCGCCGAGAAGTTCCCTGTGAAGGCCTGCTGCTTGAAATCGAACCGATCCGCGAGTCCGGCCTCCTCCGCGTAGGGCAACAGCCGCGAGTGGAATGACCAGCCCAAGCCGGTCGTCCCGCTGACTCTGACATCCGTCGGCGGAAAATGCCCACGAGCGCTCTCGTAATTGAACATCGCCAGTCCGAACTGCCGGAGGTTGTTGGTGCAGCTCGTTCGCCGCGCCGCCTCCCGGGCCGACTGCACGGCTGGCAGGAGCAGCCCGACAAGCGTGCCGATGATGGCGATCACCACCAAGAGTTCGACCAGCGTAAAACCGATTTTAAAAGGGGACTCAGCTCTTTTTCTGGTTTTTCTGGACATCGATGCAGACTCCCTGACGTCATATGCAAAGAACCTCATGCGCCGCCGTCGCGCACACTGCAGCGACGAAACGGCATCACGACCCGGCCGAAAAACTCTGGCCGCGCTGAGGGCAGCCAGTTCGCTCAGGCCGAGCGGGGCGGCGGAGCCGCCGGAGAGGCCGCCAGAGATTCACCCGATTCATCGCCGGGCGTGCACACGTCGAGCACGTGCATCACAAGAGACACCTCGAACCGCGGCGGCGGCAACGCCGCGCCGGCCGCGAACCACTCCGCCACGATGCCACCGCAGGCCAGCATGGCACGCAGCGTCACCGTGCGCGACCGCGGCTGGCATGACGGCTCGTCGCCAGGAGAAGCTTTTTCGGTCGTTGCTTCTTCGTTCGCTGACGACGTGGCCGCCATCGACTGCTCATGGCTGCAGATCTTTGTGTCTTCAAACACGACGGCGGCTGGCTGCCTGACCGTGCAACACGACTCATCGGCCGCAGGGGCCTTGCTTGAGCAGCACGACGACTTTGTGGCCTTCGCTACCACCTGACTGCCGCTCGCCACCCGCCGTTCGAGCGCCGCGAGCACCGCCGGCTCAACGCGATGAACTGTGGCCCAGGCAAGCGTCTCGGCCGGCGTGTTGCAGCAGCAACTGGTGAAGCACTGCTCAGCCGTGGCGCAGCCGCAGGGCTTGTCCATGCAGGGAAAGGGCCGCGAACGATCCTTGCCGGCCAGTCGCTTGGCGGCGGGCGAGTCCGGGGCAGCCGGCGCGATCATCCCAAACGGCAACGGCAGCCCCGAGGCCACAAGCGTGTAGCCGAGAATCGCCAGCCAGGTCGTGATCCGACGAAGCGGTGAATGGGGTCGCATAATAAGAGGATAGCCTCTGAAACGAAAAAGGCAACACAGCATCGAAAACGCGGGGGCAAGCAATGCGGGCCCAACCAGCCTCGTGGTATTTTGCCGCCACTCGCATTACGCTCTCCGGGCTGGCGGACTTTGCGGCTTGAGGGGCTTGGGAGGCGGCTGCCTCGCCGACCCCTGGCCAGCAGGCCTGACGCCACCCAACCGAATCCATGTGAAGCCACCAAGGAGTGACCGTGTACACGACTCGCCCAAACTCAGTGACGTGTTTTCCGCTCCTGCTGTTCGTTGTGCTGGCCGGAGAAGCCCTGGCCGATGATCCCGCGCCGGCCCCCGCAGCGACGGGCACGGCCAGCGAGCGACTCGCCGACTCCGTGAAGGATGCCGTCAAGGACGTGGTCAAGAACGCCATGGACGGAACGCTGAAGGACAAGGCGGCCGAAGTGGTCACGAACGTGCTGACGAGTCCCGCGGATAGCGGTTCGAAAGAGACGAAGATCGTCCTGCGAGTCTCGAAGGAATTTGTCCGTCAGCATGCGCCCCCGACCGTCGAGCACGTCGCCCCGGTCAACAAATGCCTGTTTGGGTCGCACGTCACTGGCACGGCCTTCACCCGAGGCAAGCCGGCGTTGACGATGAACACGGATCACGAAAAGCCGGTGTTCACGTTGCACTTTAAGGGAACGACAACGACGAAGACAGTGGCGTCGAAGCATCCCGTCAAGGCCTACAACACCGGCGTTGCGGTGTTCGACGTTCATCGGGAGATCCGGTTCGACGGCATGCAGTTCGTCGAGGGGCCCGAATCGATCGCGGCCACGTATTCTTCGAGGCTCGACGGCCTGGCCACGCCGCCTGGGCTGCGTGGCCGCATCGTGCGGCGATTCGCCACGCCGCAGATCGAGGCGATGAAGCCCAAGGCCGATGCCATTGCGCTTGCCGATACAAAGGCCACCGTGCTTGAGGCCTTCGGCAAACACTCTGACGAGATGGTGAGTGACCTCAACGCCCGTCTGCCATGGAAGCAGACGCTTACCCTGCTCATGCCGAACGACACCACGTGGAGCGGGCATTTTGTCAGCACGCAGGACTGGATCCTTGCCAGCCCGGGGCCGAAAGAAGCGGGTATTCCGCAGCTCCCCGAGGAGGAGTCGAAGCTGGGCGCCCCGATTGAACTCTGGGTTCACGGCAAGCCGGGGGACGGGACCGCGGCCAAGGTGATCGCAATGTGGAGCGCCGTGCATGTTGCCCTGGACACGTTCCGCGAGTCTGCACCGCAGGGGACCGTGAAACTGGAGGACATCAAACCGGCCATCGTCGGTGACTGGTGGGTGCTTCGAGTGGGGACAGATCTGGTCGAAGGCCTGGTCGACCAACTCCGGAAAGACGAGAGCGGGAACGAGCCCCGGTCGAGTCAACAGTAGAGTCCGTGGGCGGCTGACGTTCTCCCCACTGAGGCATCACGCACCTTCCCCACGTTTGATTGAACTAGAGAAGTCCAGACAAAGACACGAGAACGACCGACTCCCCTCGATTGGGTGAATGGTCACGAGAGCGTCTCCCGGCAGAAATGCACTTTGGCGCTCCGTTGACTGTGTTTTTTCGCCGTGGCGGCAGCCGACTATACTCCTAAGGTGATTCTTGGAGACGTCGCCCGTGCCTGCCGCGGTTCAGAGCCAGTCATTCATGGTGCGTGCCACGATTCTCTGTACGCAGGCGTGCCTGGTTTGCCTGCTCTGCGGGTGCGCCGCGGCGGGAGCGGCCGAGCCGACTCTTGAGCCAACTCTGACGGCAGCGGTCCGGTTCAATCGCGACATCCGGCCGATCCTCTCCGACAACTGCTTCGCCTGCCACGGGCCCGACGAGGATGATCGGGGCGGCGACCTGCGGCTCGACGTGCGGGAGGATGCGGTCGCCGACCGCGGCGGCTATGCGGCGATCGTGCCGGGCAATCCAGACGAGAGCGAGATCCTCCGCCGCATCCTGTCGCACGATTCTGACGAGGTGATGCCTCCGCCGCGGGCAAAAAAGACGCCGCTGACGGCCGCCCAGATCGAGACGCTCCGTCGCTGGATCGCCGAGGGCGCCCTCTACCAGAAGCACTGGGCCTTCGAGCCCGTCGAGCGACCGCAGCCGCCGGATGTGGCGGGATCGAAGTGGAGTCGAAACCCGATCGACGCGTTCATCGAGACGCGGCTCCACGCCGAAGGACTCACGCCCTCCCCCGAGGCAGACAAAGAGGTGCTCCTCCGCCGCGTGTCACTCGATCTCGTCGGGCTGCAGCCCACGCCCGACGAACTCGCAGCGTTTCTCGCCGACACCTCGCCCGATGCCTACGAGCGGGCCGTCGACCGGCTGCTCGCCTCTCCCCACTACGGCGAACGGTGGGGCCGACACTGGCTCGATCAGGCCCGCTATGCCGACTCCAACGGCTACTCGATCGACTCCGAGCGGACGATGTGGCCCTACCGCGATTGGGTGCTCGACGCCGTCAACCGCGACATGCCGTTCGACCAGTTCACCATCGAGCAACTCGCCGGCGATCTTCTGCCCAACGCGACGAAGCTGCAGCGGATCGCCTCCGGCTTCCAACGCAACACCATGATCAACGAAGAGGGCGGCTCGAAGCCGGAGCAGTTTCGCGTCGAGGCGGCTATCGACCGGGTGAACACGACGGGCGCGGTCTGGCTGGGGCTCACGGTGGGCTGCGCCCAGTGCCACACTCACAAGTACGATCCGATCTTGCACAAGGAGTATTTCCAACTCTTCGCCTTCTACGACAGCGACGCCGACGTGAACAACGTGGCCGACACGGTCGAGGCGGTGCCCGGCGAGATCATCGGAACCCCTGGTGCAGTCACGCGGCAGCAGCTCGATCAGGCCGACCGTGACGTCGCCCAGACCCGGGCGGCCGCTCGCGACCGGCTCGGAGAATGGGTGGCATCGTGGCCGTCGATCGAGGTCGAGGCGGCGCCCGGTCCAACGAATGTCTGGGCAGCGGTCGCGTCGGAGGTCTCAACCTCCGGCACGACGAAGATGTCGCTGCCGCTGACGGCCTCGTCATCGCCGATCGTCGCGTTGCGGCTGACCTTCCCGGCGGAAACACCTGAGGGCGAGGAAGCCCCCAGACGGTCGCATGCCAAGGACGACACGTTCGTGATCAGCGAGGTCACGGTGTCCACAGGGAGCAGGCCGGTGCCGCTGATGGCCGCCTTCGCCTCGATGGAGCGGCCGAAGTTCACCGCCGCACAGTCGGTGGACGGCAACGCGGCGACCGGCTGGAGCATCGAGCCAAAGGATCCGCTGGCAGACGCATCGCTCGTGGTCGTTCCCCGCGAGCCGATCCCGGCGGGCACGCCGCTCGTACTTTCAGTCGAGTTCCCGGCCAGCAAGCAGGCCGACAAGCAGGTCCCGCGCCGCATGTCGGTGGAAACGACCTCCGACCCGAAACTCGCGCCGCTCGATCCCCCAACCGTGGCGACGCTCGTCGATGCGATCAAGGCCTCCCGCTCGCAGGGCGACGGACCAAAAGAAGCCGACGTTCTGAAGGCATTCGCCGTCGTCGACGTCGAGCAGCACGCCGCGTCCTTCGACCGTGAGCAGCTCCGGCGGAAGGCGACCATCGGAAAGACGCTCGTCATGCGGCATCTGGCCAAACCGCGCGAGACCCTGCTGCACATCCGCGGCGACTATCTCAACCCGGACAAGAAGCTCGGCCCGCTCGTGCCTGGTACGCCTGCATTCCTGCCCCCGCTCGAGGCCTCTGCCAATGCCGCCGGCGGAACGGCCGCTCCCTTCCCGAACCGGCTCGATCTCGCCCGCTGGCTCGTGCGAGCCGACAACCCGCTCACGCCCCGCGTGACGGTGAACCGCGTCTGGATGCGATATTTCGGCCTCGGCCTCGTGGAGACCGAAAACGACTTCGGCACCCAGGGCTCGGCACCCTCCCATGCGGAACTGCTCGACTGGCTCGCCGACACGTTCGTGAAGGATGGCTGGTCGATGAAGAAACTGCACCGGTTGATCGTCACGAGCGCCACCTACCGCCAGTCTTCGGTCCATCGCGACGATCTGGCCGCCAAGGATCCCCGCAATCTTCTTCTTGGCCGGCAGAATCGAATCCGGCTCGACGCGGAGATCGTCCGTGACACGGCGATTCTGGCGGCGGGGCTCCTCTGCGACGACCTCGGCGGCCCGCCAGTCCATCCGCCGCAGCCGGACGGCGTCTATTCCTTCACCCAGACCGGTAAAACCTGGCGGACAGACACTGGCCCGCAGCGGTATCGGCGCAGCCTCTACACACAGTTCTATCGCAGCGCCCCACACCCGCTCTTCACGACGTTCGACGCACCGAGTTTTTCGACGGTCTGCACCCGCCGGGCCCCGTCCAACACGCCGCTGCAGTCCCTCATGCTGGCCAACGATCCGATCTTCGTCGAGGCGGCCAGCGCGATCGGCGATCGGGCGGTCGCGGCCGCAGGCGGGGACGCCGGAAAGGAGGGCGATTCGACAGCGCGTGCGATCGACCAGCTCTTCCGCTTCTGCCTGGCCCGACCGCCATCGGCCACGGAGCGGCGACTATCGGAGGGTTTTCTGCTCCAGCAGCGCGGCCACGAACCAGCCACTGCAGCCGAGGCTTGGCGTGCCCTGGCCCGCGGCGTCATCAATACCGACAATTTCACGACACGAGAGTAGCTCCACAATGCCTGCCGACAACCCGATCGAACATGAGTCACTCAAACATGTCACGCGGCGGCAGCTCTTCGCAGGCGCCGGCGTGAGCGTGGGCGCGATCGCGCTTGCCGACATGCTCCGAGCCGAGGAGCCGGCAGCAGAAACGGTCCGGCCGACCGCCGCCAGCCCCATGGCCGTGCGGCCGCCGCACTTCGCGCCACGGGCGAAGCGGGTGATTTTCCTGTTCATGGCCGGCGGCCCGAGCCAGTTTGAGCTGTTTGCCGACAAGCCAAAGCTGCGCGAACTCAACGGCCAGGCTCCGCCGGCAAGCCTGATGGCAGGCCGCCAGTTCGCCTTCCTCAAGGGCGACGAGAAGCTGCTCGGCACGAAGCGGAAGTTCGCCCGGCACGGCGAGTGCGGCATGGAGGTGAGCGAACTCCTGCCGCACACCGCGAAGATCGTCGACGACGTCTGCTGGGTGCGGTCGTGCACGACCGACGTGTTCAATCACGGGCCTGCGAAGCTCTTCATGAACACGGGCTTCCAGGTGCCGGGCCGCCCGTCGCTCGGCTCCTGGGTGACATACGGAATCGGCTCACCGTCCAGCGATCTGCCCGGGTTCGTCGTGCTGCAGAGCGGCCCCCGCGGGCCGCGGGCGGGTTCGGCACTCTGGTCGGCAGGCTTTTTGCCATCGAGCTATCAGGGTGTGCCGTTCCGTGGACAGGGCAACGCGATCCTCGACCTCAAGTCACCCGCAGGCGTGTCGGAGGAGGAGCAGCGGGAGCTCTTCGACTTCGTGCGCCGGCTCAACGAGGAGCGGCTGGCAGCGACCCACGATCCGGAGATCCAGACACGGATCAACGCCTACGAGATGGCCTACCGCATGCAGTCAAGCGCGCCGGAGCTGATGGATCTCGGCAACGAGTCAGCCGCGACGCTCGAAAGCTACGGTGTCACCCCTGGCAAGGCGTCGTTCGCCAACAACTGCCTGCTCGCGCGGCGGCTCTTGGAGCGGGGCGTGCGGTTCGTGCAGCTCTACCACACCAACTGGGACCACCACGGCGGCCCGGAGAATCTCGAAGGTGAGCTCGAGAAGGTCACCGGCGAGATCGACCGGCCCTGCGCCGCGCTCGTGAAGGATCTTCAGCAGCGGGGCCTGCTCGACGACACGCTCGTGATCTGGGGGGGCGAGTTCGGCCGTACGCCGATGGGCGAGATGCGGGCCCCGGTCGGCCGCGACCATCACGTCGAGGGTTACACGATGTGGTTCGCCGGAGGCGGCACGAAGCCGGGAGCGATCATCGGTGCCACCGACGAACTCGGCCTCGGGGTCACGGAGCAGAAGGTGCACGTCCACGACATCAATGCCACAATTCTTCATCTGCTCGGCTTCGACCACCAGCGGCTCACCTACCGGTTTCAGGGCCGTGACTTCCGTCTCACCGACGTTCACGGCGAACTTGTCTCCGCGATGCTGGCGTAAGGCCGCGAAGTTTATTGCGGCACCACCGTCTGCGCCCCGAGCCGCACTTCGCTCATGGTCGGCCAGCACGCCGGCCACAGCCCCGTGTGTGCCAATCGGGAGATCATGCCCGAGGGCTCAAGAACGGGTTCGACCACTTCTTCGGCTACAACTGCCAGCGGCACGCGCACAGCTCCTTCCCGACCTACCTCTACCGCGACGACCAGCGGTTCGAACTCCCCGGTAACTCCGGCAAGGGCGTCGGCAAGACGTATGAGCCAAAGACAAGAAGTAATCCCACCCATGAAGAAGGAGCCGATCGGAGGGAGCAAGTTAAAAACTTGCCGCCACGGGGGAACAGCACGTATCGTGCCGAACACTCCTGGCTGGTCCCCTTTTCAGCCCCGATCGACGCAGGAACTCCCGATTGGGAGCTGAACATTTCTGGTTCACGGGGGAATGCATCGCGTCGCGACCCTACGCGAACCACACCGACCGATTTTATCGCGAGTCCGCTGCATCGCTTGAAGAGAAAAAGGTGCCAGCCACCAAAAACAAGAAGGATGGAAAGTTGCCGAGGTTGAGTGGCTGACACCTTTTCCTTTTCTCTCCACGAGATACTCATCGGCCGGAGCATCGTTACGGAAGCGCCAGTCACCGGGCTCTTCTTTTTTTCTTGCGCGGCGAAGCGGCTCGTCACCGCGGTCCGCGCTCGTACGTGTAGGTCAGCGTGCCCTCGGCGAGCGTGATATTTTTGATCGCATCGAGCAAAGCGTCCCGCGTGGCGGCATTCCCGCGGAGTGTCGGCATCGCCGAGAGCGCATAGACGGTGACGTGATAGGTCTTCACGCCCGGCCCCTTGGAACACATCGGGGCATACTCGGGCCGGTTCTTGTCGTTGAGACCCGTCGTGCCGACGTTTGTCGAGTTTTTCGCTAGCTGCGTGGTAATGCCAGGGATACCGTAGACGACCCAGTACGATTTCACCTGATCCGGCGCCTGGTGCCAGAGGGAGATTGCGTAGGACTTCGTGCCGGGGGGGCCGGCCTGCCATGCGAGCGGCGGCGATGCGCCGGCACCGTCGCAGGTGAACTCCAGCGGCAGATTCCCGTCGGCACCGATGGCTGCACTCGTGACGGTGAGGCTGTCTGTTGCGGATGCTTTCGCGGATGACGCTCCGGACCGCTCGCGTCCGGCGGGCCGACTACTCCCTGACTGCGGCGGCGGTGGGCGATCGTCACCCGATCGCCGTGGCCCGCGTCCATCCTCGCCGCGCGGGCCCGGCCCTCCCCGCCCACCTGGCCCGGGGCCGCGGGGCGTGTAGTTTTCCGTGGTCTTCTTGCCCGAGGGAGCGGTGTAGTCGAACACCAGCGTGCCGTCGCCGTTCATGGTGTAGTCGACGAAACCCTGACGGCCGCCGACCTCGTAGGTGAGCCGGCGGCTCGTGAGCGTGGGCGCCGTATACCCCACGATGGTCGCGCCGCGGAGCGGCTGCAGCGACGGTCGCACCGGCTCGGCCCGCGGCTGCGGATCGACCTGGCCGTCCCGCTCGATCACCTCGCCATGAAATCCCCCGTTCAGATACGGATAGGTCTTCGTGGCGTGGTAGTGGTAGTTGCCATCGGCGTCCTCGTGGCCGTTGAATCGGTCGAGCCCCTTCACCGGCGACCCGTCGTGCTCCGAGTAGCCGTAGATTGGATAGCCGTCGAGCGCGTAGGCGATCGGCATCCCCTTGCCAACCTGTTTCTCGAGGTGCACCGGCGCGATGTGGTAGTGGTAGTCGTCGGCCCGGCCGCAGTGGCCGCCGTAGTCATCCAGTTCGCCGATAAGGAAGGCGTCTTCGCCACGGTTATTGAGCGGATTGAAGATGGGCACACCGTTGACGGCCAGAGCGATCGCCCCCCGCAGGAACCGGCCTTTCGTCGTGACCGGATTGGCCGCCGGCACCGGCTGCAGCGGAATCTGCCAGGCGTTGTCGCCGACATACTTCTGCGGCAGCGGCACCTGCTGCTGCCAGGCCCGGATGCCCACCATCAGCGGATGATCGGGGATGCCATTGCTTTCAACGAAGAAATATCGGTCGTCGCTCCGGCAGGAGATCGCCTTCAGGTCAACGAAGGGTTCGAAGGCCTTGGCGATCGTGCTGGCAGCCGCCTGCTTGGGCTCTGCGTTGGCCGAGAGCAGAAACCGCGAGGCGACGGGCGGAGGCGACTGGCGCTGAACAGCATCGTGGGCCTCCCGCGGATGTCGGTGCCACGGATGGGCAAACGCCGTGCCGGAGCCGGCAACGAGCACGAGGAGAAATACGATTGCAAACACACATTCCGAGCGGAAGGGAGTCATACTGTGTTCCTGCATTCATTGCATGGCGTTGTTGGCGGCTTTTGCCCGAACGCTCGGCGTGCCGGCCCGACGGTCGCCCGGAAACGTCCGGGAAGTCGAGCCGTCATGCGTACATACCTTCACGACATGACGAACGATTCTACACCGCCCGACCTTCCCCATCCACTCTCTGCAGAGCGTCAGGAGGAGTTTGTGGGCCTGCTGAATGCCGCCCACGGGCTGCTGCTGCGATATCTGATGTCGCTGGTGGTGAACCGGCATGACGCGGAGGACGTGCTGCAACGTGCCAGCCTGGTGATGTGGCGGCGTTTCGGCACGTTCGAGGCAGGCACCGACTTCATCGCCTGGGCCACGACCGTGGCATTTTACGAAGCCCGTAATTTTCAGCGAGTGACAGGGCGGTCGCGGGTGCAGTTCGATGATGAACTCATGCGCCATCTGGCCGCAGAGCGAGTGGAGCATGTCCGCCACTGGTCCCTGCGCACGGATGCCTTGGAACACTGCACGCGAAAGCTCGACGCCGCGAGCCGCCGGCTTGTGAAGGCCATCTACACCGATGGCACGCAGGCAGTCGAGGTCGCCCGTCAGCAGGGCTGCTCACCGAAGACCATCTACAACAAACTCACCTTCATTCGTCACGCACTCGCCGAGTGCGTGCAGCGCCGGATGGCAGAGGCCGTACTATGAATCCACCCGATCACCGCGAATGGCACCGGCTTTTCAATGCCGCGCTCAACGACGACATCAACGATGCCGACGCATTGCAACTCGCCGCCGTGCTGAAATCGAGCGCCGAGGCCCGTCAGCTTTGGTTTCTCTATCACGACAACGAGTGCTCCCTGGCCGAGATGAAACCTCCTGTGGAAATCAGGTCTCGAACGACGCGCCTGTCGTGGCTCTCCCGGCGCCCACTGACGGTGGCGGCTGCGGGATTGGTCATCGGCATGTTCAGTGCGTCGGTGGTCTGGGGGTATGTCGGGCCGTATGCAGGCAAGGTAGTCACCCTGTTGCAGGAGGGCTTCGAGTCGGGGCCGCCGCCGCTGGCGACGGGCATTCCTGTCGAGGCAGGTCACTGGAGCGGGGATTACTCGCAGGTCGTGGGCGAGTATCGAGGCGTGAAGCCGGCGGGCGGCAGGAAGATGCTGCGATTCCTGCGCTCAGACTACGAGGGCAAGCCAACGCGGGATGGCTTCATCGGAGACGTGTTCCGCATCATCGACCTGCGGAACTCGGAATACGACGTCGTCCGTGGAGATGCCTGCGTCTCTGTGGAGGCCCGGTTCCTTTCCCTGCCTCAAGAAGTTCCGGGCACTGCTTGCTGCGGCATCTCGATGCATGCGCTGGATGCCCTACCGACGCCTGATGAGCGCCTCGAGTTCATGGAAATAACCGATCGTGCGCCGTCAGCGGTTGCTGCCGGCAGCCTCCAGTCGGGCATGACCATCCTGGCGACTGCGGTGCGAACTGGGCGGTTCGAAACAACTCGCGACTCATGGGGGTTGGTGCGTGGTGAGTTGCGGCTGCCACCCGGTGCCCACTTTCTGCTCGTGCATCTCTCCTTGGTTGACCCGCGTGGCCCACGAGCACCGCAGCCTCGCGACTTCGCAGGACTGTTTGTCGATGATATTCGCGTGGTGCTCACCCACCGTCCACCGCTGCCGTGATGATCGCCCTGCTCCCCCTGGCTTTCGCGACCTTGTGACTCTGTGACCATGATTCGCATGACTTGCATGAAACAGATCCTTCCATACGTCCCCATCGCCGCCCTGCTGCTGGCGTGCGCTGTCCCCCTCGCCGCAGAGGAGGCTCCGGTCGTGGCCATGCCCTCGCAGCATCAGGCCCTGCTCAGAGACCACTGCGGCAAATGCCACGGCGAGCAGCAGCAAGAGGGTAACTTCCGCGTTGACGATCTGCCTCTCACCATCACCACGCTCGAATCAGCGGAACGCTGGCAGAAGGTGCTCAATCAGTTGAACTCGGGCGACATGCCGCCCGAAGACGAAAAGCAGCCGGATGGCGTGGCGAAGACTAATTTCCTCGACGATCTGGCCCACGTGATGGTCGAGGCCCGGCGGAGCCTCGGTGATCAGCACGGCGTCATCACCATGCGGCGGCTGAACCGGCGGGAATACCGGAACACGCTCCGCGAACTGCTCGGCGTGGAGATCAATGTGAGCGAACTGCCGCCGGATACCACCTCGGAGGGCTTCGATACGGCAGGGGCGAACCTGTTCATGTCGAGCAACCAGTTCGAGCAGTATCAGGCTCTCGGGCTCGAGGCCCTGACCGAGGCCTTCGAGCGGCAGGCGGTCGCGGCCGTCGAGAAGACCATGCGCTACGAAGCCGAGACGACGACGCCAAAGGTGCGCGACTTCGTGAAGCACCAAATCGACTCCAAGGAGCGGGCACAGAAATGGGTGAAGGCCGTGGAGGATGCGGCGGCGTTGCCTGAGAACGCCGACATCGTCGCCACGCTCAAAGCAGAAACGAAGAATGACTCGCGATTCCGACGCGAATGGGCCCGCATCCCCGGTGCTCCCAATCCCCGCGACTTCGGCTTCGACAAGAAAGGTGAGAACGATGCCGACCTCGCGAACGATTCGCTCCACGCAGGCTGGCTAAAGTATCACGAGTATTACATCGGCATGCCCGACGTGGATCGCGGCGCGTATCTCGGCACGCAGACCCGGCATCCGGCGGAACTCAACGTAAACTACATCGAGATCCTCATGCCCTACGACTGGCCGGTGGGCGAATACGTTGTCCGCGTTCGTGCGGCTGCCACAAAAGACTGCCCACCGGAGCGACGCTTCCTTGATTTCGGCATCCACGCCCGCACGGGGAGGGTCAAAGGCACGCGCGAGATCACCGGCACGATCGACAACCCGCAGGTGGTCGAATTCCCTCTCACGATGACCCGCGGCAATGCCACCGCCCGCGACAATCGCCTGCTCTTCATCCGCGAAAAAGGCAGCTGGGACACCAACGAAGAGGGCGGCCGCAAGCGCGAAGAGGCCGTGAAGCGCAACGGCATCGGCCCGGAACTCGTGCTGTGGGTGGATTGGATCGAGATCGAACGTCTGCCAGACGCTGCCAAGCCAAAGCCGCCCGGCATTGCAACGCTCGGCATTCCGCTCGACGACAAGTCGACCCCACCCACGCCGGACGAACTGCGTGCCGCCCTGGAGCAATTCACCCGAGAGGCTTTTCGCGGCAGGCCGGCCCCGTCGCACTTCATTGACCGCCTGCTGACGCGTTACGACGTGCGGCGGAAAGCGGGCGACAAGCACGCCGCGGCGCTCAAGCAGACCCTCTCGGTCGCGCTCGCCTCGCCGATGTTCCTTTACCTGGCCGAGCCATCGACCGACGGCACAAAACGCCCGCTCACCGATCAGGAACTCGCGGTCCGGCTCTCCTACTTCCTCTGGTCGGCGCCGCCCGATTCCGAACTTCGTGAGCTTGCCAAGACGGGCGCACTCTCCAACCCCAGCGTGCTCGCAACGCAGACCGATCGCCTTCTCGACGATCCGCGGTCGAAAGGCTTTCTGCTTCCTTTCATCGACCAATGGCTGGGCATGAGTCGTTTCGACTTCTTCGAGGTGAACCAGGCGCTCTACCCGCGCTTCGATACAGCGACCAAGGTTGCCGCCAAGGGGGAGGTCTACGAGACCGTTCACTACCTGATGCGCACCAACGGCAGGCTGGCCGATCTCCTCAAGTCAGATTATGTGCTGATCAATCGCGTTCTCGCGCACTACTATGGGCTGCAAGGCGTGAAGGGTGACGCCTACGAGAAGGTGACGCTATCCGCTGGGTCGCCGCGAGGCGGGCTAGTCGGCATGGCAGCCATTCTCTTCATGGGTGGCAATGGTGAACGCACGAGCCCCGTAGAACGCGGCGCCTGGGTCCTGCGCAAGCTTCTCAACGACCCGCCGCCGCCCGCGCCGGCGAACATCCCCGCGATCACCCGCCTCGCAGGGCAGGTGCTCACCCCCCGCGAGCGATTGCTCACGCATCAGGAAGACCCGCAATGCGCGAGCTGCCATCGCAAGATCGACCCCATCGGCTTGGGACTGGAGAACTTCGACGCCGCCGGGCAGTGGCGTACCGAGGACAGCTACACCGCCGTCGACGCCGCCGGCAAGCCCGATCAGAAGTCGAAGAAGACCTGGACGATCGATCCCGGCTCGGCCCTCCACAAAGGCCCAGCCTTCCAGGACTACTTTGCACTCCGCGACATTATCGCCTCAAAGCCTGATGCCTTCGCCCGCGGCTTCAGCACCGCGCTCATCGAGTTTGCACTCGGCCGAAGCATCGGCTTTCGCGATGAGCCGCTCATCGAAGAGATGCTGCGGGAATCGGAGAAGAAAAACCTTGCCGTCCGCGAATTCATCCACACGCTGGTCCGCAGCGAAGAGTTTCATACGAAGTAATTTCTTCAGGAACGAACATCATGAACATACCGCCCGTCCCGCGTCGCCACTTCCTCGCCTCCAGCACGGCGATCATTGCGCTGCCCATCCTCGACTCTCTCGGCTTTCGCCGCTTCGCCGCTGCCGCCGCGCTGGCCACGCCGCCAAAGCGACTCATCTTCCTCGGCTTCGGCTGGGGTATCACCACCGAAAGCTGGTTTCCCGACATCAAGCAGCCGGGCACCGATTACCCCCTGCCGGACGGCCTCAAGCCCCTGGCACGACACAAGTCCGATTTCACCATCGTGCAGAACCTCTGGAACAAATACTCCGGCGAAGGGCATGCAGGCAGCACGTGGTGGCTCACTGGGGCCAACCGGTTCGCAGAGCCTGGCCAGACCTTCCACAACAGCATCTCGGCCGATCAGGTTGCGGCTGCTCAGTTTGGCCTCGCCACCCGCTTTGCCTCGATCCCGCTCAACGGCAGTGAAAGCGGCGACGCCTCCGGGCATGGTCCGGGGCTCTCCATGGCGTGGGACATCAGTGGCAAGCCCATCGCCGGCCTCAACGGCCCCGTGCCCGCCTACAGCCGTCTCTTCATGAAAGACACCACGCCCATCGAGCAGCAGAAGGCGATGCTCATCGAGCGGCGCAGCGTTCTCGACACCGTGCAGGAAAACGCCCGCGACCTGCAACGCGGCCTCAGCAAGCACGACACCGCCAAGCTCGACGAGTATTTCCAGGGCATTCGCGACATCGAGACCCGCCTGAGCAAGGACGAGCAGTGGCTCGGCGTGCCCCAGCCGAAGACCGACCTGCCCGAGCCGCCCCCCGGCCTCGCCGGGCGCGAGGAAATCAAGCTCATGTATGACATCATCGTCGCCGCGATCCAGACCGACAGCACCCGCGTCCTCACCTACCGCCAGCCCGTGAGCACCCTGCTCACCAGCATCGGCATCAAGGTCGCCCCGCATGACATGAGCCACTACCACTCGACGATGGGCGAAAAGCTCGCCGCCTCGCAGCAGCGTGACATCACGCAGAGCGACCTCCTCGCCGGACTCATCGACAAGCTCAAGGCCACGAGGGAGGCCGATGGCAGCCGCCTCTTCGACCACGTCGCCCTCGCCTACGGCAGCAACATCCGCACGGAGCACAACCTCGACAACTGCCCCACGCTCCTCACCGGCGGTGGTGCCGGCATCAAGCTCGGCCACAACCTCGTCGTGTCGAAAGACACCCCGCTCTGCAACGCATGGCTCACGATGCTCAACGGCATCGGCGTCGACGCCGTACGCCACGGCGACAGCACCGGCGTGATCAAGGAACTCATCGCCTGACAGTCACTAGGCTCCTCCACCTTCTGAGACACAACCCCATGAAGCCCATCCATCGCCGCTGCTCCGCGGTCCTCGGCTCCGAGTTGACGCGTGGTGTGGCATCCGGGAGGGGAAATGAGTCCTGACCCCTTTTTGGCCTCTTGTCATGGCCGGTCGCCCAGACGGTAGAGGTGTGTCTTGGTCCGATGATAAATCGCACCATCGAATACCGCCGGCGAGGCCATGCAGCCATCGTCGAGTGTATTGGTCGCCAGCACCATCGAAGGATCGGCTGCCAACAGAACGAATGTCTCACCGCCCTGATTGCTCACATAGATGCGGCCGTCGGCGAGAATCGGAGACGCCGAGAACTCACCGCCGAGCCGCTTCTGCGAAAGGGCCTTGCCACCGAGGGCATCGAGCACGCTGGCAGTGCCCGTATCGCCGACGAGAAACAACCGCTCGCCGAGCACCAATTGCGAGGAGCGCGAACCGGTGCCCTGGGATGATTTCCAGGCGATCTGCGAACTGGTCACGTCGCCGGTGCCATCGGGCCGCACGGCCAGGAATTTCATGCCGCCGGCGGCCGTGTTGATGTAGACCATACCGTGGGCGAACAGTGGCCGTGCCGACGCATTCATACCCCCGTGCCTCACCCGCCAGACTTCCTCTCCCGAAGCCGGATCGTAGGCAATCGTGGCGCCGGCGCTGGGAATGACCACCTGTTCGCCGCTTTTGGTCCTGATCACCGTAGCCGTGGGATAGGCCTTCTTGGCATCGCCGTCAGTTGTGCCGTACTCAATGTTGCGATCCCTGCGCCACACGGTCTTGCCGGTCCTCTTGTCGAGGGCGACGGCATACTGCAGATCGAAACCATCGAGCGCGACAATCAGCAGATCACCGTGGAGAATCGGCGATGAGCCGGGGCCTCGGAAGTGGTTGCAGGGCAGATCCTGCCGGGACCAAATGATCTTTCCCGAAACAGTGTCGAGGCAGGCGGTGCCGGCGCTGCCGTAATGCAGGTAGAGCCGCTCCGCCTCGATCACGGGAGTGCAGGAGGCGTAGCTGTTGAACGGGTGGCAGAACTGCGGCGCGGCGATCTCAAACACGGTGATGTCGTGCACGATCTGGCCACTGTCGCAAGCCACCGCCACGGCAGAGAGCCGTGTGCCGTCCTCCGTTGCATTCGTGAGCCAAACGAGCTTGTCCCAGACGACAGGCGACGACCAGGCCTTTCCGGGGATCGCTGTCTTCCAGGCGACTCCCCGACCCTCGCTCCACTCCAGCGGAAGGTTACGGTCCTGCGAGACACCATCCCCAGTGGGGCCACGAAACTCGGGCCACGGCGTGGCAGCGACTCCAAGCCTCCCCGGGATCGGCATGGTCATCCCGACTATGGCGATCGAGGCCATGGCGAGGCGGCAGCCAAGTCTGCGACCGCGGTGGCAGGTACGCTGAAACAGCCAGCCGATCCACACACCCGCCCCCGCCGCATCTCCTGAGACCAGGCTGCGTGGGACAAACCCGCATGGGCGAGGCCGGGCGAAACAATAGGTCCATGTTCGTGCCACGAGCTCGACCTCCAGAAACGCCGGAAACGGGAACACGAGAAACTCGGCTGTCAGAAGGCACGACGACGACACGACTCACTGCTGTGCGGATGGCAGTTTCGGTGATAGTTTGCCGCCCGTCAAACCCGAATGGCCCAGGCAGGCAGGATGCCGATCGCCATCGCCGGACCTCAGTCGCTCACGCCCAAGGCTTGTATCAGGGGCTTGTATGCCCCGCCCCATAAAAGCCCTCGGCGTAAGCCGGGGGATCGGACGTAAGGAATCCCGTCGCTCACGCTCAGGGCTTGTATGCCCCGCCCCATAAAAGCCCTCGGCGTAAGCCGGGGGATCGGACGCTAGGAATCCCGTCGCTTACGCTCAGGGCTTGTATGGACGCTCCCATGCTCGGCAGCGAGGAATCCCGTCGCTCACGACCAAGGCTTGTATCACGGGCTTGTATGAACGCACGCATACAAGCCCCCGGCGCGAGTCGCGTTCGATATGCTTCTTGTGTGGATGTTCGTCAGGGTGCGGTCCGATCGTCGCAAAGAGATCTCCACACGAAACTCGCCACGACACGGCGACTGGCTCTTCGATCTTGACGATGCGGCCGAGGCCCGTACTTTCGTCGAGTTGCGGCAGAAAACGGCGATGCAGACGATCGCGAAAGTGCTCGCGGGTCAATAGACCTTAGGAGAGAACATGAATCGCAAGCGACCGCCTGGAGCAGTCTGTGGTGGCTTTTTACCTGTGACGGGCACGCGACCAGCGTTCTCGTGCACACGAGCCATCTGGTTTACACCAGTAATCTTCGCCGCGGTGGCCTGCGGCGGCGACGCTGCCGACCATGACAAGCGGATCACGACTGTCACGGCCATGCCGGGGCTCGTCGCCTTCTGGGACTTCACAGCCCGGGAACCGGCGGGCGAGCAACGGTTCGTCGCACGTGTGCCCGCCGATGCACCGACCAACTATCCGCTCGATGCCGGCAACTACGTCCGGGACTACTGGGGGGCGGGCCGGGAGGCAACATACGCCGACTTCCCGCTGCTGGGACGCGGTCCGTTCGGTGAGGCGATCCGCATCCAGCCGGAGAAAGACCCGAACTTCCGGCCGTTCCTCTTCGTGCCGCGGTCCAGACTGCACGACACGCCGCTCGACATCAAAGGGGATGGCGTGTCGTTGACGGTCGTCGTCTGGGCGATCCGCGAGAGCGGTAACCACGCCCTCGCCGGCATCTGGCACGAAGGAACCGATCTCAGACAGGATTCCACGCAGGGCATCCGGCGTGTGGAACGGGGCCAGCCGCCGGGGCATGGCTCGAGACCGGTCGCGAACTGGCGTCGCTGCGGCTCAACCCCTGGTGGTACCCCCACGGCATCTATACGCCCACCGACGCGGCCAGTGGTGGACCATTCACGATCGGTCGCGTGATCCACAGCAGCCGGAGCGTCGGCTTCACCGGCTGGATCGGCGGCGTGGCTGTCTTCGACCGCGTGCTCTCGGCCGCTGAGCTTGCCAGCCTCGCCGCCCTGGCAAACGTCCCGGAAGAGCGTGCGAAAACGCCACCGGGCACCGCGTTGCAGGCGATGCCCGGTGGCGATGGAAGAACTCAGTAGCGGAGGACGTACTGGCACATCGCGTAGTTATTGAACAGCATGATCGGCTGCGAGACCTGAAACTCGTAGCCGATGCCCACCTGCTGCCACGAGGACAGGTCGTACCAGAAGCCCACGGCGTTGGTGACGTAGCTCAGCCCCATCACCCCACCCGCACCAAGGTTGAGAAGACCACCTCCCTCGATCCCGAGCGATGGCAGAAAGGTTCCGTTCTGGTTGTAGTAGAACCAGTTGACCTCGTAGAAGGGCGTAAACTTTCCAAAACGCTTGTCGATGTGTGCCGACGTCAGAAAGTAGCCGGAGTCGAGCGAGTTCATCGCCATGTTCTGTCCCACTTGGACGATCGCATGAGCGTTTTCGGCGAACTCCTTGCCGACAACAGCATAGGCGGCCAGCAGGCCACTGCCCTGATTCTGGAAAATGTTGGCATAGCCCGTCGGTGCCTCATATTGCACGACCGCCGAGGCGATCGTCTGCGTTTCCGGGTCGCGATAGAAGGCATACTTTCCGCCCACAGCGAGGTTGGCAAGGCCGGTCTGGCTCGCGCCGATGCCAGGACTCAGCCGGACGATGCCGTCCTTGGCGGCAAACACCTCCAATCGCTCCGTGACGGCAGCCCGCAACTGCAGGGCATACACCTGGGCAGAGGTATCGCCGAGCGGCATGGCAGGATCAGACCATGCCGCGAGGAAAATACCGCGGGCCTCGGTCATCGCTCGCGGGTCCTTGAATTGAATCGGATTGGAAAACGGCTGCACAAACCCGTCGAAGGCGTGGTCGCTTTCGAAGAGCCGCCGACCGGTGCGGTTCGCGACTGACTTGTAATCAGTGAAAGGCTGGTCTTCGAGGTCGGCCGGCACCGTCGGCGTTTCCACCGCCTTGCCAGCCATGGCGAGAATCCCGTCCGGCCCGGCTGCCTCATCGACAACACTCATGTCAGCGGCCGCCGCCATCGTACTCCCGATCACACACGCAACAACAAACATGGACACCCGCATAACGCCCCCTTTTTGGTGGACCTACGCTATGTATGTCGCGTTATTCTATTCGTCGCTTGCGGATCGCGACACGAGAAGCACCCCACGCACGGCCTACAGTTTGCCTGACCCTCACAACCGTCGAGCAGCCTGCCATGGCACCGCCGCCGTGAAGGCGGCAGCGACGCAGGAGAACCCATCCAAGGTCTCGACAAGACTCGGCGGAGACATCTCAACGAAAGGCGATTGTTCCGCAATGAGTCGGGTTTGTGAAAGCCCTGGCGTTCAACAGTCTCGCGACAGCACAGTGAATCGGGACCGTCTCTCGATCAGCCAACGATCATTTTTGCCTGAGGTCGTTGTCCGAAGTCGCTAGGATTACTCGAGTCGTGCGTTACTCATAACCTGATATCCCGATCCGCAGGATCGTAAAGGACTCGCTTTGCCCATACGACGTTTTCATGCCTATTGTGTTGGTTTGCCTAAATCGGGCACACAATCCATTGCATGCATGTTTCAGTCTTACCGGAGCTTCCACGAGCCCGACGGGCAACACTTTTTGAAGCTCTTGGTTTCCTCCATGAAGAACGAGCTTCCTTGTGGGCAGATGAGGGACTTCCTGAGAGTCCAAGATCAGACCTATTCACCGGAGCTGATTTCGGCCCACCCGTACATCTACGTCCTCGATATGCTTATGGAGGAATTTCCCGCCGCTAAATTCATCCTGACCATCAGGGATCCCTTGAGTTGGCTCGATTCGTTTATCAACCATACGAAACCCAATCACACCGGGTATGTCGGCACACTCATTGGGAAACAGTTTCGTGATCTCCGGATGGGAACCTCGCAAGCACACCCTGCCGAGGAAGCATGCCTCCTTGAAAACGGGCTCTATACACTCGATGGCTATTTTGCCTATTGGACAAAGCACATACGACGCGCTCTCGACACGATTCCATCAGACAAACTGCTTGTCGTTAGAACCAATGACTTGGACCGCAGGGGAGACGAACTTGCGGCGTTCGTGGGCGTTGCAGCAACGAGTCTCAACCGTGAGAGTACGCACGTGCACAAGGCATTTCGGAAGCTTGGCGTGCTCGCAGAGCTCGATCGACACTATCTGGCCGAAAAGTGCATCCAGCATTGTGGCGAGCTCATGCTCACCTGGTTTCAAGATGACTACAAACATTTGGCAGCCCTCTGTGCCAATGACCGGTAACGCCCCTGCCGGTCTCCGACAAGAGAAGAGGGCTGGCAGACCGTGTCTCAACTGTAGGTCACTTTTGGGGGGAACACGCCCCACAGCAGACCGCATGTCAGCGACGGTACCCGCTTCTTGGAGAGATCGTTCCAGACGTTGACGCACCGTCCGTTAGGCACTTGGAGCGAGCGGCGACAGGCCTCAGGTTCTGAGCCTCACTCCTGGCTGCCGCTCATGCCGATAACCCCGAGCCGTTCGTCCGACCCGCCCTTCGGCCGCCGGCAGCAGGAGTCTGGACTATCCCGTCCGAATAAAGGCCGAAAGTCCACAGGCTCGCATGACGCCGTGACGGTCAATGAGATCCGCAGGTTTCTCGAAGTCATTTCCGCGTTCCGGTAACTGGCCCGACGGTCAGGCGGATGGCTTCCGCAGCCGTTTGCAAGCCGAGCGGCGTTCTCCCTTCGAAGGCCCCATCGACGGTCCCCTTCGGCCACTCCGCCGGATCGGCAAAGAGGCCGTCGTCCTTGTACTCCGTCTGCAGCCTGAGAATCTCCGCCTTGAGTGCCGAAAACGTGTTCGCCACCTGCGGTGACTTCGCTTCAGCCTCACTGAAGAGAAGGTTGTGCTGCTCACGCGGATCGGCGACGAGATCGAACATTTCCCAGGCGTTCTTTTTCCAGTAATGGATCAGCTTGTGGGTAGGCGTGCGGACGCCGTAGTGGGCCCGCGTGTTGTGGTGCCCTGGATCGTGGTAGTAACGGTAGTAGATGCTCTGCCGCCAGCCGGCCGGCGTCTCGCCCCGCAGAAGCGGGGCCAGGCTTTGCCCCTGCATTAAGTCGGGCACCGGTAGACCCGCGAGGTCGAGAAACGTCGGTGCGAGGTCGATGTTGGCGACGAATGCGTCGGGCGTGATCCCCTGCTTGATGCCGGGACCACGGGCTATCAGGGGAACCCGTAGGCCCGGCTCATACATGAACCGCTTGTCATAGAGGCCGAGATCGCCGAGATACCAGCCGTTGTCGGTCGAGTAGATGACGATCGTGTCGTCGGCGAGTCCCTCCGCGGCGAGGTGATCGAGCACCCGGCCGACACCGTCATCGACCCCCTGCACACAGGCGAGGTAATCCTGCATGAAACGCTGGTACTTCCACCGCACCAACGCCTCACCAGTGACCGCCTTCCCGTCCACCTCCACGCTTTCCGGCTTGGTAGCGAGCCACTGTCGCAGTTCCCTGCCCTCGAGCCCGACCGGCGGAGCCCGCTTCAGATCACGGTTGGTCAAATCCCGGGCGACCGTCTGCTCGTTCTCCGGGAGCGCCGCCGGCCGTGTGGCGTAGTCGTCGAAGAGTGTTTCCGCCTCGGGAATGACGGCGTTGCTGAACTTCGCCTTGTTTCGCTCGTCCGGTTCCCAGCCTCTGTGCGGGGCCTTGTGGTGCAGCATCAGGAAAAACGGCTTGTCAGTTGGTCGCGTCTTGAGGAACTCCACTCCCAGGTCGGTGGTGATGTCGGTGCAATGCCCCTTGATCGAGAGCTTTCCGCCGGGAACGAGAAATTCCGGATCCCAGTAGCCACCCTGGCCCGGCAGCACGATCCAGCGGTCGAATCCGGTCGGATCGGTGCCGAGGTGCCACTTGCCGATCATTCCGGTGTGATAGCCGGCAGCCTGGAGATGCTTGGCGGCGGTGTCACGGTAACCGTCGAATGCGTTGAAGACCGGCACCCCGTTCCGGTGGGAATACTGGCCAGTGAGCAGCGTGGCCCGGCTCGGCGTGCAGATCGAATTGGTGACGAACGAGTTGGTAAAACGCGCTCCAGCGGCGGCGAGTCGATCGAGGTGAGGCGTGGTGTTGACCTTCGAACCGTAACAGGAGACCGCATGCTGGGCGTGGTCGTCGCTGAAGATGAAGAGAATGTTTGGACGCTTCGCGGGACGGGCCGAGGATCCAACCGGCACGAGGCGGACCTGCCGGATGTCGCATGCGGCCTTCTTCGCGATCGACCGCGGCTGCACAGCGAGCGTATGCTCCCCCGCGGTAAGCCTTATCCGGCCGACGTTCCGAGGCTTGAACGCCTGGAAGTGGCCGGTCTCTTCGACGGTGAAATCGAGCGCCGGGGCACTGTCAACGGCCACCGCCATGGTGCTCCCCCCTTGCCCGATGCCGCAGCCCTGCAAGACCTCCATCTCGAATTCGCTGGCCTGGGCGACTGTGAATTTCCACTCGGCGGCGTCCTCCGCGCGGGTCCAACACCCGAGAGTCTGCTTATGGGGTTCCGGCTCATACCGCAGGCTCGTGCCGCGGACGCTCGCCTCCCGGCCATGCAGCATGATTGAGCCGTCATCCGCCCACCCGACAGACGCCATAGCCGCCAGTGCAATCGTTCCCAGCCAGCGGTGCATACATGCTCCTCGGAAATACCCAGAAAGAGGACCTAAAAAGACAAGCCAGAAAAAAGATTCCGACAGAATAGCCGGGCAGACCGGCCTCAGCGAGGCAGCGGCTCAGGTGATACCATAAGACTTGTTCGACTGTCCTCGCCGACAGCGGCGTCTGGGTTTCGCCGCAGGTTCCCCATAACTTTACGCCCGATTCCCAATTCCCTCCCGTTTCCAAAGAGGAGTCGCCCCATGGCCTGGGCCTGGAAACGCGTTCCGGCGATCCTGTTCGCCGTCGCCGCGACCGCCGGCCAGGCCGGCGATGCCCCGGGTCTGCTCCGGTCGTACTGCGGCCAGTGCCACTGCGACGGCGCCTCCGAAGGCGGCCTGGCCCTCGACGAACTGCTCACCACAACAGCCGCTCGTGGTCCCGCAGCCGAAGCCAGCCCCGACCAGGCCAGGTGGCAAGCGGTGTGGAGAAATCTTCGTGCCGGCACGATGCCGCCCGCCGACGAGCCCCGGCCGACTCCAGGGGAACACGCCACGCTGATCCGTTTTATCGAACGCGACGTCTTCGCCCTCGATCCCGCGCGGCCCGACCCCGGCGCCGTGACACTCCGCCGGCTCAATCGGGTCGAATACGCCAACACAATCCGCGATCTCAGCGGGATCTCCTTCGACGCATCCCAGATATTTCCCGCCGACGACACGGGGCACGGGTTCGACACGATTGGCGCGGTGCTTTCCATGTCGCCGATTCTGATGGAGAAATACCTCGAGGCGGCCGCCACGATCGCCGAACGGATCGTGGCAGCGATGCCAACGGCAGAAAACAAGCCCTCCGTCGTGTTCCATGCCGGTGGTCCGCCGGCTGCCGCGAAGGACCGCGACGCCTGGCTCAGGCGCACGCTGCGGCGTTTTGCGGGCCGGGCCTTTCGTCGCCCCGTCGACGCCGTCACATTCAATGAGCTAATGGCGATCGCCAGCGAGTCGGGCGGCGCCACGATCGACAGGCAGCTTGTCGCCGGATTCACAGCCATCCTCGCCGCGCCGCGGTTCGTATTCCGTATCGAACCGTCACCAGTAGGAAATGATGCCGGCGCCTCGCCGATTGCCTTCGGCGCCTCGCCGATTGCCTTCAGCGCCTCGCCGATTGATGCCGGCGCCTCGCCGATTGCCTTCGGCGCCTCGCCGATTGATGCCGGCGCCTCGCCGATTGCCTTCGGCGCCTCGCCGATTGATGCCGGCGCCTCGCCGATTGCCTTCGGCGCCTCGCCGATTGATGATTGGTCGCTCGCCTCGCGTCTCTCCTACTTTCTCTGGAGTTCGATGCCGGACGACAGGCTCTTCAGCCTGGCCGCCAAGGGCCTGCTCCGCGACCGTTTGACAGAACAGGTCGATCGGATGATCGACGATCCCAAAAGTGACGCATTCGCGCACAACTTCGTCGGCCAGTGGCTTCAGACACGCGACGTGGAAGCACTCCCCGTCGACCTCCGCAAGGTGCTCGGCGACAGCGACCGCAGCCGCGCAGAGAAGGTGTTCCAGGGAAACGTCCGCCGGGCGATGCGTCAGCAGACCGAACTGCAGTTCACACACGTGCTGCGGGAGAATCTGCCGGCCACTGACCTGCTCGTGGGGGACGTTACGTTTCTCAACGAGCCACTGGCCCGATTCTACGGCATCGAAGGCGTGGAGGGAGACACGATGCGGCCGGTGACGCTGCCAGGCGACCGCAGCCGTGCCGGCCTGCTCACCCACGGCAGCTTTCTGCTCGTGACGTCGAACCCATCGAGAACCTCGCCGGTGAAGCGGGGGCTCTTCATCCTAGAAAATCTCCTCGGCACCCCGACACCGCCGGCACCGGCCAACGTGCCGCCGCTCGAAGCCTCCGCGCAGGCTGAGCATAGGGCGGCCCCCATGCGGCAGTTGATGGAGCGGCATCGCGGCGATCCGCTCTGTGCCTCGTGCCATGCCCGCATGGATCCGCTCGGCCTCGCCCTCGAACATTACAACGCCATTGGACAGTGGCGGGACGACGACCACGGCAGCCCGATCGATTCGGCCGGCCGACTCGTCACCGGCGAGCATTTTGCCGACGCCGACGCACTGGCGAAAATCATCGCCGGCCCCCGCCGGATCGACTTCCACCGCTGTTTGGCGGATAAGATGCTGACCTATGCCCTTGGCCGGGGTCTCGAATATTTCGACACCCCGGCGGTCGATAGAATCGTGGCGGCTTTGGATCGTGACGGTGGGATGCGGGCGCTTGTCCACGGTGTCGCGTCGAGCGTGCCCTTTACGACAGTGCGTGGACCACACCACGACACCAGCCCCTTGGAGGCTTCGCCATGACCCAGCCGTCCTTCCGCCAGCCTCGCGATCTGCTGCAACGCCGGGGATTTCTCCAGCGGCTCGCCATGCGTGGACTGGGCGTTTCCATCGCCCTGCCCGCCTTCGAATCGTTGACGGCCGCGCGGAGCCTGGCCGCCGGGGGCGATGCCGTGGATGACGCCGTGAGGATGGCGTTTGTGTATGTGCCCAACGGCGTGAATCTGCCGCGGTGGAGGCCCGCTGGCGAAGGCGCCGAATACACGCTGGGCTCAACGCTCGAACCGCTCGATGGCTTTCGTCGCGACATGCAGGTCATCTCCGGCCTGGCGCACCGCAACGGCACCGCCGGGCCCGACGGCGCCGGCGACCATGCCCGCGCGATGGCGACCATTCTCACCGGCACCCGGCCGCGGAAAACGGCCGGTGCCGCCATTCGCGCGGGAATCTCCGTCGATCAGGAGGCCGCCCGTCGCCTCGGTCACCTCACGCGATTTCCGTCGCTCGAACTCTCGTGCGATGCCACTCGCAAGAGCGGCGCGTGCGACTCGGGCTATTCATGTGCCTATTCCTTCAACATGTCGTGGCGGAGCGAGACGCAGCCCGTCGCCCCTGAGTCGAATCCGAGGCTTGTCTTTGAGCGACTGTTCGGCACCGGCACGGCGACCGAGCGACGGGCGAGCCTCGAGGCCCGAACTGTTGGCCGCCGCTCGATCCTCGACTTTGTTGCTGCAGACGCGAAGCGGATCGCCGGCAGCCTCTCAACCCCCGACCGGCGCAAGCTCGACGAGTATGTGACCGGCGTGCGCGAGATCGAACAGCAACTCCAACGGGTCGAGCGATTCGGCATCCCCGAGGTGGCTGACGTGGACCTGCCAGCGGCCCCACCGGGGAGCTACCGCGACCACATTCGGCTGCTCGCCGACATGCTCGTCCTCGCGTTCCAGACCGACTCGACACGGATTGCCACCCTGCTCTTTGCCCATGACGGCAGCAACCGCACGTTTTCTGAGATCGATGTTCGCGACGGCCACCATGCCCTCTCGCACCATCAGGAGGACCCGGAGAAACTCGAGCGCATTGCCCGGATCGACCGGTTCTACATCGAACAGTTTGCCTACGTCCTCGAGCGACTGCGTGCCACGACCGATGCCCGCGGCCGCTCGCTGCTGGAGACGTCGATGATCGTGTATGCCAGTGGCCTCTCCGACGGCAACCGCCACAGCCACGACGATCTTCCCGTGATTCTCGCCGGCCACGGCGGCGGTCGGCTGGCGGCCGGCCGACATCTGCAACTCACCGGCGAGCAGCCGATGACAAACCTCTACATGACGATGCTCGACATCGCCGGGGCGCCGGTCGACCGCTTCGGCGACTCGACTGGGCCTCTTGATGCCGTGCGGTCGTAGATCGCTCCAGCATGAATGCGCGGGCTTCGGGCCCCGAGCGGAGAGGCCCGACAGATCAACGGCCTGCCACAGGCAGCAGCGAAAATCTCACCCGG
>Ga0247831_1002114_pt1 | contig 33868 bp, 37 predicted proteins | sample LaCruzMarch2015__9_FD_192406 | JGI IMG/M metagenome (GOLD analysis project Ga0247831, IMG submission 192406) | Freshwater microbial communities from meromictic Lake La Cruz, Castile-La Mancha, Spain - LaCruzMarch2015_1m | ecosystem: Environmental > Aquatic > Freshwater > Lake | place: Spain...
TTCACGAATAAGCAGTAAATACATGCCTACCTCTTCAACAAGTCAAACCTAGCGCTTTCCCCCTGGCTTTAACGGTAGGGAAGACCACATAAGCCCTTTCCGAGCTTTTTTTCCCCACACAGCATCGAGGCGGGCATCACGGCCACAACTCCAGCGGTAAAAGTTGTATTTAGGCTTATTTAGTTCTGCGTAGTTTTGGTGGTAGTTCTCAGCAGGCCAAAAGCGCTTAAGCGGTTCAATCGCCACCCGTAGCACTTTTTTGCTGCCTAATTCCGTTCTAGCAGCTGCAGCACTTGCTTCTGCCCCCTTCTGTTGATCGGCATCAGCAACAAAAATCACCGGTCGATAGGAAGAACCCCGGTCGCAAAATTGTCCGCTGCCATCGGTGGGATCAACATTGCGCCAAAAGGAGCGCAAAAGGGTTTCGTAACTCAATTTATTTGGATCAAAACGCACCTTCACACTCTCCACGTAGTTGGTGCCACCTGCACTCACCTCTTGGTAAGTGGGATTTGGCTTATCGCCACCGGCATAACCGCTCTGCACATCCAGCACTCCAGGTAGCTTTTCTAAATCGTGTTCAACGCACCAGAAACAGCCCCCCGCAAGCACTGCTTCATTGATAGGAGCCGCCTGCACTGGGCTGCTGATAAAAAGCAAAAGAGCTCCTAGGAAGCAAGCAAATCCTTTAAGCACTTATTTTCAAGATTTAACAACTGCATCAAGTATGAGTGCTGCAGCCCTTTGGGTAACACCCGGTTCGCCAAGTAATGCCCGCAATCGCCCGTAACCACTCAACATTTTGTTGCGGGCCTGCTCATTTCGAAGCAAAGGTAATGCCTCTTCCACCAATTTATCCACCTTGAGCTCCTCCTGCAGCAATTCAGGCACCAATCTTTCTCCCAAAACCAAATTCACAGGCGAAATGTGGTCTACCTGGAAACGCAACAAACGCCTCGCCATCAGGGCCGTAAACCGGCTCACCTTGTAGGCCACCACCTGGGGTACCCCCCGCAAGGCCAATTCAAGATTAACGGTGCCGGATTTTGTGAGGGCTAAATCAGCTGCTGCGCAAATAGTTGGCCGCAGCCGATCGGAATCATCCGAGCTCAAAACTGTTGCTTGCAGGCCAAATTCATCAATTACATCGCGCAAAGGCTGCTCAAAACCGGTTTGAGCTGCGGTGGCGATCACCTTGAGCTTGGGGCATAGTTTTTGCAACCTGGCAGCTGCTTCTGCAAGGGGCGGCAATAACCAACGCAATTCCTGCTTCCTAGAGGCCGGCAAAAGCAACAAAAGTGGTTCGTCTTCTGCGATGCCAAGCTCCTGGCGCGCAGCCGCGCGGCTTGGCAATTCGCCAAGAGTATCGAGGAGGGGATGACCCACCCAATGCACCACAGCTCCCCGCTCGCTATAAAACCGAGCCTCCTCAGGAAATATCGCAAGGATTTGATCACTAAATCCAATTAATTGGGTGGTGCCACCATCCCCCATACGAAAAGCCCATTCTTGAGGGGCGATGTAATAGAGCACAGGAAGGCTGGGCCTTTCACGTTTAACTCGGCGGCCCAGGGGGGTATTACCCCCCATGTAATCGATTAAAACAACGCCATCAGGTGGATTTTTGCTCAGCCAACGGCGTGCCTTGCGTTGCAGTTGCAGCGTTGGCAAAACAAGCGGTAGTGCCTCCCATAAACCAATGGCACCAAGGGGAGTTGTGTTGCCAAGCAGCTCTGCCCCAGCAGTTTCCATGCGGGGTCCCCCAAGGGCGCTCACCCGCAAAGGAATATTGCGTAGTTCTGCTTCTTGATACAAAGCCTTAATTAACAGGCTGCCCTGCAGATCACCAGACACTTCGCCGGTGCTTATCAACAGATGGGTCACTGGCGCTGGGCCGGCAACGGCCCCCTTCTGCCTTGTTTGCAACTATTTTCCAAAAATGCCACCAATTTCTCGGCCGGCGCTGAAAGTTGCTGCAAACGTGCTTGCGCTAAGGCTTCGCTAAGGGGAAATTCACTGCGATAAATCAGCTTCCAAAGCAATTGCAATTCCTTCATCACGGCGCCGTTGTTGGCATCAGCAAGGCCGCTGCGCCTCAATCCAATTAAATTCAAACCTCGCAAGCGACCTGGATGGCCCTCCACGATTGCGTAGGGGGGGATATCGCGATCAATGCGGCTCATCCCACCAACCATTGCCAAGCTGCCGATATGAACAAATTGATGAATCCCTAAAACTCCACCGATAACTGCTCTGTCGTCTATGTCTACGTGGCCTGCTACCGCCACACCATTGGCGATCACAATGCGATCGCCTAACCGGCAGTTATGGCCGATATGGCTGTAAGCCATCAAAAGATTGTGATGCCCCAGCACGGTGCGCTCTCCAGATGCTGTAGCCCGATTGATGGTGACGTATTCGCGGATGCGATTGCCATCACCAATCACAACCTCGGTGTCATCGCCAGCGTATTTGAGATCTTGCGGTTCAAGGCCAATGCAAGCGCCAGGGAAAATATGGTTATCGCTACCAATGCTCACCCGGCCATCAATCACCACATGGGGGCCGATCACACTGCCAACGCCAACACTCACCTCAGGGCCTATCACGGCAAAGGGGCCAACACTCACCCCCTCAGCCAAACGGGCGGCAGGATCCACCAACGCGGTGGGATGAATTTTGGTAGCCAAGGTTGATGGCGCCATGGTTAATCCACCAGAGAAAACATCAGCTCGCCAGAACACACCAGAGCACCATCAACGGTGACCTCGGCATGCACCTTGCCAAAGCGTTTGCGCTTCAAGCTGAGCAGTTCGCAAGTGATGAGCAACTGATCCCCCGGAACTACCGGACGGCGAAACCTTACGCCGTCTATACCTGCAAACACAAAAAGCCCTTTTGGCAGATCTGGCATCTGGGTAACAATCAAACCACCCACCTGGGCCATCGCCTCAACAATCAACACACCTGGCATCAACGGCCGCCCTGGGAAATGGCCCTGGAACTGGGGTTCATTAATAGTTACATTCTTTAAAGCCACTGCCCGCTTCCCTGGCACATGCTCCAGCACTCGATCAACAAGGGCGAACGGGTAGCGGTGTGGCAACAAATTTAGAATTTGCTCACAACTGAGTGTCGAGGCGTCGGGGCTGGTCATTAAGTCTGTTTTTGGTAGAGGGCAGCAGCCAGCTGGGTATGTAAAAAGTGTGAGCCGCGAAAGGCCATCACTTGTGCCTGGGGTAAACCCACCAGGGCTAAATCACCAATCAAATCAAGCAGTTTGTGGCGAACGGGTTCATCTATAAATCGCAGAGGGGGATTCAGCCAATTCTCACCATCACAAACCAAGGCATTATCTAGGGCACCGCCTTTGATTAATCCCGCCGCCAACAACTGATCCACCTGATCGCGAAAACCAAAAGTACGGGCAGGGGCAATCTGAGTAACAAATGCCTCAGGGGTAAGCGCCAATGAAAACAATTGGCGGCCAATGGCGGCTTGAGGAAACTCGATAGCTGCTGTAAGTAGTAATTCAGTGCTTGGTAGAGCCGCCACAAAACTATTGCCTTGCTGCAACGTAATCGGCTGCAGTAAAGGAGGCAAAGGCGGGCGGGGGCCTAGATCCTCCATTCCAGCTTCTGCGATCGCCTCCACCCAAGGAAGAGCAGAACCATCTAGCAGGGGCACCTCCTCAGAATCCAGCCAAAGTTCTGCCTGGGTGATGCCTGTGCCGGCAAGGGCCGCAAGCAAATGTTCCACTGTTGCAACTTTGCGATCACCAAGGCGCAAGGCGGTGCAAAGGCGCGTGTCTTGAACGAGGCTTGGATCCAGCAGCTGGGGAGGATCGTTTGGGCGATCGATCCAGCCCACTCGAAAACCAGCTGCGGCCCCAGGCTGCAATCTCAATGTGCATTTCTCACCGGAATGCAAGCCGATACCGCGGCGCTCCACCGCAGAGCTCAAACCGAAACAACGGCTGTAATCAGCTGGCCAAAACACCTTTAGAACTTAAAGCCCACACCAACGTTAAAACGCCAGTTGCCCGTTAGGTCTTGGCTTGCCACCTCCAAACGCAGTGGGCCCACAGGAGTTGTAACAATTACGCCAGTGCCGATCGAAAAACCTTGGCCGGTTTTGAGCAGCAAACCACCTGGGTTACCGGGAACTTGATTTTGGCTACCGAGCGTGGAACCAGCATCAATGAAAAATTCTCCGCTTATTATTTTAAAAATTGGAAAGCGATATTCAATCGTGCCTTCAATATAACTGCGGCCAACACCTAAATCACAATCATAATAGCCGCGAACCGAGTTACTACCTCCCAAACAAAAGGCTTCATAGGGGGGCAAGCTGCCAGTTACATTGCCGCCGGTAAGCTGTAAAGCAATCGATTGGGAGCAATCTTCCGGCTCACCTTTCTTTGGCCGGCAGCCTTTATATAACTTGAGAAAATTAACAGGAATAAAATGGGTAGCAGAAACTCTTTGTCGGTTGAAAGTGGGAGAATTCTCTCCCACGCTTAAATACTGTTCACTACTGGCATTAAAAAAGGTACCAGATCGAGGATTTTTATTATCATTCAAGGTGTTATAAGAAAGAGCAAATCTACCACCTACCAATTGGTTTTTGCTGGAGCAATTATAGGCCAGGCAAATGATTTCGTCAGTATCAGCAAATGCATCACCATTATTAGTGAATGGCGCTGCACCATATTTACGTTGAGTGCTAAAGCCATTCATGGCTGTTACCTCTTGGCCGCTTAAGCCAAAAACCATCGTCCAGATATTGCGTTTATAAGGATCTCCACCCCGCAACGGACGCACGTATTGAATATTTGCTCCCGTGCGTTGCACCCGCACTAAATCACCTTCTGCTTCATAAAGGCTAGACCCGCCATAGACGGCAAAGCCAGCAGCGGCAGCGCTATCAAACTGAATATTTTCAACATCTAATACAACATTATCAGGGCGCTTAAGCAAACGATTGTAATAAATTGCCTGGGCAAGATTAACAGAATTTGCTGGTGGTTGATAGAAGCTACTTATCGTGCGCACAGCGCCATCATTTTGGCTTTGAAATACCTGTGGTATTTCCCTACTTAAAAACCCTTTAATCCTAAGGCTACTGCGATTTGGATCATCTTTAAGCCAAGGTATTTCAAAGTTCAAATCAGCGAGGGCGCCATATTGCCCGTAGGTGAAATTCAAACCCATATTCCAAGCATTACCCCAGAGATTATTTTCCTGCAGTTGAATTTGGCCAAACAAGCCCTGGTTTTGACTGTAGCCAACACCACCAGAGAGGGATCCTGTTGATTGTTCAGTTACACCTAAAACAATTGAAACCTCCCCGGGCTTACTGGGATTTGGCTTCAGGGTTACCTTTACATCTGAGAACAAACCAGTGCCATAAAGCCTCTTAATATCACCTTCCAACTGGCGGCGATTGAATAATTTACCTGGCCTAAGTGAAATTTCCCGGCTCACCACCCAGGGCTTTGATTTGCCTTTAATTGGTTTTCCCTTTTCATCTGTTGCATCACCATTGGCATTAAGAAATTGCACCTCAATGGCTTCAACAGTGCCTTCCCTCACCGCTAATTCAACCACTCCCTCAGGACTAACCCTTGTAGGGCCGCTGATACGGGCTAAGGAATATCCTTGCTCTGAATACCATTTTTGTAGCTCCACCATGCGACGGTCGAGGCTTTTTAAATTCAAAGTACGGCCGTAATCGGAAGCAAACACTTCGCTGATCAGCACCTTGGGTAAAAGTGCTTTGGGGTTGGTTAAAACCACCTCCTTAAGCACCGGATTTGGCGTTACGTTTACTACAAGTTTTACACCTAATGGCCCATCTTGGGGCTGAATTCTCACATCGCTAAACCAACCAGTGGCATAAACAGCAGCAATATCTGTCTTGAGAGAACTGCGGCTAGTGCTCGTGCCAGGCCTCACTGTTACGGAGTCGTAAACAGCCCGCTCCAACCTTTCCTTATCGGGATGATCCTCAAGGCCCACTACTGAAACTTCACTTATTAAAACTTTCGCTTCAATCGCTGCGGGAGAAGAACTATCTATTTGATCGGAAGCAGGCCCCCCCCCCTTTGGCTGTGCTTGAACTGGAGCACCAGCGCCAAGAACAAGCAAACATAAAAGCCAATGCGCTGAAAAACCGCTTGAAAAAAAACTTTTAAACAAGCTGGGGGGAAACAGCTGAGAGCTACCAATACCCATAGTGAGTTCACTTAAACGGCAATAACACCGCGTATAACCAAAACCTACCGGTACTGCCTAGGGGTTGGCCCTAACCCTTGGACCCGTTTAAGGACCTCCCCATAGGCCTCCACAACACCGCCAAGATCCTTGCGAAAACGATCTTTGTCTAAAACTCGTTGATCTGATTGATTCCAAAGGCGGCAGGTGTCTGGGCTGATCTCATCGGCTAACAAAAGCTTGCCTGCATCGCAGCGGCCAAATTCCAACTTGAAATCCACCAAGGTGATGTTAATTTCAACAAATATCTGTTGCAAAACCCTGTTTACATCACGGCTAATGGCTTCTAACTGAACCCGCTCCGCAGGCTCCAGCAGCGCCAGCAACTTAAGGCGAGCTTCCGTTAACAGTGGATCACCTAGAGCGTCGTCTTTGTAAAACAGATCAAGCAGCGCAGGCTGCAAAGAGCTGCCCGGGGCAATGGGAAGTTGCTTACACAAAGATCCCGCCGCCAAATTGCGTAACACCACCTCTAGGGGCACAATTTTTAGGGCTTGCACTGCCATCCAACCCGGCTCGAGGCAGCCCAGGTAATGGCTTGCAACCCCTCTAGTTTCAAGGGCTTCAAACAACCTGGCGGAAATTTCCCAGTTCAATAAACCTTTGCCTGCCAGTTGCGCTTTTTTTTGAGCATTAAAAGCGGTGGCGTCATCTTTAAATTGCACTGCCACCACCGCCTTGTGGTTTGTGTGAAACACCTTTTTTGCTTTGCCTTCATGGAGCAAGTCGCCGATTTCAAGTTCTTTCATTTGTTGATATTGCCGGGGTTGGGCTTTCCAGAAGGAAGCAGTTGCAGCAAGCGATAACGCAAGAGCTCTAATTCAAGGGCGCCATCTTTTTTTCTATAGGCCAGGTCTTGCAATGCCGGTGCCACCCCAGAGGCAGGGTCGCTGCGGAATTCACGCCAAAGCCTGCTGAGCCTGATGGCCTCCAGCTGAGGTGCTGTGATCGGTGCCCTTGATTGCCATCGAGCCGCACGGGTCTGTTCCTGCTGTAGTTGATCCTCTAGTAGCAGCCGGCGGGCCTGGAGATTACGGGCTTCCTGCGCTCTAACGCGCAAACGCAAAAGATCTTCCTGTTGGTGCAAATCTCTCAAACTGCGCAGGCCTTCTTCGGAGCGGGCAAAACCCATCAGCCCCCTGATATTTGTGCCACTTGGATCAAGTTGTTTTTCTAGCAAAAGTAATTGCCCTTGCTGAGTAATTGTTTGAAGCGTGAATTTGCCACTCCCTGAGGCCTGGTTAATTGCCGTTGTGAGCTGCTCCCGCTGCTGCAGCTGTTGCACCAGTTCGGCAAACAATTTAAGACCCTGCTGTTTTTCAAGTTCTGTAATTTCTAGAGAAGCAAGGGCACCCTCATATTCTTTTATTAATAAATTGCGACGTCGATTTCCCAGCTGCCTTGGCAAAACACCAAATTGAGCTGGCGCCAAGCGCCATGGTTGCTTTACACCAGGTAAGGGCTCAGAAATTACAGGTTGCAAAGGCACTGAAAAACGCAGACGTTGCAGATCTTCTAGTAATGCCGGCAGGGAATACAAACCTGGATAAGGATCAAATCCGAGCCTTAACTGACGCCTTTGCTCCAGATTTTCAACCCCACGTAAGCGCTCTAGTTCTTCTTGTTCCCGCATTGGCGTAAAAACTTCCCACGCGCTACCCCCGAGGCCAGGATCGGCAAGTAGCTCCCGTGAACGTTTATCAAGGGCATCAAGTTCCCGCAACGGATTACCTGCGCTGCTTTGTAAAGCCAAGCGATTCACCCGATCCAGTAGCCACGGATCTTCCTGCTTGCGGGCTTCGCTTTCCTGATCCGCCAATAAATCAAGCAAGCGCTCACGATGATTTAGTTGTTGCGCCAGCCGCTTTGCAAACTCAACCCTGGCGGCGGCCATGGCCGGGGCTTCCCCTGCTGCTGGCCCATCACCGAGAGTCACTAGCGCAGTTAGGAGTTCTCCTTTACTTGCCTCAAGTGGTTCCTGGCGACTCAAAAGCCGTTGCGCCAGAGCTGGATTGCTGCTGCCATCCGCAATACGCGCCAATTCAGCCTGTTTAACCCCGATGGAATCATCCAAACGCCGGGCCAACCGCTCTTGACGCTTACTGGTTTGGGCTGCAGCAGCGCTGTTGCCGCTAGCCAACTGCAAAGCCCTTTGCTGGCTGAGTAGTTCAACACTTACCCCCCAAGCTGCGCCGAGGGCCGATTGGTTAAGCCCTGCTGGAATAAGTTCCTCTGCCCGCTCTGGTTCACCAAGCTGCGTTAATAACCGCGCTGCTTCAAGCCTGCGGCTGGCATTCACAGCAGGCAAGGGATTGGGCTGCAGCAGCAAGGAAACAGCTTCAGGTAGAGCGCCGATGGCCTCTAATTGCTTGACTTGCAATTCAAGGGCTGTGCGTTGCACCGGCAGTTCTTGAGCAGTGCCTAGGGGCAACAACTTCCCGGCTAAGGCTTGGGGGGATCCTTGGGAAAAACGCCTCAAGGCCAAACTGGCGCGGTGATGATTTAACGCTGCGTTTGCAGCTTGCCATTGCAACAAAAACCACTCCTCCCGCTGCGCTCCCGCCGCTGGGCTTACCCGATTCAGCACCTGCAGCGCCGCCTCTGGAGCCTTGCAAGCAAGTAGCGCCTTGGCATCTGCAAACACCACGGCCAATGAATGATTGTGAGCGTTTAGCTCCAGTAGCCGCGGCCGTAATAAACGCAGGCGATCGTTGAGGCCAACAGCCAGTGCTTCCGCGCAACCGGCCTGCAATTGCTGGCGATCACCCTTTTGCAAAAGCTCTTCGAAGGCTTCTGCCGAGCTGGCGCCTGGGGGTAGAGGGGGGATCGGCTTGGTAATTTTTGCCAGCAGACCGCCTGCCAGCACCCAAGGGACCACAGCCGCAGTAATAGTGAGGAGCAATGGGCAGGTGGAGCTCCGGGCAAGTATGGCTGTGGCACGTGTTTTAGTGGTGGGTTCCGGCGGTAGGGAAAACGCCCTTGCTTGGGCATTAGCCCGTTCCCAGGGCAACCCCCAGGTGTGGCTAGCGCCTGGGAATGGGGCCAGCGCTGCAATTTCTGGCTGCAACACCCTGGCAATAGACGTTGCTGATGCTGCGGGCCTGGTGGCCGCCTGCACTGCCAATCAAATCAGCCTGGTGGTAATTGGGCCGGAAGGGCCTCTAGCTGCGGGCCTCGCCGATCAGTTGCGGGCAGCAGGGTTGGCGGTGTTTGGACCCGGAGCTGATGGGGCCCAGCTGGAGGCCAGCAAGCAATGGGCCAAACAGTTAATGCAAGAAGCAGGTGTACCCACTGCCGATTTCTGGGTGGTAAATAGTGCTGAGGAAGGCGGCCAAATCGCTAGGCAACTCAACCGCCCTTTAGTAGTGAAAGCTGATGGATTAGCGGCCGGAAAGGGGGTAACTGTTGCCAGCAACCTTGAAGAAACGATCGCAGCTATTCAAGAATGTTTTTCGGGGCGTTTTGGCATAGCCGGAAGCCGCGTAGTGCTGGAAGAGCAACTCAGCGGACCGGAGGTGTCGGTATTTGCCCTCACCGATGGCAAGCAGCTGCTGCTTTTGCCCCCAGCCCAAGACCATAAACGCATTGGAGAAGGCGATAAAGGGCCTAACACGGGCGGCATGGGTGCCTATGCCCCCGCTCCCTTATTGGATGCTGCTGGCCTAGAGCAAGTGCGTGAACTGGTGTTGGAACCTGTGCTTGCTGCCTTGCGACAACGGGGGATTTCCTACCGAGGTGTTATTTACGCAGGCCTGATGCTCACAACTAGTGGCATCAAGGTGATCGAATTCAACTGTCGTTTTGGTGATCCCGAGTGTCAAACACTGATGCCCTTGCTGGAAGGAGATCTAGCAGCAGTGTTCATGGCCTGCGCCGAGGGCAAACTTGAAAGCGCCCCATCGCTAACAATTAAGCCTCTCTGCAGCGCCTGTGTGGTGGCTGCTGCTGCTAATTACCCAGGGGAACCGCGGTTGGGTGATTTGATATGCGATTTAGGGGCTGGCCTAAATGATGTTGAAGCCGAAGTTTCTCAGTTGTTTTTCGCCGGAGTAAAAAGTGATCAAACCAAACAATTAAAAACTAGTGGTGGCCGCGTGCTGGCGGCTGTAGCCCAGGCAGATGATTTTGATTCCGCCTTCGCAGCTGCCTATAAACGCCTTGCCGAAGTTAGTTTTGCTGGAATGCAATTAAGGCGCGACATCGGGCATCAGGTAAGACATCGTTAATATTGCAAGAGCCAATAATTCCCCTGACCACAACAGCCCGCCGCAGCTTGCTTGAAGCAATAACCCACTGGTGGGGCGAATTCAGTTTGCAAACCAAACTGTTAGCTGCCGCCACCTTGGTGGTGAGTCTTTTGATGACAGGCCTCACATTCTTTTCCCTTAACGGCATCCAGCAGGAAGCCCGTATGGGTGATACGCGCTACGCAAGGGATCTTGGTTTACTGCTGGCAAGCAATGTGGTGCCCTTAGCAGCGCAAGGACACGACAGGGAATTAGCACGGGTAACAGAAGATTTTTGGCGCACTAGCCGCAGCTTGCGCTACATCTTTTATGCAGACCCGGAAGGGGTCATTTATCTAGGGATCCCCATAAGCCGAGCGGATTCAGGCAGTGATTTGCTTTTAAATCGGCGGCTGGAATTACCGAGTGATCTTCAGCAGCACCCTCAAAATCCCCTTATCCGCCAACACCTAACCCCGGATGGCTTGGTAACAGATGTATTTGTGCCAATGCTTGATGGCGATCGCTATCTCGGGGTAATGGCCCTTGGCGTAAATCCAAACGAGGCTGGCTTAGCCAGTGCTGCCCTCACCCGCGATGTAACCGTGGCGGTTTTTGTATCGATCTGGGTGCTGGTGATCCTTGGGGCAGTTTTTAATGCTCTCACCATTACTCGCCCAGTAAAAGAGCTCTTGAAAGGGGTAAGGGCAGTGGCCGAAGGCGAATTCGGCACTCGAATTGCACTGCCGATGGGGGGGGAATTGGGGGAGCTACTAACTGGCTTTAACAACATGGCCACCCGGCTTCAGGCTTACGACGCGGCCAATATTGAAGAGCTCACAGCTGCTCAAATTAAGCAGCAATCTCTAATCGCCACGATGGCAGATGGCGCTTTATTGCTCGATAAAAGCGGAAATGTAGTGCTCTCAAACCCAACAGCTCGGCGATTATTCCGCTGGGAGGGTAGGAATTTAGAAAATGTTGAACTACTGCGGCTTCTGCCAGACAGCCTGTCAATGGAATTACAAGAACCCCTTGAACAGATGCTCTGCGGTAAAAGAGATAATGCTGAATTGCGTTGCGCCATGGGTGAACCGGCGCGCACCTTGCGATTAGTGTTGCAAGCGGTGCGCGATGGCAGTGGTGAATCCTTAAAAGGAATTGCTGTTACGGTGCAAGATCTCACTAGGGAGGTGGAACTAAATGCAGCGCAAAGCCGCTTTATTAGCAATGTTTCTCATGAATTACGCACCCCACTTTTCAATATTAAAAGTTACGTAGAGACCCTCCACGATATGTGGGAGGATTTAAATGATGAACAGCGCCAAGAATTTTTATTTACTGCTAATTCCGAAACAGATCGTTTAACCAGGCTTGTTAACGATGTGCTTGATCTTTCCAGACTTGAATCCGATCGGGTTTGGTCTTTTGAACCCATGGAATTAGATACTGCGATCGAGCAAACCCTGCGCAGTTATCGCTTAAATGCTCAAGATAAAGGGGTGGCTTTGGAATTAGATCTAGCGGTTGGGCTGCCGAGGGTGAGGGGAAATTACGACATGATGCTGCAGGTTTTTGATAATTTAGTTGGCAACGCACTCAAGTTCACAGCACCGGGTGGAATGGTGCATTTGAGGGCTTATCCATGGCCAGATACTTGCCCTGTGGTGCAAGGAGACAACAGCTCACCTTTACCGCGTATAAGAGTAGAAATTGCCGATAGTGGCAGCGGCATTGGTGAAGATGATTGTCGTCAGGTTTTTGAACGATTTTTTAGGGTGGAAAATGCTGTTCATACAGAGGCAGGGACGGGATTGGGTTTATCGATTGTGCGCGGTATTCTTGATAAACATGGCACCCAAGCCAAAATCGTAAGTGAACTGGGCACAGGAACAACCTTTTGGTTTGAACTTCCCCTTGAGCAATCTGATGGAGACGAGGTAATGCTTTCAAAAATTAATAAGAATCTAGCCTAAATCACAGCATTTCATTATCAATACCTCTGGCAATACGTGCGAGCTCACTGCGTTCATCTGTTGTAACTCGATGAGGCACACCACTGATTATTCGCTCAAAATTCTTAAAAGAATCTTTAATTTCAGGCCCATTGCCTGTGATTACAAATTCACGAATCGCTTTATCGTGCCAGGAACCCCGCATCTTAAATACGTTTAAAGCTCTAGACATCTCACCACGAATTTCAACATATTGAAGGAGTAAAATAGTATCAGTAATAGTTGAGATATGGGAATCAGTAATCGAGTGGCTGCCCATAAATTCTTCGGATGTATTTGTAAAGAACCCAGCGATTTCCTCCTGCTTTGCGTAGCCGGTAACCCCGATAACAAATTGCCTAAAGGCATTATGACTAATGCCACGGGCAAGAGCTGATAGGGAATCGATGGCCATTCGTGATGGCTTGAATTGACTAATTTCTGTTTTAATAATTTGTAAGTGATCTTCCAAACCAGTGGATTCCGGATAAGCGCAAATAATTTTCAACAAACCATCGGATTCCATCTGCTCAAAATCAATTCCCCAACTCGTTGCATTCCGCATAAGCTGAGCTCTTGATTCCTCGTAGGCAAATAGAATTGCGCGCTCTTTATTAGCGCAGGCATTTTCAAGAAACTTGCTTACTAAAAGGGTTTTACCTGTGCCCGTAGCACCTGTGGCCAGAATAATTGAATCCTTAAAAAATCCGCCTCCACACATTTCATCTAGTTTTAAAACACCCGAACTAATACGCACATTGGAGGAACGCTGAGTTAAGCGCATCGCCCCTAATGGGAAAATACTGATGCCGTTCACTCCCATTGTGAAAGGGAATTCACCCTTCATATGGGTGGTGCCCCTCAGCTTGAGAATTTCACAGGTGCGCCTGCGTCGCTCCCCTTCCAGCACATTGCGCAGTATCACAACATTATCTGATACGAATTCCTCCACTCCATAGCGAGCAATCGGACCGTATTCATCGATTCTTTCGGTGGTCATTACGGTTGTTACACCGATCTCTTTGAGCCGCGCTATTAAACGAAAAATCTCGCGCCTGACAACCGAAACTGCATCATATTGTTGAAATACAGCAGTGATGGAATCGATTGAAACACGTTTTGCTTTATATTTTCGTATTGCATAATTTATTCTTTCGATCAGCCCTGATAAATCAAAATTTCCCGCCACATCTTGGCCATCGGGATCCGGGGAGGCATCTAAAATAAATAATTTATCATTATCAACCATCGATTGAAGATCCCAACCAAAGCTTGCCGCATTGCGCAAGATATCAAGAGGAGATTCTTCAAAGGTTACAAATATCCCCGGTTCATCAAAATCTTTGATGCCGTTGTATAAAAAATGCAAAGAAAATACTGTTTTACCAGTACCTGATGTGCCGCTGATCAAGGTGGAGCGACCGATCGGTAGGCCGCCGTGGCACACATCATCGAAGCCTTCAATGCCAGTGGCAAGCTTTTGCACTTGGCTGAGATGGGTTTCGGCTGAACTTTGAAACATTGGGGAACTGCTCATTGCTAGAGATTATTCAGAAACTTCATCAAAGGAATAGCCATCAGCATCGTCACTGAGCTCCTCATAGAGAAGATCTAGGCCAATCAACACCTTTTCACGATCTGATAGATCGCCAATTATCCGCCGCACCGGGGGGGGCAGAATTTTTGCCAGCGTTGGCGTGGCCAGAATTTTGTCCTCTTCCGCCAGCTGTGGTTGCTTTAATACATCGATCACCTTTAGGGCGTAAACCCCGCGGAACTCGGTTTCTAAGATGTTGCGCAGGGTTTTTAGGGCCCTCATTGAATTAGGCGTGTTTCCCGCCACGTAAAGCTTGAGAATGTAGGTTTTGCGGGGGCTCATAAAAACTCCTCCTGAAGTCTTGTCGCGGCTTTTGGGCTCTGGGAGCTGCCCATGGGCTCTGGTGGGATGGAACGGCGGTACATCTCACAAAGGTGAGCCATCACGTCGAGCAAGGCAAGGCGGTAATCCTGAAGGAATTCGCTTTGATGCCCTTCTAGAACTAACTGCTTAGACCAAGAATCAATCAGATTCATATGTATTTCAACAGCCTTCGTAATTGGCAAATCACTGAAAAAGGCGGTATTTACAAAGCTTTCAATTGCTTGATTAGCAGCAGCCGGATCACGGAAATAATTAAGCAGGAGATCCCTATAACTACGTTTTAAAGACTTGGTTAGCTCACTTTGCTCAGCTTCGCTGAGATTACGCAGAAATAAATTTGGATCGCGCTTGTAGAACACCCCCAAATAACCGAGCCGCTCCTCCAGCCGTTGCGATAAACGCCAGTGGCCGTTTTTCAAATAATCTGCCTTGGCGGTTTTAAGCAGCCGTTTTTCAAGAAAATTGCAAACTGCCGCATCCAAGCTGTAAGGCAATTGCACCAGCTGATCAGCCTGTAGGTGCAGTTCCGCCTCGTGGTACTCAATCTCCCCTGTTACAGCGCCTATCACCACCGCTGGCAACAGCATTCCATGGGCTCGCAACAGGTCAAAACTGCCCTGATCTATGGCCCCCTGCTCAATCAATAAGCCATCCAAAGCTTCCCAGCAGCCCTGCAGTTCCGCCAAGAGCCGGCTTGGGTTAGCGCTGAGGATCCTCAGGTTGTAATTGCCCCCCCCTAAGCCCTGGCCACAGGCAATCAGCAGCTGCTGATCTTGCAGCAAAGCCCCTATCACCAATCCAGAAACTTCCATAACCCAATCTTGACTAAAGCAAAAGCGATCTGGGAGAATTATTGTTTGTTTCCCAATTGGGATTGCGCCAGGGCTTTCAAATGATCGAAAGATCTGCCTTGCCAATGCCGGAGCTCAGCTATGACCAACAGCCCATATGCAATTGTTGAGGCCTCGGGCCAACAATTTTGGCTTCAACCCAACCGCTATTACGACATCGATCGCTTAGCTGCTGATGTTGATTCAATAATTACCCTCAAAGAGGTATTGCTTGTAAACGACGGCAAAGGCACCACTCTCGGCATGCCTTACGTGGCTGAAGCAGAGGTGAGCTTGAAGGTGATGATCCACCGCCGCGGACCGAAAATAATTGTTTATAAAATGCAAAAGAAAAAGAAAACTCGCCGCAAAAACGGACATCGCCAAGAGCTCACCCGAGTGATGGTTGAATCGATCACGGTGGGCGGGAAAAGCATCGTCTAAGATTTATTTGATTTTATTTTTTCATTTACATACCCTTCAACTGATTTCTCCATGGCCCACAAGAAAGGCACAGGTTCAACCCGTAACGGTCGCGATTCCAATTCCAAACGGCTTGGCGTTAAACGTTATGGCGGTGAGAAAGTAACCGCTGGTTCAATTTTGATTCGTCAACGGGGCACATCTGTGTTACCCGGCGTAAATGTTGGGCAAGGATCAGACGACACCTTGTTTTCGCTAATCGATGGAATAGTTAAATTTGAAACTATCCGCCGTTCCACCCGCGAACGCAAGCGTATTACAGTTATACCTTTCGTTGCTGCTGTTTAAATAATTGCGATCCAATTATTAAGCATCCAAAAATAGTTAGAATCAATACACTAACTTTTATTATTGAATAACTTTCACGGATTTCCCAAATTTCGTATGGCAAACTTGTAATCAATACTCCTAGTAATAACCAATTACCCCAAATTGCATTTCGCAAAGCGCCATAAGCTGCTAACGCAATCAGGCTGGCATACACCCCCGACATAAGGGCAATTTTCTGCAACTTTTCAGGGCCTGCTAAAACACCCTCTTGCACAAAATGCAGCAACAATCGGTGGTTTGAAGCAGTTAATTGCTGCACTAACCCTGGAAGATGCTGATAGCTAAGGCTACCCAACAGAGCTAAAATTGATACAGAAAATAATAATGCTGAGATCAATAATTTCTTGAAAATTATTATTTTAAGTAGCATTAGCGCAAGCCATATATGCGAGTAGTAATGAGGTATGGATGAAATTGCTCCAGATACAATTCTTGCAATACTTCGAAAAATTGCTTCGTTAATTCAGGGGCATCAAAATGAAATGGGTATTCCCCATTGAAGCCTTTAAAGAAATACCAGTTAAACAATGCAGCTCCCACTTTTGGTTGCAGCCGCTGTGCAAATATTCTCAATTGTTCAGCTGGATCTGTTAGATGCTCTAACACATCTAAACACACAATACTATCAAATTTGTTTGGCAATTCTGTTGCATTTAAATCGCGCAGGCAGCGCAACTTATGGCTTAATCCAAGCGCTTTTGCCCGCTCGCATACAAAATCTCGATTTCTACCATTGAGATCTACCATCCACACCTGATCCACCTGGGGCAGCTGGGCAGCTGCCAAGGCATGGCTTCCGATTCCACCGCCAAAATCTAGATGTTGCCCTTTGGCAATTAAAGCCTGAAGACGCAACGTATCGGCAATGTAGGCAGAGCTATCTAGATGCCAGGCAGCTAATTCATACAAATGCCCGTCGCCCACCCCAGTTTCATAAAAACTTTCCACCTCAAGTTCCAGCTCCCCCGCTCTACCTGAAAAGGCACCTGGATGGAGAGCGGCAAGTGCTGCTGTGCTTTGGGGAAGCCGCTGCTCAATAGTGCTGATATCAATTTGCAAAAAATTAGAGAGCTGTTGGCGCAAGCCAAAGCCATCTTTCAAAAAGTCGTTAACGCTTGGGTGATCAAGCACCGGGCCGCAAATCCGCAAGTTCCCAACCTACGAGGGTGCAACCATGGCCAATGGCCCCCCTCCTCGCCCGCACTTGACCTCTGCCAGCTCCTGCGGATTTCTAGTGATTAATAAGCCCGCTGGCTGCACATCCCACGACTGTGTTGCGATTGCCCGCCGTTTGCTTGGTATTCGCCGGGTGGGCCACGGCGGCACCCTTGATCCGGCCGTAACAGGGGTTTTACCACTAGCTATTGGGCCCGCCACCAGGTTGCTGCCTTACCTAGATGGCACCAAGGCTTATCTGGGTCGCATTCAGCTGGGGCTCAATACCGATAGCGACGATTTAAGCGGCGAAGTTTTAAACGAAAACCCCTGGCCCCTCCTTAAAAAAGAGCAGCTGGAGGATCTACTTAGCCTTTTTTGCGGTGAACAAATGCAAAGGCCCCCCAACGTGAGTGCCGTGCATATTGATGGGGAAAGGGCCTACAAACGGGCCCGTCGCGGAGAACAACTTCAGATTCCGCCGCGGCCGGTAACCATCCACCACCTGAAGCTGCTGGAATGGAACGTTGCTGAAGGCAACTTGGCGATTGAGCTGCGCTGTTCTGCCGGCACCTATGTGCGTTCAATAGCGCGGGATCTTGGCGAGCGCCTGGGATGTGGAGCTGCCCTTGCTGAATTGCAACGCACCAGCGCTTTAGGTTTTGAACTTAACCAAGCAATCCCCCTTGAGGCGCTGCAGCCCAGCACCCCCTTGCTTGATCCACTATTGGCCCTTGGCGCAAGGCCGCAATTGAAATTAGATAGCGCGCAATGGCAGGCCTGGTGTCGCGGCCAACGGCTTCCCGCCAGCAGCGGAGTTGATTATCAAAATTGTGATGTGGTGGCGATGCTGAGGCCTGATGGCAGTTTGGCCGGATTAGCACATCCCACCTCAACGGGGGAATTGCAACCGCGGGTGGTATTTGATGCTGCTGGTTAGAAATTGGCAGCGGCGCGATCGGCCAAAACCAAACAATTTGGATGGCTTTGCAGCCAACTTGCAGGCAATGCCTCCTGGGCTGGTTCCTCCAATAAACGGCGCAGCACAGCACTCTTGTTTGCCCCTGTAACCACAAGCAAAAGCTCATCTGCCGCCAAAATATCTGCAATGCCCAAGGTGATCGCCCTTTCTGGCACCGCCAATAATTGGCCGCCAAAAGCTTCGGCATTTTGAGCTCGGGTGGCTTCGCTTAGCAGCACGCAGCGGCAGGGGGCCGTGGCGCCGCAAGGTGGTTCGTTAAACCCCACGTGGCCGTTTTCACCTAGGCCCAGCAATTGCAGGCCAATGCCTTGGCTTTGCACCTGCTGGCTATATCGGGCAGCTTCAAGAGTGGGATTTGGAGCGAGGCCATTTGGTAGCAGCATTGCTGTTGGCGGGATTCCGAGCGGCTGGCCTAGATGCAGATCCATATAGGCGGCAAAAGAACGCTTATCCCCAGGGCCCAGCCCAACGTATTCATCGAGGTTGAAACTGCGCCAATGGCTCAAATTATTGATGCCTGCCTTTTGCAGTACTGATACCAAACAGCCATAAACAGCCACCATCGTGCGGCCAGTGGCTAATCCACTAGGTGCTCGGCTCGGATCAAGCAACACCTCAGCCAACAAAGCAGCAGCTTGTTCAGCCACAGCCAAGGGGGTTTCCAGCACCGTAAATTTCATGGATTAGGCGGCAACTGAGGCCCCTCAATGGAGCTGTAGGGCTCCAGCTGGGTGCCGCGGTAGTAGTGGCGCAGGATCTGGGCAAATTCCTGCCCCTGCTGCGCCATGCCATAGGCCCCCCACTGGCTCATGCCAACGCCATGGCCGTAACCACGACCCAGTGCCAGGAGCCGCGGCGAGGGTGTTATGCCGAGCCAATCGCCTAAGGCTTCTAACGGGGCTGGCGGCGCTGCCGCTACCTCAAATCTCACAAAAGTGCTTCGCAAGCCAAGCCGAGAACGTAATTCCGCGGCACTTAAACGCAAGTCGCCCTGCGGGCCACGCACCAACACTTCGGTAAGCCGGCCGGTGCTTGTGGTTTTTAACGGCAAGATGCTGTCTACCCCACCGGTTTCACGAAAAGAGTTGAGCAAGGCGGCGGCATCAAATTGTTTAGTCCAGCGAAATACAGGGCTGTCTTGGTCGTAGTCGGCCACGCTTTTGAGATAAGGCACCTGGCGCGGCCACACCTCACCGCTGTTTTCGGTGCGACCGCCACTGCTGCTGTGAAAAACCGCATCAATAATCCTCTTCGCGTGGGTGAGCACCAGGCTGCGGGTGCTTGCAACCGCTTCTCGGGTGCTGTCGGTTTCCGATTCCAAGCCGCGATACACCTGGCTGCTCACAGTTGCCTTGAGGTCGTAATTGGCCTCCGGGCGCAATTGGCGCAAGGCGTAGCTGCGGGCTGCCACGCTCTGCACCCGCAGTGCCTCTTGGGGCCACTGGTGCGGCATTTCCGCCCCCACAACGCTAGGTAGGTAGCTCTCAATCCCCAAGCGATTTATCGCTTGGATCCGGCCCCTGTGCAGCAGCAATTGCAATCGACCGCGATAGCGCCGTTGCTGTAACCAAAGGCTGCCATTTGGCGATTCAGGGCTGATCCAAAGTTCTGCAATAGCGCCTGATGGCAGGCCAGAGATCTCAGCGCCCTCTGCCCTCAAGGTGAGGCCTCCGGCAACAGCAGCCAGGCTGCGTCCATTGGCGGCTTGCAACAGCAAACGCCCCTCCACAGGCGCCACCCGCAGGGCGGTGCCCTCTTCCACCAACACCCGCACCTCTGGTTCTCTGGCTAACGCCAGAGGGAACAGCAGAGCAATTATTAGGGGAAAATTCCACACCATTTGAATGGGCAGTAGCGCTTTGCCGTGGCACCATCAAAGCCGGCGCCAACTGATTACGCCATTGCAAATAACTTTTCTAGGCACTAGTTCCGGCGTTCCAACCCGGAGCCGCAATGTTTCTTCAGTGGCGGTGCGGCTACCTCAGCGCTCCGATCTGTGGTTACTCGATTGCGGCGAAGGCACCCAGCACCAGTTTTTACGCAGCAACTTACGGGTTTCGCAATTGCGGCGCATTTTCGTAACCCATATGCACGGCGACCACGTATTCGGTTTACCTGGGCTGCTAGCAAGCCTTGGTATGGCAGGGAATTGCCCAGGGGTAGACCTCTACGGCCCTGCGCCCCTAGAAGCATTTGTACTGGGAGCGCTGCAACATTCTTCAACGCGGATTGGCTATCCGCTGCGTTTTCACAGGGTGGAAGCGGCCGCCAGCAGTGGTGCGGTTCTACTACGCGACGGGGAATTCACGGTGCATTGCTCGCCCCTCATCCATCGCATCCCCGCTTTTGGTTATCGGATCCAAGAAAAGGAACGTGCCGGCCGCTTCAATATTGAGCAAGCCAAAGCCCTGCAACTGCCCCCAGGGCCCCTATTTGCGCGGCTTAAGGCGGGCGAAACCGTAACTCTTGAAGATGGCCGCGAAATTCGAGGTTCAGATCTTTGCGGCCCAACTCAGCCAGGGGTGTCTATGGCTTATTGCACCGACACTGTTTTTAGCGAAGCAGCGATACAGCTTGCCCGTGGTGTGGATCTTTTAATCCATGAATCCACCTTTTCCCATGGCGATGCAGAGATGGCCTATCAGCGTCAACACTCCACCAGCACCATGGCGGCTCAAACCGCGGCTGAGGCGGGTGTATTTCAACTAGCCCTCACCCATCTGAGCCCCCGCTACGCACCGGGTAATCAGGAAACTTCAGAGGATTTGCTCAAGGAAGCGCGGGCAATTTTTCAAAACACCTTGCTTGCTAAAGACTTCTTAACTCTCGAATTAAGTCCTGGGGCCTGCAACAGTGTGTGAGACACAAGGCCCTTAAGCGCCGGAGGAGTGGTTTTGCGTGATACAAAAGCTCAGGAGTCCGTAACGTTGCACGCTTCCTCCATGCATAAAGTTTTTCAGGGTTTGCAGCGCCTAGCTGCTTTGCTGTTGCTGCCCATTGTTTTATTGCTGATGCCCAGCACTGTTGGGGCCTTGCAATGGGATGCCGCAACCCTCACCGTGCCCGCTGATCCGAGCGGCACTCAGATCACCTTCAGCGAATCTGAGATCAAATCAGGTCGCAAAGTGTTTAACACCAGCTGTGGCACATGCCATGCCGGCGGGATTACAAAAACCAACCAAAACGTTGGCCTCGATCCGGAAACTCTCGCCCTTGCTACCCCGCCTAGGGATTCTGTTGAGGCGTTGGTCGACTACATGAAAGATCCCACCTCTTACGACGGTGAGATGTCGATTTCCGATCTGCATCCAAGCCTCAGAAGCGCTGATGTATTTGTTCAGATGCGCAATCTCAGCGACGAAGACCTGCGTCGCATGGCGGGATACATCCTTGTTGCACCAAAAGTGCAGGGGCTTCAGTGGGGCGGTGGCAAGATCTATTTCTGATCGCTGATTTCTCTGCGGCTGTACCACCATTCCTGCAATTCAGGGCTCAATCTTTCCGCAAATAAAGTGAGCACCGCTGTGCTGGAACGCAGCCCTGGCTGCAAAAGTTCTACTGCGTAGGTAGGGCAGCGCCGCGCCGCTAAATCAGGAACAAGCCGTTTACCCACCCGTCTCCAGCTGGGTTCCTTAGTGCGCCATTGCAGCCTGCAACAGGGCCAGGGCAATTCCTCTCGATCAAATAATCGGCAGCAGGGGCCCAGCACCCGAAAGGTATACATCCCACCAGGACTCGGCTGCTCACTGCCATTGGGCAGCAAACGGTCGTGGCTTGGGATTAATGGTGCAGGCACGAAAGCGGTTCAATCGCAAAAGGGCTAAAAAAAAGCCACCCCCTCAGGGGTGGCATAAAAATAAAAACTCAGGAACTCAGTAGAGCTCTTCTTCTGAATGGGTTTTGATTGTGCAATCGCTGGTGGGATAAGCCACACATGTGAGAACAAAACCTGCTTCGATTTGATCGTCGTCTAAGAAGCTTTGATCGCTTTGGTCGACGGTGCCAGCGGTGATCTTGCCTGCACATGTTGAACATGCACCGGCGCGACAGGAATAAGGAAGATCGATGCCCTGTTCCTCGGCTGCGTCGAGGATGTATTGATCATCGGGCACTTCAATGGTTTTGTTTAGGCCCTCGCTTTCGTTAACGAGAGTGACCTTGTAAGACGCCATGGCAGTGATGGTTGCTCAGGTCCACGGCGAACCGGGCCTGTAGGGGCTCGACCTTTGTACACCTATCTGAAGGCCATGGTGGCAACAAACCGAGAAGGCCAATGGTTGAACCAACTTGTATAAGCAAAATTTATCTAACAAAACACCGTTAACGGGTGATTTCTAGCAGTGCCCAACGGGATTGTTCAGCCGCCAAGCGGCATTGCCAGCCCATTGAAGTGAGTTGATCAGCCAAGGGCTCCACCTGTTCCACCAAGAGGCCGCTCAGCAAACCCACGCCGTTAACGGCAAGCAATTTCTCGAACCACGGCGCCAGTTCCGCCAGCACCGGAGCAAGGATGTTGCAAAGCAACACCTGGGCACTTCGCTGGCCCAGCAACTCCTTAAGTTCTTGGGCTGAACCCAATCGAGCCTGGAGCCGCTGCTCCATGCCGTTCAGGGCAGCGTTAGATGCGCTGGCAAGTATTGCCAGGCTGTCGGTGTCGCTTGCTACCACAGCTTCTGCTCCTAGGGCCAGGGCTGCTATGCCGAGGATGCCGCTACCGCAGCCCAGATCTGCCACCAAAGCGCCCGCTAAGGGGATGCGCTCCAAGCTTTCCATGCAAAGCCGAGTAGTGGGATGGCTACCGGTGCCAAAGGCACTGCCTGGATCCAGCAGCAGCACTTCACGGTTGCGGAATTCTTCAGGGCATTGCAGCCAAGCGGGCAAAATTAGAAGCTTTTCACCCACAGGATCCGGGGCCCAGTGCTGTTTCCAGCTATGGCTCCAATCTTCCTCGGGCTGTTGTTGCCAACTCAATTGAGGCAATTCCAAGCCAAAAGGTTCAGCAAGAGCACATAAGGCCTGCTCAAGACTTTTGCGCTCGCTTGCTGGCCAATCCGCCGCCGGCAGCCAGGCCAGCAGGGTGCGATGGCCTGGCTGATCTGGCTTGAATTTAACCGCCACCCTGGAAATACCCAGGGTTTCCAAGCGCCAAATCAATGATTCCTCTAGGTCACCAGAAGGATCAATTTCCAGCCGCCACCAGCTGGAGGTGGGGGAAATTGTCATCGTTTAAAGGGTTACGGGATGGGCTTCTTGAATGCCATTAATTGCGTAGATGCTTGTTAGCAGGCTGGGGGGGATTGGATCATCAAGGCTGAGCACCATCACCGCATCACCCCGCACGATGCGCCTACCAACCTGCATCGAGGCGATATTCACATTGTGCTCACCGAGCAGGGAGCCGAGGTGGCCAATGATGCCAGGCATGTCCCGGTGGCGGGTAAACAGCATGTGCCGGCTGGGGGGCACATTGAGAGGAAATTCATCAATGCTCGTAACACGCAGTTCCCCATCGGCAAACACCGCACCGGTAACGGTGTGGCTGCCCTGGGAATTGCGGCAGGAAAGCTGCAAGGAGCCGCCTGCAAAATCACGGCTGGCATCATCTTTGATCTCCAGCACATGAATGCCACGACCCTTCGCCTCTAGGGCTGCATTCACGTAATTGATTTTATCGCCCAAGGCCGAGCTCAATAGGCCCTTGAGGGCTGCCACCACCAAGGGTTGGCTTGGATGTTCAGCAAATTCACCCTGCAGCCGCACCTCTAATTCCTGCACCGAACCCCGAGATAGCTGGCTTAGCAACAAGCCAAGGGTTTCCGCCAGCTGCAGATGGGGCTTGAGCTTTTCCATTACCTCAGGGGTGAGGCCGGGGATGTTTACAGCGCTGCGGGCAGGTAAGCCAAGTAGTACATCACGAATTTGTTCTGCCACATCCACAGCCACATTTACCTGGGCTTCTTCTGTGGAAGCGCCGAGATGGGGGGTGAGAATCAGCCGCTCGCCAACACTGCGCAAGGGGGAATCCGCCTCCAGTGGTTCTTTGGCATACACATCCAAAGCAGCGCCAGCAATTACCCCATTTTTCAATGCCTCAGCAAGGTCTGCCTCAGCAATAATTCCACCGCGGGCGCAATTAACCAACCGGGCGGTGGGCTTCATTTTGGCCAGCAAAGCTGCGTCAACCAAATTTTCGGTTTCAGCGGTGCGGGGCAGGTGCAGGGTGATGTAGTCGGCTTCCTTAAACAAGGGCTCTAGGGGGCTAAGCCGCACCCTTAGTTGCTGGGCCCGTTCGTCGGAAATGAAGGGGTCGTAGGCGATTACCTCCATGCCCATGGCTTGGGCAACCCTTGCCACGTGGGAGCCAATTTTGCCGAGCCCCACCACGCCGAGGCGTTTTTTGTAGAGCTCATTCCCCACATAGGTTTTGCGATCCCAACCACCGGCGCTGGTGCTGCTGTGGGCTGCTGGGATATGGCGGGAAAGGGCCAGCATCATTGCCAAGGCGTGTTCCGCCGCTGCAATCGTGTTCCCTTCTGGTGAATTCACCACCAACACCCCATGTTTGGTGGCAGTGGCCACATCAACGTTGTCTACCCCCACTCCAGCCCGACCAATAATTCGCAAACGGGGGGCCGCTTCAATAATTTCCGCCGTTACCTGGGTGCCAGAGCGAATCATCAAGCCGTCGTATTCGCCGATGATTTGTTTGAGCTCTGCTGCTGGCAGGCCCGTAAGCACATCAACGTGGGCTACTTGAGAAAGAATGTCTATCCCCACCTGATCGATGGGATCCGACACCAAAACTTTTGTCATCGTCCGCGGGGGGGGGCATGCGGGGGTGCAGTGTAGAGACCGCTCCTGAACCGGCTGAAAGCAATGGCACTTAGCGTGGCGGTGGTGCTCGCAAGCCTTGAAGAGGTGGAGCAGTTGCAGCAGCAACTCAACAGTGTGCAACTGGATAAACAGCAAATGCCCCTCAAGCTGCAAGCCGTTGGTGCAGGCGCTCTGGATCCCAAAAGTTTGGCAACCCTGAATCCAGCCATAAGCCGGAGGGCTCGCCAGCGCAGCATGGCCCGCTGGCTTTTGCCCTTCGGGTTTGGGGCTGGAGTGATGTTCACTTTCATCACCAACCTCGACACCTTTGCTTTCGCTGGCCCCATTGGCCAACCATTCATCGGTGGATTACTGGGTTTAGGGGCCGGCTGGATGGGTAGTTTTGCCGCGGCAGCCAGTGTTACCAGCGATGGCGACGACCAAGTGCGCACAGTGTGCAATCGCCTAGACGAGGGGTTATGGGTGTTACTTGTGGAGGCTGCACCAGGCCAAAACATCCCCTGGGGGTTGATTCAAAGCGCTAAACCTCGCTTAGTGGTGCGATTAAGGGAGGATTGATGCTGCCAATTCGCGAGCTGCTGCTGGGGGCTAGTTACCCCAATTCCCTGGCGGCGGTATTAGATCTGGCGGCGATCAGCCTGCGCACGTATCAACCGCAATGGAGTGGGTTTTTAACGGCACCAGAGCAAGAAGAATGCCTGAATCGGTTAAATCAACTGATTGAACTAACAGTGATTAGCAACGGCGGTTTCCCCCAAGCGGAACGCCGGAGGTTGCGGCTTGAGCGTTTTGAACATTTCACATCCGATCCAGCAAGCAACCAACAAACGCCACAGGAATTGCCAGAACAAATGCCGCCAGCAGAGCAATTTAAATTGCTGGAAATAAGCGGCAATTTCTTATTTGATCCAGCTGAAGCAATTGATTTTCGCCAGGCGTTGCAAGCCGATGGTTTAGGGGTTGCAGAACTTGGAGATGTTTTAGTGCGGGGCGATCGCGGCGCACTTGCAGTAGTAAGCCCGCTAGCTGCAATAGCTCTAATTGGCAAGCCAATACAGGTGCGCACAGTGCTCTGCGCGGTTGCAGAAACGGGCTGGGAGCGCTTACCCAGCCAAATGCCTAAGCCAAAACAAATCACCAGCGTAGAAGCATCTCTACGCCTAGATGCAGTGGCATCAGCCGGATTTGCTATCTCCCGAAACCGTATGGCGGAACTAATTCGTTCCGGCAAGGTGCGGATCGATTGGAAAGTTATTACAAACCCAAGCCGTGAACTAAAACCCGAGGAGCGGGTACAGCTTGAAGGCAGAGGTGAATTAAAGCTTGAATCAGCAATGCTTACAAAAAGAGATCGCTGGCGCCTTTCAATGTTGCGTAATTTTTGAAAACAACAAGCCTTGGGTCTGATTTAACCAGGTGTTAGGTTCCAGTTCCTGGGGCGATTAGCTCAGAGGTAGAGCACTACCTTGACACGGTAGGAGTCACTGGTTCGATTCCAGTATCGCCCATTCAATTTTCAGATCGATGCAAGAGCGCGTGGTGGTGGTGGGTTTTGGCCGTTCCGGCACGGGTGCAGCCCGCTTACTAAAAGCCCAAGGGGTTGACGTTTGCCTGCTTGAAAGTGGCAACAGCGCCGATTTGCAGAGGCGCGCTAATTGTTTAACAGCAGAAGGGATAAATGTTGAACTAGCCAAACCACTCAGCTTGGCAAGTTTTGCTGTTTTGCCTGAGCGGGTGGTGCTCAGCCCAGGCATTGCTTTTGATCACCCGGTAATACAGCAATTGCGCGATCAAGGTGTTGCTGTGGTGGGTGAGATGGAAGTGGCCTGGAATGGTTTCAATGGAGTGCCTTGGATTGGTGTAACTGGAACTAACGGAAAAACCACTGTTACCAGCTTGCTGGGCCATCTCCTCCAACAAGCTGGCTTAGATGCACCGGTATGCGGCAACATCGGCAGCTCCGCCGCTGAACTAGCTCTGGAGCGCCGCGGTGGAGCTACCCCCGCATGGGCGGTAGTGGAACTAAGCAGTTTCCAAATCGAAGCGGCCCCATCGGTGGCGCCAAAAATTGGTATCTGGACCACCCTCACCCCAGATCATCTTGATCGCCACAGCAATGTGAATAACTACCGCTCAATCAAGGCGAGCCTGCTGCGCCGGAGTGAGATTCAAATACTTAATGCAGATGATCCTGATCTTTGTTCCCACACCGGCGACTGGCCTCGGGCCCTATGGGTTAGCGCCAAACCAAAACAACAATTGCCTGCCGTTATCAACACCCATATCTGGATCGAATCAGGCCATGTTCACAACAAAAATGGCCCCCTATTTCCTGCATCTGCCTTAGCAATGCCTGGCAGCCACAACAAACAAAATCTCGTTCTTGCCACCGCTGCTGCTTTACAAGTGGGCTTAAGCGCAAACCAAATTGAACAGGGTTGCCGCAGTTTCCCTGGGGTGTGCCATCGGCTTGAACTAATTGATACTCAAAATGAAGTTTTCTTTTACAACGACAGCAAGGCAACTAATTACGACGCTTCTTTAGTTGCTTTACAGGCGCTTCCTGGTCCTTTGGTTTTACTGGCGGGAGGCAGGGCTAAAAGGGGGGAGCCAGCAGCTTGGCTGAAGGCATTGGAACTAAAAGCAAAAGCGGTGGTGCTTTTTGGTGAAGCAACGCCAACTTTCAATGAATTACTCGGCGCTAGCGGCTACGGCGGCAAGATTGAATTGAGGGAGGGCTTAGCTCAAGCAGTGCCGCTGGCGGCGCAATTGGCTAAGGAATTAGGGGCGAATGCAGTATTGCTATCGCCCGCATGTGCCAGCTTTGATCAATATGAAAATTTTGAACAACGGGGCGATCATTTTCGTGAGTTGGTGGAGGCACTAAAAAATTAAATATGAACAAACAACAATGGTGGCTAATGAAAAGTGAACCAGATGTATTTGGTATAGCTCATCTAAAAGCTGAAAACACCACTCTTTGGGATGGAATTCGCAATTACCAGGCTCGAAACTTTATGCGTACTATGCGTATTGGTGATCAGGCATTCTTTTATCACTCCAATGCCAAGCCTCCCGGAATTGTGGGCTTAATGGAAGTGGTGGAAACAGGAATTACAGATCCAAGCCAATTCGAGCCAAGCAGCAAATATTTTGATCCAGCTTCAAAAGTGGAAGCCCCCAGATGGGACTGCGTAAGGTTGAAGTATTCGGGCACCTTTAGCGAATTATTAAGCTTGGAAAAACTTCGGCAGCTGTTCACAGAAGAAACATTGCCAGTAATACGCCGCGGCAACCGTTTATCAATCCTGCCGATTGCCAGCTCTAGTGCCGCCAAACTTTTGGAAATTCTTGGCAACCCTGTGTTCTAAATGGGATACAAACTGGCGCGATAGCAAAAGCAACGCTAATTTTCTAGCAAATTAATTATTTTGTTACCATGGCCGCCGCCCTCCCTGTGGGAGCAGTAATCAAAACCGGTTACGCAGCGTTTAGCAAAGCGCCTTTTTTGTTTGTAGGATTTACTTTTATTGGTGGTGGAATTAATTTAGCGAGCCAATACATTCAAGATCAAGCAAGTAAAAGTATCCAGGATAGTGCTGAATTTGGCATTGGATGGGTATTTATATTTCTTTTGGGATTAAGCATCAATATAGTTGCCAGCCTTTGGATGAATCTCGGCTTATTTCGTGGCGCTTGGAGAGCCTTAAACGGCGAGATACCTATTATTAAAGACTTTGTGCGTTGGGATTTCCGAGCAATTAGGCGTTTGCTTTGGATGGCAATACTTTTACTAGTAATTAATTTGATAGTGCTTATAACTGCCGCTTTAGCGGGAGGTTTAGCAAGCTTAATTCGCCTTGAGCTATTTTTTGTACCTCTATTTGCAGGGAGTTTAGTATTAATTTACTTAGCTGTTACACAAATGTTTCATGTGCCCATTGTGGTGGCGCAAGGCGAGCGGGCGATGCAGGCTTTTAGGCACGGCCGAAAAGTTGTAGATCCTCAGTTTTGGCGTTTGTTGGGGTTTGGGCTACTGATGATTTTAATAACTTTTGCGGGATTGTTACTCTGCGGCATAGGTATTCTTGTGGCAGCGCCAGTTGTTGTTTGCTGCCTCGTGGCTGCTTACCAACACCTTTTTAATAGTAATGATTGCACTGGCTTTTTAGTAGACGTCCGCCAGGGCTAACGCCATACAAAAAGAAGCGGCGGCTTCACGATTCCAGCCCCCTTCTGCACCCCGCAGGCCGGCTGCACTTGTTAATACAAAACGCAAGGCCCAACTGCGGATGTCACCTTTAAGTTCAAGCCACCAAGAACCCTGTTCTAGGCAAAGTTCTAAATTTTCCTCTGCCATTAGCTGCTCCTTACAGCTTTCATATTGATCGATGAGTTTGGCGCAGAGATTGCGCAGCTGCTCAAACTCCTCGAGGGTGAGTTCTAGGGCCCATGCCTCAGCAGCAATCAACACTTGGTAACTAGAACGCTTTTTATCTATTGCTAGCCGCCAACCAAACCCCTCTCGTTGCATCAGCCGGGCAAAAGATCGGGCAAATCCTGCTCATCGCTGAGTTCCGTAATGGCCCTTTGAACAGGCTTCACCATCGAATCCTCGAGTAGACCTTCAAAATCATCAAAACGTCTTTGCTTTGCCCTAAAAGCAATGCGCACAGTAGTGAGATACCTATTGGTTGAATGGCGCATCAAGCTTTCGCCGCGTTTAGCAAGTTCGTTAGCTCCAGGCTGCTGGCTTAGCGACATCGATGGGTATCCCAATTTCTTGTATCAACATAACTCCCTGCTCTTTTATTGCTCGGCAAAAGCTGCACCGGGTGGAGGCAAACGATCCGCAGACATCTCGAATTGCTTCTCAATGCTCTTAATTTGGCTAGATATCGGCATTTTGGCCAAGTGTTCTGCAAAGGTTTCAGTATTCGTTCCATTAACTAGCTGATTGGGCCACGGAACACTTGCAATTGATTTGGGCAGCTCCAGCACCTTGGTGGGCTGGCAAGCCCACGCAGGCTCTAGCCCTGAATTGCTTTACCTGCCTCCCCTCAGTAGCCCTGGCAGCCTGCCCCTAATTCCAAGCCTTGTGGCTCTTGAGGGGCCGCGCCCTCTGCTGGGTCAACAGGTGCTAGACGCAGGCGCACAAGGCCGTTGCCAGCGCAATTTCAAAACAAAGCTCTATCAAAATGCCGCTTGCCCCGCAGCTCAAAGGGCAGCTGCCTCCCTATTGCAAGGCATATGGCAACAATTGCCCCCAAATCGCATTCCTGAACGCCTTGTGCTCACTGCCCCAGTGGAGGGTTTCAGCAGTTATCGCAACTGGTTACAGCAATGGGGAGCCAGCTTGCCTGTGCCAGAACTGGCTTTGGTGGATGAATCCACCGCCGCGGCCTTGGGGGCGGGCTTACCGCCAGGCAGCTTGGTTTTAGTGCTTGATATGGGCGCTGGTACCACGGATTTATCCCTGGTGCGCCTCGAAGGCGGTGAAGGCAAGGCGATGCCCATGGCCCAGTTGCTGCGCTTTGCAGGCAATCAGCTGCCCCTCAGCAGCAATGCGGTGAAAACAGCTCGTGTAATTGGCAAAGCCGGCGCTCAGGTGGGGGGGCGCAGCATCGATCACTGGTGGGCAATTGCCCTTGGCGCACCCGAACCTGTTCCAGAACACTGGTTAGAAGCCGCAGAAAAATTAAAATGCGCCCTGAGCCAAGCAGATAACGCCCAAGTGCGGCTGGAATCGCGGTTGCTCCAAGGCAGCCGCCAGCAATTGGAACAAGTGCTCGAAACCCAGGGATTGCCGCTTTTACTGCAAGACCTACTCGCTGATATCAGCGCTGCCGCCCGCAGGGCTGGTGAAAATCTGGCGAGTATCGATGGGGTTCTAGCGGTAGGAGGCAGCAGTGCCCTGCCATGGCTGCAAAACTGGTTAAACGAAAATGTTCCTGGTGTGCGCTTACCGGTGCTCCAACCCAGTGCAGCGGTGGTTTTGGGTGCCCTAGCCATGACCCCAGCCCTACGGCTTATCGATGTATTGAGGCAAGGGGTAAGCCTGCGCTGCTGGGATAGACGTATGGGTGGACATTATTGGCATCCCTTATTTGTTGCAGGCCAGGGATGGCCCACCCCTCAACCCCTAGAAATTGTGCTGGCTTGCCAGGAGGGGCAAACAAAATTGGAACTGCAACTGGGCACTCCCAAAAACGAAAGTCGCGCCGAGGTGGTTTTTATAGACGGGATACCAAAACTGCAAGCAAGATCAGCAGGTGAAGCAGCTGTAAAGCCATGGCGCGCAAAAGCCCTGGAACTATCCCTTGTGCCCCCTGGCAGAGGGGGGGAAGATCGTTTCAAGCTGCGATTTCACATTGATAAGCAATGCCAAATTTGGCTTGGCGGCATCGATTTGCAGTTAAACCAACCCCTGAAAGAAGAGCTGCTCGGCCAGCTCGAATGAATAAGCGCCGTTCCAGATTGTCTTGGCTATGGGTGGGCAGCACCCTTGGAGCTGTTTCCATCTTTGTGATCGGCTTAGGGCTTTGGCAACAGCAATTGCCAAAGCGGTTGCAACGTTCTGCCCAAAGCGGCGATCTCGGCGCCTGCCTGCGGCTCGGACGCCAACTGGGGGCGCTTCAACCACTGCGGCCCAAAGAGGCAGCTCTGGTGGAAAGCTGCTTGCAACGCCAGGCCCAACGCAGCTGGGATGGGGGTTTGTGGTGGGCAGCGTTAGATCAACAAAGACAATTAATCCGCCGCAGTGGCAACCCTGCAAAGGCAGATCGTCAATTGCAGCAATGGCGGCAACAACTACGCAGCAAAGTAATTCAAAGATTCCTTAGGGGTGAAATGCCCCAAGCCCTATCGCTAATCAGCAGCAGTGGCGAAAACCGCTTCCCCGAGGGGCAAGACCTCCAAAATTCGCTGCAAGAGAATTGGGCCGCCAACCGATTCCACCTTGAGCAAGCCCAGCGCGTTGGCAAAAAAGGCCAGTGGTGGGAAGCAAACAATCAACTAAATCAGCTAAATCATCCCTGGTGGATAGGGCAAGCACAAGCCATGCGCCAAACCGTAGGTACGCAAATCAAAGCGCTGCAGCGGCTGAAGCAACAACAAAACAGCCATGCCGCAATGCCGCAAGCTGGCGCTTCTGAAACAGCGGCACCCGGTGCAGCAGCTCTCGATGCAAGGATCCGCCAATTACAAGCCGCTGGCAAATCAGACTGGGCTGCTTTTCAAGCCGCCTGCCAAGAACTGGGGGGGGTGGTGCGAGAAGACGGTCCTGAAAGCAGCTGCCAAGGCCGAATGAGAAGATAAACAAAAGTGTGTAAACGGCGATGCAGCCAGGCAATCGGGTTCGGGTACAGCAATCAGTTGTTGTGTTTACCCATCCAGAAAATCGCGGCAAAGCCTTTGATATGAAGGGGCAGGAGGGGGAGATAAATTCAGTATTGAATGATTGGAAAGGCAAACCAATCAGCCCAACCTTGCCTGTTGTGGTTGCTTTTGGACGCTATAAAGCTCACTTTCGCAGCGATGAGCTGGAATTGATTAACTGAAACGAGCTTCAATTCGTTCCTGGCTTAAGCAACAACACCCCCTCCTCCCCATCCACCTCCTGCAGCATTAGGTGGATAAATTCCTGGCGGCTGGTGGGCACAACTCTGCCAACGAAATCCGGTTGGATGGGCAGCTCCCTGTGGCCTCGATCCACCATCGCTAAAAGTTTCACGCTGGCGGGCCGCCCCCAACCCTGGAGTGCCTCCAGCGCAGCCCTCACAGTGCGTCCGGTGAAAACCACATCATCCACAAGCACCACTGTGCGGTTATCAATACACACCGGTAAATCGGTTGGTTGAACCAATCGAGTTCCCAATCGGCCGAGGTCGTCGCGATGAAAAGTTGGATCTAATACCCCTTGGGCGATGGGTTCACAAAGTATTCGTTGTAATTCAGATGCCAACACTTGGGCAAGAGCCACTCCCCTGGTGGGAATCCCCAGCAGCACTAACTGCTTAGGATCGGCGACGCTCTCAATTACTTGGGAACAAAGCCGCAATACGGTGCGATGCAATTCTTCAGAATCAAGGATCCAAACCCGTTCGCAATTTTGGGGAGGGAATTCAGATCGCCCCATAACAGCAATTAATCAAGCATTAGATATGTGAAGAAGCTTAGTTGGCGCTATTTCTTTGGTGCTTGAAACCTGACGCCGCCAGCTAAATGCAAATCCTGGGCACATATTGGCTGTAACTTGCCTCATATCTAAGCCCTGTATTGGGTGACAGCAGCAACACCTCCCAGCACCGATCAGGCACTGAAAGGGCGCAGTCTTAGTTCTGTAGCGCCTGTTGTGTTAGTAGTTCTTGATGGCTGGGGCGAAAATCCAAGCGAGCAAAACAACGCCATACGCATGGCGAAAACGCCAATCATGGATGCCCTTTGGCATGCCTATCCCCATACCTTGATCCATGCCAGCGGTGCCCATGTTGGTTTACCCGAAGGTCAGATGGGTAATTCCGAAGTGGGTCACCTCACCATTGGTTCTGGGCGAGTAATCCGGCAAGAATTAGTAAGGATTAGCCAGGCGGTGAAGAAAGGCCAGTTCAAGCAAAATAAAGCTCTGAACAATATGGCCGCCAAATTGCTTAATGAAGGCGGCACCCTTCATCTGGTGGGGCTGCTCTCAGATGGTGGAGTGCACAGCCACATAAACCACATTGGGGGGCTGCTGCAGTGGGCGGCAGCTAAAGGTTTGAAGCAGGTATGCATCCATGGCATCACCGACGGCCGAGACACCCCCACCAACAGCTCGATTGGGTTTGTAACCACCCTGCG
>Ga0247831_1002118_pt1 | contig 33783 bp, 33 predicted proteins | sample LaCruzMarch2015__9_FD_192406 | JGI IMG/M metagenome (GOLD analysis project Ga0247831, IMG submission 192406) | Freshwater microbial communities from meromictic Lake La Cruz, Castile-La Mancha, Spain - LaCruzMarch2015_1m | ecosystem: Environmental > Aquatic > Freshwater > Lake | place: Spain...
CGGGCATGCCGCTAGTGGCGGCCTTACCACTGGGCCCGGGCTTGAAAACATAGCCAATTTCAGCACCAGTTTGCAGGCTTTGAAACGACCTTGACGCGCGATAGCCTGCTCGCGACGCGCGGATTTCGAGATCATTGAGATATTGCTCAATCGATAAATTGGTCGACACCGGACCTTGCACCGAATCTAATTCAGCCAAGATTGTCTGAGGTAATATAGACAGAAGCGCTTGGTTGGTTTGCCCTTGCGTTGGTGCCGTCACGGCCGAGCCGATGCCTAGCGGGGCAGCCGATCTCAAAAACGGCAGAATAATCCCACCGGTGGCAACACCAACCCCAAAAGAAAACAAAGCTACCAGCGCCAGCATGCCAACGCCAAAACGCGGGCCATAAATCGGCTTAGAAACAATTGTTACGGGTTCGCGATCCACCTCTTGTACCATAGGTGGATGTAGGGCGGATTTGCCCCTTTCGCCAAGTCAAATGGGGCAGCCAACTTGCTTTCACTGCAGGGGAGAAGCCCGTTTCCCCTTCAAACCAACGCCAACGCAGGCTAAACACTTCCCATGATCACAGCTTTGCCCGCCGAACCGCCCATGACCCCCGCCCTGGTTGCCGAACACGGCCTATCCGAAGCGGAATATGCCGTAATTCTAGACCGCTTGGGCCGAGAACCCAATTTAACAGAGCTCGGCATTTTCTCTGTCATGTGGTCAGAACATTGTAGCTACAAAAGCTCACGGCGGCATTTGGCTAAATTCCCCACCAAAGGCCCGAGAGTTATACAGGGTCCGGGCGAAAATGCCGGTGTCATCGACATTGATGATGGGCAGGCCGCCGTCTTTAAGATGGAGAGCCATAACCATCCAAGCTTTATCGAGCCCTATCAAGGGGCGGCGACAGGCGTGGGCGGCATTATGCGCGATGTGTTCACCATGGGTGCCCGCCCAATCGCACTGGCCAATGCGCTACGCTTCGGCAGTCCGGACCATCCCTTAACACGGCGCTTGGTATCTGGTGTGGTGGCTGGGATTGGCGGCTATGGCAATTGCGTTGGCGTACCAACTGTCTGCGGCGAGACGAATTTCCACGCAGGCTATAATGGCAATATTCTTGTCAATGCTATGTGCGTAGGCCTCGCCGACGCGGATAAGATTTTTTATGCACGCGGCGCCAAAATCGGCAGCCCGATTGTCTATTTCGGCTCCAAGACAGGTCGCGACGGAATTCATGGGGCAACCATGGCCAGCGCCGAGTTTGACGAGGCCAGCGAGGAAAAGCGCCCAACCGTGCAAGTTGGCGACCCATTTGTCGAAAAGCTCTTGATCGAGGCCTGCCTTGAATTGATGGCAACCGACAGCATTGAGGCAATCCAGGACATGGGAGCAGCTGGCCTCACGTCTTCCTCTGTCGAAATGGCGGGCAAGGAGTATCTGGGCATCGAGCTGGATATGAACGCCGTGCCCGTTCGCGAGACCGGCATGACGCCTTATGAAATGATGTTGTCGGAGAGCCAGGAGCGCATGCTGGCCATTCTAAAGCCAGGCCGCGAGGCCGAGGCTGAGGCCATCATGAAGAAGTGGGATATTGATTTTGCCGTCATTGGCAAAACCACGGACACAGGCCGGATGGTCTTGCATTGGAATGGTGCCATTGTGTGCGACATCCCGGTTGCACCCTTGAGTGAAGATGCGCCTAATTATGATCGGCCTTGGGTACAGCCTGCGCTGCACCCAGCTGTCATCAGCGCGATGCTGACCCCGGTTGTGGACTGGCGCGAGGCCACTCTGAAACTATTGTCCTGCCCCGATGGCGCGTCCAAGCGTTGGCTTTGGGAACAATATGATCGCCATGTGATGGCTGACAGCCTAGAAGAAAGCGCCACGCCTTCCGATGCAGCCATTGTGCGTATCCATAATACAAAAAAAGCGCTCGCGATCAGCTGTGACTGTACGCCCCGTTATGTGTTGGCGGACCCTTTTGAAGGCGGGAAGCAAGTCGTCGCTGAAGCGTGGCGAAACCTGACGGCGACAGGCGCAAGCCCCATTGCCATTACCGACAATCTGAATTTTGGCAACCCGCAACGGCCTGAAATCATGGGCCAATTCGTACGCGCAACCGACGGCATGGCCGAGGCCTGTGCAGTCCTCGACTTCCCGGTCGTGTCGGGCAATGTCAGCCTCTATAACGAGACCTCGGGCCAAGCGATCCCGCCAACCCCGGCGATTGGCGGCGTTGGCCTTCTATCAGACTATACCAAGCGCGTTGGCTTTGGTGCGGTAGACATGGGCGACATGGTTATACTGGTCGGCCAAACCACAGACAATTTGGGCGCAACCTTGGCCCTTCGCGAAATTTGGGGCCGAGAAGATGGCGCGCCGCCGCAGGTCGATCTCGCGCAAGAGCGCTTGAACGGTGACGTTGTGCGCAACCTGATCCAAGCGGGCCATATCCGCTCTTGCCATGATTTATCCGACGGCGGTCTCCTGATTGCTGCGGCTGACATAGCTATGGCATCGGGCACCGGCCTCGCGATCACCTTGCCTCAAGGCCTAAGCACCGAAGCGGCCCTATTGAGCGAGGATCAGGCTCGTTACCTCCTCATTGTGAACCCAACCCATGCCGATAGCGTATTTGAAGCCTTGGAAGCCAAAGCCATTCCTTGCGTGGCCATTGGCTCTGCAGGGGGATGCGAATTGGCCATTCAAGACGTCTTAGCGATTGATATCACCGATCTGAAACAGGCCCACGAAGCCTGGATGCCCGCCTTTATGGCTTAACAGCCAAACCCACTTACCCCGGAGACAGACATGCCCATGGCCGCCAATGACATCAAGTCAATGATTTTGGATGCTTTTCCCGATGCTGATGTTGAGATCATCGATCTCGCCGGCGACGGAGATCACTATAAAGCCATCGTGAAGAGTGCCAGCTTTGCTGGCATGACCCGGGTCAAGCAGCACCAAGCGGTCTATGCCTCGTTGAAGGGCAAGATGGGCGGCGAGCTACACGCGCTTGCCCTTGAAACCAGTTTGAAGTCCTAGGGCAACGCTAACTACTTCTTGATAATCAACAGGCTGTAATCGCCCTCCGCTGAATCCTCGATCGTTGTGACCCGAATGATCTGCGGCCCAGCAGTCGTAACCGTATAGTTTAGTTTGGCATTCGTGCCGCCGCCACTATCATCGTCGGAAGCATAGTCGTCATCGACGCGATCAAGCTGGCGTGCGCCAACACTAATATCGAAGCTCTCTGCACTGGCCGAAATTTCGTAAGTTTCACCGACTTGGGCGTTAAAGACATAGCGGTCGAAATAATGGCTATCGTTTCGTAAGGGATCAGTCGCGCCAAGGTTCCCACGAATGGTTTCGCCCAAGTTCGCGCGGGCAGGGGGGGGCGGCATAACAGATGCCGGCATCTCACTGACAACGATCTTGTAAGCGCCTTCTTGCGCGGGCTCGCCTGCTGTTGCGTGAATAACATAAACACCAGTACTCGGTGCGGTAAACTTAATTCTGGCGTTCAAGCCTTGCCCACCGTCATCATCTTTGGCGAGAGCCTTAAAGGCGGACGATGTCAAAAGACCAATCTCTAACAAGGGGTCTAGGCTGGTATCACCCTCCTTCTCCATCGTCACATTGACCCGTTGGCCAGCCTGCAACGCAATGGAGTAGGTGTTGAAGAGGGCATCCGTGGCGGCCAAGCGTGCGCCCCCATCGCGCAGCCCACCGGCTACAGTCTGACCAAGGCGCAAGGCCTGGGACGCCAAAGGTGCGCTATCAGCTACGGCTTGCTCCACCAGCAACCGATAAGAACCATTGGCACGGCTGACATTTTGAACTTCTAAAACATAGGTTCCAGACGTCTGCGGTCGGTAGCGCAAAAGGGCATTTTTGCCACCGCCGCCATCATCATCTTGGGCTAAACTTTCTAAGCTACCATCGGCCAGAATCTTTCCAATGGAGATCTTAGGATCTAACTGACTGCCGTTGGCAGCACTTAGCGCGATCCGATAAGCCTTGCCTCCCTCTAGGCTAAGACCGTAACGCACGGCAACGATTTCCTCGTCGTCCAACTCGTAACGCGGCGTCGTGTTTGACATCGCCCCAGTGACTGCTTGGCCCAGGTCAATCGAGACGGGCGCTGGCATTGGCGGCAGCTCCTGACGCAACCCAGTCGTCAAGGTATAAGTGCCGACTGCACCAGACCCGACAGCCATGACGCGAACTTGATAGAGACCCGCACGAGGAACAACGTAGCGGATGCGTGCACTCGTCCCCGGCCCACCATCATCATCTTCAGCAACCTTCGCGCCTGCAGGGGTCAAGAGCTCAAGTTTGGGGTCAAAGTCATCGGACGAGAGATCAAGCTGAACTTCCTGCTCGGCGTTCAAACGTAACGCATAAGCGTCAACTGTCGCCCCTTCGCTCGTGACCGCATCGTTTACATCGAGAGCGTCAGAAACGCTTTGGCCAAAGGGGAGTGGTCGCGCAGAGATCGGGGGTGGCTGCGACGCTGTTGCAAGGATCGTAAACACCCCGCGGTCGCCCTTATTCATCGTATTGGCCCGTATTTGGAGTAAACCAGAGGCGGGAACAATCCGGCGAACAACCGCAGGCTTGTCCGTTTCGCCGACCGATGCTGTGCAGCCCTCACATTCCTCGTCAATGTCGTCAGCAACGGCCACAACGGGCTGGAAAGCCGCGCTGGTTAGCGTCACCGTGACCATCTGCCCCTTAGGCGCCTGAACTTGAAAAAGCTCATAACTGCTATCATCGCTTTCAAGAACTGGGTCTTCTGGACCCATGGAACCTTGAAGGGGCTGCCCAAGCGTCAGGTGCCGGAGGCCAGATTGTGCGAGGACCGGACTGGCGACCAAAATCACAAAGAATGAAACAGAGCCTAACCAATGTTGACGCATCATGATGCAGCCACCGAAATGGCCCCTTAGACGGGCGCGACTCCTGGTCAAAGTGCGCCGCGTGGAAAGCCAAAAAATAGACCAGACGCGTTATCTATAATGAGAAATCCGCATCGCTAGCAATGGGTATCGCAAAACAACCGTAAATTCTTCTTGGACTTGACCAGACGGCCCACCATCCCTAGCTGAAGGTAAGACAAAGACTTTTCCCAGACCCATCTGGTCAAACAATGATTGACGCAGCGGTTCATGTGTTCCATCGAAGGCTAAAACCTTCTTCAACACGTCCTGGACCCCAACGAGGAGCACGAGCCATGAGCGACGCACAAGCCTTTATCGATAATCTGGTCAAAACCAATGATGTGGTCCTGTTCATGAAGGGCACATCGCGCATGCCAATGTGCGGATTCTCCGGGACCGTGGTCAAAATCCTCGACCATGTTGGTGTGGACTTTCAAGACGTAAACGTTCTGGCCAATGAAGACGTCCGCCAAGGTATCAAGGACTATTCCAACTGGCCCACAATCCCGCAGCTTTATGTCAAGGGTGAGTTTGTTGGTGGCTGCGACATCATTCGCGAAATGTTTGAAACCGGCGAATTGAAGCAGGTTTTAAGCGATGCAGGTGTTCCACTTCAAGCTTGATCGCCCGATCTTCCAGATACAAAAAAGCCCGCCCAGCCAATGCTGAGCGGGCTTTACTGTGTTTGACTTCTGGTCGGAATTACGAAGCGTAATATTCCACAACCATGTTTGGTTCCATTTTGACTGGATATGGTACGTCAGCCAATTCTGGCACGCGCAAGAAGGTCGCCTTCATCGCGCCCACATCCATTTCAACATAGTCAGGGAAGTCGCGCTCGGCCGAGTCCAGGGCTTCCAAAACGAGCGCCATGGTGCGGGACTTTTCACGAACTTGCACAACATCACCCACGCGCAAACGATACGAAGGAATGTTGACCTTCTTGCCATTGACCATGACGTGACCGTGGTTCACAAATTGGCGTGACGCAAAAACGGTTGGCACGAATTTCGCGCGATAGACCATTGCATCAAGACGGCACTCCAACAGGCCGATCAGGTTTTCAGCCGTATTACCCTTGCGGCGCGCGGCTTCTTCATAGAGCCCAGCGAACTGCTTTTCGGTGATGTTGCCATAATAGCCCTTCAGCTTTTGCTTAGCGCGCAGCTGGGCACCAAATGCGGAAACCTTGGCTGGACGGGCGGTTGGGCCGTGCTGACCTGGCTTATAGGTCCGCTTGTTGACGGGGCTTTTTGGACGGCCCCACAGGTTTTCACTGAGGCGACGGTCGATTTTATACTTCGCAGCAATGCGCTTTGACATGTTTAGTCCATTTACGTTTTTGACGGTCCGGGCGGCACACCATGTGCCGCGATTGCAATGGCCGGAAATCCATCACCCATGTTTTCCCCAGTGAAGGCAGGGCCAACCCAGCAGGAAGGCGCGCTTAAACGGGATTGGAGCCACAGAGTCAAGGATTGTGGGCAGTTTGAGGCCGACTTCACCTGAATCTCATGCAGGCTTGACATATAGTTTATCATTAAACTGTATTGGTTGAACGTTAAACCAAAAGAGGTTGCCATGCCAAATCGTCGTACTGTCCTCCAACTTCTCGCTTTCAGCTCGTTAGCCGCCGTGCCAGCAGTCAGCGCCGCAACCCGCTCCGATCCTGATCCCGCCGCCGCTTGGCGCAATCCCGGTGCTGGCCAAAAGGACCCCCGCCTATATAGTCTCGCGCACGCCATTCTCGCCCCCAATCCGCACAACCGCCAACCTTGGTTGGTGACCCTAGAGGGTGCGGACAGCCTCATCCTTTATTTCGACACCACCCGTCGCTTGCCGGCTACGGACCCGTATGACCGTCAGTTGGCCATCGGGTGCGGCGCATTCCTTGAGATTCTGTCGATTGCCGCGCGCGAAATCGGGTATGAAGCCCTGATAAGCCTTTTCCCGGCGGGCGAGCCTCAACCCCTCTTGAATGACAAGCCAATAGCCCATATCCGCCTGGTGAAGGGCGGGACAAAGGACCCGCTCTATAGTTTCATCACGCAAAGACGCTCCAATAAGGAGATTTATGACACCAAGAAGCAAATCAGCGTTGAGAATTTGCAAGCGCTTCTGACGATGGGGCCAACACAAACTTTGACATTTTCCGGCACGCTATCAGGCACCGCCCAATGTGAAGCCTTGCGGCAGCTCAGCATGCAAGCCTACCGGCAAGAAATTCAAACGCCCGTCGCGCTCAAGGAAAGCATTGACCTGATGCGGATCGGCAAAGCTGAAATCGCAAAATACCGCGATGGCATTGACCTCGATTTTCCAGGCATTGGTGCCTTGCAGGCGATGGGTTTGCTGACACGTGAGAAAATGATGACACCCGGCAGCAAAGCCTTTCAACAAGGGCTGGAGCAATACGATCCGTTGGCAAAATCCGCCTCCGGCTATGTCTGGATCATTAGCAATTCTAAGGATCGGTTCGCAGAACTTGCAGTCGGTCGTGCCTATGCCCGCCTAAATCTGCGAGCAACCGCACTTGGGATCGCCATGCACCCCATGAGCCAAGCCCTGCAGGAATATGCAGAAATGAGCGCGATTAAGGCCGAAACTGAACAGGCAGTGGGCTTAGCACCTGAGGCGCGCCTACAGATGCTTGCCCGAATAGGGTATGCTAGTCAGGTGCCACCGTCACCAAGACGAGGCCTTCAAGAGCATTTTCCTATATGACCGCAGACCGTCCCAATCCAGACTTCACAACGATCGCTTATACTTTCTTCAACGAAATCGCGATCATTGACCAATTGGGACGCAACCGGTTTGAGCGTGTCCTGCCAGATGGTCTTTCGATCGCGGGCTTTAGCTTGCTCAATCACTTCGTTCGCTTGGACAAGGCTCAAGACACGCCCAGCCATTTAGCGAAAGCGTTCCAAGTCACCAAAGGGGCCATGACCAATACACTCCATCGCCTCGACACTTTAGGCTTGATCACCATCGTCGCCGACCCCAGCGATGGGCGCGGCAAACTTGTGTCGATCACGCAAGCGGGCAGGGCAGCGCGCGACGATGCAATTGCCCGCTTAGCACCGTCTTTACAGCAACTGGCAGGATTGATCGACCCTCAAGAGCTTATCGACCTTGTCCCGACCCTGATGAAACTGCGCACCATTCTTGATGCCAACCGAGACCCTGACCCACAGTCGTGACTCCTGTCGCCAATAGCGCTATCAGACGACGGCTGCCAAAGCACCTCACCTGCTAGCCTCCTCCTAAGACCTGCCGTCAGAAACCTAACCCATGTTACAAATCACAGACCTAACCTATCGCCTCGCGCGGCGCGTGCTGTTTGATGGGGCCAATGCTGTCATATCCGATGGCTGGAAAGTGGGCTTGGTTGGCAAGAATGGCTCTGGCAAATCCACGCTTCTGCGGCTCATTCAAGACGAGGCGCTAAAAGGTGATGGTAGTGTTCGTCTGAAGCGCGGCGCGCGCATGGGCTTTGTTGCCCAAGAAATCGCCGCAACCGCTGACCCGATGTTGGAAGTCGTCTTGGCTGCAGACACTGAACGCGCAAGTTTGATGGCCGAGGCCGAAACCGCGACAGACCCCAATCGCATCGGCGAAATCCATACGCGTTTAGCCGATATCGACGCCTATTCGGCAGAAGCGCGCGCCAGTGAAATCCTCGTTGGTCTTGGCTTTAAGCAAGAAGAACTGATGAACCCAGCCGGGTCCTTTTCCGGAGGTTGGCGGATGCGGGCGGCGCTGGCCGGCGTGCTGTTTTCGATGCCGGACCTGTTGGTACTCGACGAGCCGACCAATTATCTCGACCTTGAGGGCGCTGCATGGCTCGAAGCCTTCTTGCGCAAATATCCCAATACCGTTTTGGTGGTTAGCCACGACCGGGAAATGCTCAATCGCTCCGTCACGCACATCATGGCGCTGGAAGATGCGAAGCTCGAAGTCCAAGCCGGCGGATATGACACTTATCTGCGTCGCCGGGCAGAGCGTGCAGCCCTTCTTGCCGGCCAAAAAGTCAAGCAAGATGCGGCACGCGCCCATCTGCAGGCCTTTGTCGACCGCTTCCGCGCCACCGCCTCCAAAGCGCGTCAGGCACAAAGCCGGATCAAAATGCTGGAAAAGATGCAAGAGATCTCTGTGCCGATTGCGGACCGGGCAATGCCCTTCCACTTTGATGAACCAAGCGAGTTGGCCTCACCCTTGATCCAACTCGATGAGGCCGACCTCGGCTATATTAATGGCAAACCCGTCCTCCGACAGGTGGACTTTCGGCTCGATCATGACGACCGGATCGTCATCATCGGCCCGAACGGGCAAGGCAAGACAACTTTGGTCAAGTCCATTGGCGCCCGGCTTGAATTGTTGAACGGCAAACGGCGTGCCTCCAAGGCGGTCAAGATCGGCTATTTCAGTCAGGATCAATTGGACGAATTGCGCGCAGGCGAAACCGTGTTGCAGCACGTCCGTGACCTAGAGCCCGAATGGCCACCCTCGCGCCACCGCTCCTTGGCTGCGCGGATGGGGTTTGGCCAAGAAAAGATCGATACCCACGTCGAAAAGCTCTCGGGCGGAGAGAAAGTGCGTCTGCTTCTGGGCCTGATGGCTTATGCCAAGCCCCACGTCTTGATCTTGGACGAGCCGACAAGCCACTTGGATATCGATAGTCGCGAGGCCCTGATCCACGCGCTCAATGATTATTCCGGCGCGGTTCTGTTGATCACACACGATGTCTATCTGGCAGAAGCGTGCGCCGACCGGCTATGGTTGGTCCATAATGGCCACGCCCGCGCCTATGACGGTGACTTGACCGACTATCGCGGCCTGGTCCTCAGCGCGGATCGTCCAGATGGCAGTGGGGCAGGCAAGAACGCGCCGAAGGCCTTAGCGAAGAGCGATGTCGGCGGCGGCAAAAAAGGGCCATCGCTTTCCACCTTGCGCTTCCGCTTGGCTGACGCAGAAAAGGCTGTCACCAAAGAGCAGCACGCACTCGACACCATCGATGCCCGTCTCGCATCGCCCAGCCTTTATACCGAAGGAGCCAAGGCGCTCGCAGACCTCACGAAAAAACGGGAATGGCATGCACAAGCACTCGCCAAAGCCGAGGCGGCTTGGATTGAGCTGAGTGAGGCGATTGAAGCCGCCTCCTGAGGAGACAAACGAAAAAAGCGGCCCCGAGGGACCGCCTTTTGATGTGTTTGAGGGCAGCTAAGCTTAGTCGCTAAAGCCACGGCCGTCGGTGCGCTCAGCGATCCGGGCCGACTTACCGCGACGATCGCGCAGATAGTACAACTTAGCGCGACGCACTTTACCTTTGCGCACAACTGTAACCGACTCCACGTTTGGCGAATAAAGTGGGAAAACCCGCTCTACGCCTTCACCGAAGGAGATTTTACGAACGGTGAAATTAGCGTTGATGCCACCGCCAGCGCGGGCAATACAAACACCTTCATAGGCCTGAACGCGCTCGCGCTCGCCTTCTTTGATCTTCACGTTCACGCGCAGGGTATCACCTGGCGAAAATTCTGGGATGGATTTGCCTTCGGAGACGCGTGCGACTTCCTCGGCATCGAGTGTTTCGATGATATTCATGTCAGCTCACCTTGCACGATTCCTAACTTAGGACTTTGAAACCAGATCAAAAGCTCAAGCAGGCCGCGGCATTGTTATTGTCAAAGAGAACTTTGAGGTTGAAAGAAGACGCGCGTTTATACGAATGATCAGCCTTTGTCACCCTTATAAACTGCCCAAAGGTCCGGTCGGCGGGCCTGTGTGACCGCTTCGGCTTGCTGCTTCTTCCAAGCGGCTATCTTTGCGTGGTCACCGGACATGAGAATGGGCGGGATATCTTGGTCCTCAAAGCTACGCGGTCGTGTGTAGAGGGGGTGCTCGAGAAGTCCGGCTTCAAAGCTCTCTTCGCCAAGGCTCTCAGAATTGCCTAAAAGGCCGGGCAGCAACCGTACACTGGCCTCCACCAACATTTGCGCCGGCAAGTCCCCACCGGTTAGAACGATGTCGCCCACCGCAATTTCTTCCATCTCGCGCGTTAGGATGGCGCGCTCATCCAAGCCTTCAAAGCGGCCACAAAACAGGATGACGCCGGGCCCAGCCGCCAATTCGCGAACACGCGCTTGGGTTAAAGGCTTGCCGCGCGGGGTCAAATAAATCAGCGGGCGACCATCACGCGGGACGCTATCGATCGCGCGTGCTGCAACATCAGCCTTTAGCACCATGCCCGCGCCACCTCCGGCCGGTGTATCATCCACTTGCCGATGCTTGCCGTCGCCAAAGCCACGCAAATCGATCAATTCAAGCGACCAGACAGATTTCTCAAGACCTGTCCCGATCAAGGATGCGCCAAGAGCGCCGGGCCAAGCCTCTGGGGTTAGAGTGATGACGGAGACAGAAAAGGGCATGAGCGTTTCTATCCCAGCTTAACGCATCTGCGAAGTCGGCCCGCGCATTGCCTGCAAAAGCAGACCAGTGCGGCTGCGACCCCGGACGTGACGGCCCCGAAAAGCCGCGCTAAAGGGTCAAAATGAACATTTATTTCCTAGGAATCGGTGGAGCTGGCGTCAGCGCTTTAGCCAGCGTCTTGCAGTCGCAAGGCCATCAAGTCACCGGGTCTGACGAAGGGGTATTCCCGCCTGTTTCGACCTATCTCGACCAAGCAGGCATTGTTTATGCCAAACGCTTTGACGTGACCAATCTGCCAGAGAAAATCGACGTCGCTGTCGTGGGCACGACCGCCAAGATGGACCCGGCTACAAATCCCGAGTTAGCTGAACTACAGGCGCGCGGCGTGCCCTGCTATAATTTCGCAACTTACCTAGGCCAATTCACACAAGACCGCGAAAATCTGATTGTGGCGGGGAGCTTTGGCAAAAGCTCGTTGACGGCATTGGTTGCCTTCTTGCTGCGTCACGCGGGCCACGATCCGGGCTGGTTCATCGGTGCGATCCCGCTCGACTTGCCCAAAACCGGCAACGCAGGAACAGACCCGCTCTTTGTTACGGAAGGCGACGAATATATTGTCAGCCTGCAAGATCGGCGGAGCAAGTTCGAGCTTTATCGCCCAAGCCATATTCTGATTTCCTCCATCGTGCACGACCATATCAATATGTTCCCAACGATGGAAAGCTATGAAGCCCCGTTCACAAAGTTGTTTGCGGCTTTGCCCCCCGAGGGCCTCCTCATTGCCTGTCACACGTATGAACCTGTCCGCCGCCTTATCGGTGACAGACCCGCCGTCTGGTATGGCTTAAAGCCAAACCCCGGCTATTTCGCCAAAAACATCGCGATTGGCGAACTCACGTGCTTTGACCTTGTTTGCCCCGGTGGCAGAAGCATATCGCTGGAAACGGAACTATTGGGCCTCCACAATATTGAGAACCTTATTGGAGGCAGCGCCTTTGTGCTGGAGCGCGGATTGATGTCCCCGACCCAAGTCCAAGCCGCTGTGCGCGCCTTTCGAGGGGTTGCGCGCCGGCTTGATAAGAAGACCCGCACCTCCGCGGTCCCAGCCTATGAGGGCTTTGGGTCGTCTTATGAAAAGGCCCGTTCGGCAATCGACGCGATCCGCCTGCATTTCCCGAACCGGCCCTTGGTCGTGGTGTTCGAACCCCATACCTTTTCCTGGCGTAATCATGATGGACTGAGCTGGTATGATCACGTCTTTGAAGGCTGTGACCAGGTCTATGTCCTGCCGCCACCGAAAATTGGTGCAGCAAGCCAAAAGCAATTGACCCTTTCCGACATTCTCGACCGGGTGGATGCTGCAGGGGTTTCGGCCCAAGGCATTGAAGACACGCAAGCGTTTCTCAACCAGATGCCAGCCAATCTTAGGGGAGACGAAGTTGTCCTCCTACTTTCTTCGGGTCCGCTCGATGGCTTGGCAGACACGCTACCCAATCGCCTCGAAACGCTATTCGGGGACCGGACTGACACTTGATGAACCTAGACCATTTGCCCGTTGACCCTCACGCTTATGCCTCTTTCCTGTTGATCATGGCAGGGATGGCCGCAACGCCCGGCCCTGCAAACTTGTTTGCCTTAGCAACTGGCTTAGCAAAAGGCCCGCACGCTGGCCTATGGGGCGTGTTTGGCATGAATGTTGCTTCATTGGTGTGGTTTGTCTTTGCCGCAATGGGCTTAGGCGTATTGATGCGGCTGTATCCATCCGCATTCTCGATGCTGGCTATTCTGGGCGGTCTTTATCTAGCATGGCTGGGCATTAAGGCCCTCCGGGCCGCACTCTCCAAGGAAACACAAGGCTTCCAACTTGCCGGTCAAGCGGCGGGCAGCAACCCGTTCAGAGACGGGTTTCTGGTGCAAATCAGCAATCCAAAAGCCTTGCTTTTCTTTACCGCCGTCTTGCCGCCCTTCATTGATCCGCAACGTGACACCGTGCCCCAACTTGCCATGTTTGCTGCAGGAACTGTTTTATTTGACACAGTGACCATGTCGTTGTTTGCGCTGGCAGGGGGGCTAATGTCCCGCCAGTTTGCGCAAGCCCGCTTTGCACGGCTCTTCTCCGCTATCGTCGGGGTCCTGCTCCTCAGCACGGCCACCCTCATGCTCCTCAGGACGATGGATTGATCCTCGAGACAAACCAGGCCATTGAATATTTTTTCAGTGAAGGCTAGCCATGGCCAAAAGACGGTCCCCGGAACCGATATCTGCCATCGAGGATCGGCTTTTACGCGCGTCGGTAGCGCTGGGTGATAGCCTCGACAGTGTCTCATTGCCCGAATTGGCGGTGGCTGCCAACATCGCGGTTGGTACGCTCTACCGCATCGCGCCATCTAAATCTGTTCTAGCAGAAATCTTGGATGCGCGGGCTCGCGCCCTATTTGAGCGCCACGTCTTTGCGCCATTTCCAGCGCGCCTCAGTCTTCAACAACGGTTTCATTTGATGTGGACACGCCTTGCCGACTTTGCGCTCCAAGAAGCCGGCATTGCCGCCTATCTTGCCCGCAAGCCCATGGGCCCTGACAGCGCCTTCATCAAAGCCAGCGCGATCTTTGCGCGTGATGGTGCTGCGACAGGGGAACTTAAAGCCTTGAGCGGCGAAGAATTGGCGGCAATCGTCTGGGGACCGCTGTCTGCCCTCTTGCGCAACCATGCCTGTTCGGTGGAAAGTCTAAAACAACTCGAACAAGCGGCTTGGGATGGTCTACGCCGCATATAATCAGGGAGACGAACATGACAGGACGTATGGCCGGAAAAATGGCCTTGATCACCGGGGCCGCCCAAGGATTAGGCGCAGCCATTGCCACCATGTATGCCAAAGAAGGTGCCAAAGTCGTGGTGACCGATATTAATGGTCCAGGGGCGGAGGCAACGGCTGCGGCCATCAACGCGCTTTACCCAGGCCACGCTACAGCTTTCCAACAAGACGTCTGCTCTGAGCCACGCTGGATCGAGATAGTGAACGCCGCGCATGACGCGATGGGCGGGTTGAATGTTTTGGTCAATAACGCCGGCATTGGCAGCTTAGGCTCAGTGGAAAGCGAAACTTTTGAAAACTGGAAGAAAGTTATGGCGGTCGATGTCGATTCCGTCTTCCTCGGCTGTAAGTATGCGCTCGGCGTTATGAAGCCCTACGGGCCAGGTGCTATCGTCAATATTTCATCGATTGCAGGCCTGATCGCTTCGGCCAATTATGCGGCCTATAATGCGGCTAAGGCCGCCGTTTGGTTGCTGACCAAGTCGGTCGCCTTGCATTGCGCCCGCAAAGTACCCGGCTTCCGCTGCAATTCCATTCACCCGACCTTTATCAAGACGCCAATCCTTGACGGGATGGCAGGCCTGGTTGGCTCGCAAGAAGAGGCCTATGCGAAACTGGCGCGGCAAGTCCCACTGGGGCGCTTGGGTGAGCCTGACGATATTGCCTATGCAGCCGTTTATCTGGCCAGCGATGAAAGCAAGTTTGTGACCGGCGCAGAACTCAAAGTCGATGGTGGTATTTCCGCCATGTAGGGCGTTGGTTCAACGGACAATGACAGACAATAAAACAACACGCGCAATGCCGGGGCCGACCACGCGGTCGGTCACGGCCTGCATGCGCTGACCCAAAATCTGGGTATCGGGCACGCGGCCCGGTATGAAGAAACTATTGACAAATTCTTGCGCCACGCCGCGCCAGGCGGCACGCAAGGCAGGGGTAGCGGCTTGTGCCCGCTCGCGCTTAGGCATCGCACTCACCACAATACCCATATCAATCTGCATAAGTCCGACCGAACGATATTGCCGCATAATGTTAGCAGTGATCTGGTTTGAGCCAAGGAAGCCGGCATCATTGCCGCCGCCTTTTGGAACCGGCTTCGCCGCACGGGCTTCAGTAGCGTCCAGAACAGCCGACGAAGCCAGTCCAATGCTTGCAGCCAAACTTACCTTTACGAGCGCACGTCTGGTTTTTTCTGAATCCGCTTGCGCGTCCAGAGTGGTGCAAGGGGGCTTACTTAGGTCTTGATACGAATCAGTCATGGATACGATTTTCAAGGAAACGCGTTAAAGAAACGTGGCAATTTAAACCGGGCTGCATTAGCATTCGTGCAGGAGGACTTGATTTGGCAGGTATGGTGGACATGGCGGCGTTTAAAGAGCCGATCATTATTCTCACGGCCGCAGCCATTGTGGTCCCCTTGTTCCATCGGTTCAAAATCAGCCCGGTTCTCGGATTCATTCTTTGCGGTATCTTACTCGGCCCATCCGGCTTAGGCGGCCTCGCTATTCAAGATCCCTGGCTCAACGCTTTCACGATCAAAGACCGCGCTTCCATCGCCATGATGGCAGAAATGGGCATCGTGTTTTTGCTGTTTGCGGTCGGCCTTGAACTTTCATTTGAGCGCCTGAACATGATGCGCAGAGTGGTCTTTGGTTTAGGATCTCTGCAACTCGGCCTGTCTGCGCTTGCTATTTTTTCGGTCTGCTACTTCTTTCTGGGCACGACAGGGACCGGCGCCGCGGTGATCGGCCTAGCCCTTTCTTTGTCCTCAACGGCTGTTGTCTTGCAAACTTTGGCCGAACAAAAGCGCCTGACCAGTCCCACCGGCCGCGGCGCCTTTGGCATTTTGCTGTTCCAAGACTTGGCCGTCGTGCCTGTGTTATTTGCGGTTTCTATGTTGGCACCCAATAGGATGGGTTTGGGTGTCGGCGGGCTGGTGCAAGGCTTGGCAGTGGCCGTCTTGGCAGTTGCGCTGACCATCGTCATTGGCCGTATCGTGCTACGCCCCTTGTTCCGCCAAGCGGCAAGAACCCGCAGCCCAGAAATCTTCATGGCAGCCTGTCTTTTGGTCGTAATCGCCACAGCTCTCGGCAGTGCGGCGGCTGGCTTATCGATGGCCCTCGGCGCGTTCTTGGCGGGGCTACTTTTGGCCGAAACCGAATACCGCCGCGAAGTTGAAGCCACGATTGAGCCTTTCAAAGGTCTTTTGCTCGGTGTGTTTCTTGTCTCCGTCGGCATGACAGTGGATATCGGTAAGGTATTAGAGCGGCCGCTCGAGATTGCCGCTGCGATTATCGGCCTAATCGCCGTCAAAGCAGCTGTGGTCACAGCCCTTGGCCCCAGTTTTGGGATCAAGCGCCCGGCAGCGCTGAAAGCGGGTTTAATCTTGGGGCCCGGCGGAGAATTTGCCTTTGTTGTCTTGGGCCTTGCGACCAGTCTGTCCGTCCTGCCAGCCGAGCAAGCGGACTTTGCCCTCCTCGTCGCAGCAATCACCATGTGCTTGATCCCACTTCTCGCTCGCTATGGCCTACAGGGTGCCAATAGCAAATTGCCCCTCGAAGCGGAGGAACTCGACTTGGCCCAGCAGGCCAGCCAGACCGACAGCCCGCATGTCATCGTTGCCGGTTATGGCCGCGTTGGCGCGGTCGTGGTTGAGCTACTGGCTGAACAAAAAATCCCATATCTCGCCGTGGATTCCGATATTGAACGGGTAAGGCGTGCGCGCAAGGCTGGGAAAAAGGTCTATCTCGGCGATGCTTCACGCAATGAGTTTCTGCGCGCTTGCGGGATTGCGCGGGCTCGTGCCCTCGTTGTCACGATGGACGGGGGCTCCGCAGTCGACCAAGTTGTCACCGCAGCCCACTTAGAGCAGCCAAACCTGCCGATTGTAGCGCGCAGCCGTGACGCTGCCCATGCGGTCCACTTATATAGCTTAGGCGTGCGCGAAGCCGTCCCTGAGACCCTAGAGGCCAGTCTGCAGGTTGGGGAAGCCATCTTGGTCGAAGCCGGTGTGCCAATGAGCAATATTTTGGTCGCCATTCATGACAAGCGCGCCAACATGCGCGCCTCACTTCTCGAAGCATCCACGTCTGCCACCCCGTCAGAGCGAATGCGGGTCTTGCGAGACCAACATCTCAAGGAAAACTCGTAAGAACCGCATGCGGTGCAATAACGACCTTGCTGCCTTCCTGATTTGACCTTGCGCGCTCACAAGCTTAACAGCAACAAAATCCCGGGAGCACCACCTTGACCTCTGCGCAAGATCACGCGCTCGCTTTCGCGCGCCAACCCACCGCCGCCCTAGTTCTGGCTGATGGTACTGTTTTTTGGGGCCACGGATGTGGCGCAATTGGGGAAGCAGTCGCCGAAGTTTGTTTCAATACGGCGATGTCTGGGTATCAGGAAATTCTGACGGACCCCTCCTATGCGGGTCAAATCATTGCCTTCACTGCGCCGCATATTGGCAACACAGGCACCAATAGCGAAGATGAAGAAGATGCTTCGCCCCCTGCCTCTTTTGGTGCACGCGGTGCAATTATGCGCGCAGCAATCACACGGCCCTCAAACTGGCGGTCAGAAGTCTCGCTAGATGCTTGGTTAAAATCAAAGAAGATCGTTGGGTTGACCGGAATTGATACCCGCGCGTTAACCCGGCGCATCCGCGAGCATGGCATGCCACACGGCGTGATTGTCCATGAGCCAGACGGCCAATTTGACGTGGCAGCCTTGACAGCAAAGGCTGCCGCTTGGTCGGGCCTTGAAGGGTTAGACCTCGCCAAGGACGTCACTTGCAAAGCTCCCTACGAATTTGATGGCACGCAATGGGTTTGGCCTAGCGGAACAGGCACTGCCAACACCCAAGAAGACTTAAACGTCGTCGTGCTAGACTTTGGTGTAAAAGAAAACATCTTGCGCTGCCTTGGCTCCACTGGTGCAAAAATCCAAGTGATGCCCGCGCACACAAACGCAGAAGACGTGCTCGCACATAATCCAAACGGCGTCCTCTTGTCGAATGGGCCAGGCGACCCAGCCGCAACCGGCATGTATGCGGTCGAGACCATTCAGAAAATCATCGCGGCTAAAGTGCCTGTGTTTGGCATCTGCTTGGGCCACCAAATGCTAGGCCTCGCCTTAGGTGCAAAAACTGTCAAAATGGCACAAGGCCATCACGGCGCAAACCATCCAGTACAAGACCTTTCGACGGGCAAGGTTGAGATCGTCTCCATGAACCACGGTTTTGCGGTAGATCGTGACAGCTTGCCCGACGGTGTCATAGAAACCCATGTGTCCTTGTTCGATGGGTCCAATTGCGGGATCGCGCTGGCCGACCAACCGGTTTTCTCGGTCCAATATCACCCAGAGGCCAGCCCCGGACCTAAGGACAGTTTCTATTTGTTTGAGCGCTTTAGAGAAGCCATGCGTGCACATAAACAGGCGCAATAACGCGCTTGTGCACTTGACGTCGGCTGAATGGGCGGCATTGTCAGGCCATGAGCCAGATCAATCGCCGCACCCTGCTTTCAAGCTTCGCTATCGTTCCAGCCCTTTCGAGCCTCTCAGCTTGCGGTAAAGCGGCTGCCCCTGCACATATCCTGCGGGTGGGATTAGGTGGCGGACCCGATTCCTTAGACCCCCTCAAGGCTGAATTTGCGGCCGCGGCCCTCTTGTTTCGGCAATTCTATTTGCCTGTCGTCGGTTATGGGCCGAAAGGTGGGCCGGCACCCGGCTTTGCCACTTCTTGGACACCCAGCAGTAACAATCAGACCTGGACCTTCGAAATCGCGCAAGGCCTGACCTGGTCAGACGGTAGGGCCATTGATTCCAAGGATATTCTGGACAGTTTGCGCCTAGGTGCCGACAAAAAGACAGCCTATGCTGACGCGTCAGAGCTTTATATGATCAAGGGCTATCGTGATTGCGTCGTGGACGGTAAAGACCCAACAACGATTGGGGTGTCAGCGCCTAGCCCCACCAGCCTCGTGGTCCAATTGGACGTTTCTGACGCGGCCTTTTGGAGCCGGATGCAGGAATTCTACCCTGTGCCAATGCACACAATCAACACCCACGGCGAAAAGTGGACAGAGCTCGACAAGATCGTTGTCTCCGGCCCGTATAAGCCCGTCGAACGCTCGCAAACACGCTTGGTGTTCGACAAAAACCCTAAAGGCGGCTGGGTTGAAGGTATGCCCGGTCAAATAAGCGTTGAGGCCATCGAGGATTCCTCGACCCGCCTGCGCATGTTCCAATCGGGTGACTTGGATCTGGCGCAAGACCCACCCTTGCTTCGCGCCGCCGATTTCGCCAAGGAATTTGGCACTCAATACCAGCGCTTCGACGCCCCACGCCTTGTTTACATGAGCTTCAATACGAAAAAGCCCCAATTCCAAGACGCAGATATTCGTCGGGCTTTAGCCATGGGCTTTGACCGCAGCATCATTGCCAACGCCGTCATGCGCGGGTCGGTGGAGCCCGCAGGACGATATGTGCGCGATCAAGCCCAGCCAAAATATGACCCAGATGGTGCTCGCGCCATTCTCAGCGCCAAGGGCTTCAGCCCCACCAATCCTCTGCGGTTTGAGCTTTTGGTTACCAAAGACGACCGCGAACGTGCTGCCATTCAAATGGTTGATATGTGGAAGCAAATCGGCGTTGAGGCGACGATGTTTGCAGCCGACTCCAGTGCCATTGTCTCCCGCCTCAATGGGTTTGACTTTGAGGCCGCCATTGTCCGCATCGATAAGGGCATGAAATCCGACGCGATTGACCTCATGGCATCTTGGGGGGAAGGGGGGACAGCCTATTCTCATCAATGGAAGGACCCGGCCTTCAATCAAGCACTATCGGATGCGCGCGCGGAAAGTGAACCTTCCGCTCGATTGGCGAAAACCTTGGCGGCGGAAGATATCCTGATGAAGGCCTGCCCGGTCACCGGGGTTTGGTTCTTCCCATCCTCCTGGCTGGTCAGCGAGCGTGTCACAGGTGGAATCGAAGGCATCGCCCCCATCATTTGGCCGAGCTTGAAGCTGACTAAGAGTTAAGCAGAGTTGGATTAGACACTTGCCTGAATTCTATCCAAAAGCCAGAACACCTGCTTCCATTTCAGGAAAACCATCGCGGTCAGTTCGCGACACGCATCAACACGGCAATTAGCGCTTCACAAGGACTTTGTTGCGGCATAAGCCTAACGGTATAAGTTGCGACCAAAATCACACAAGGGGTGGGACACAAAGTTGTGGTTTGGTGTGAAGTCATCATCGCTTTACCGCCAGCTTTGGGCTCCAAGAACAAGGTAAGCTTTCATGAACAAGCATTTCACACTCTTTATTCTCGCCGCCATGGTTCTGGGGATTGCGGTCGGTGCAGCCATTTTCGAGTTTGTTCCCAAAGAGGGCCAATTGGTCTGGGCGGACAATTTTAAGATTGTGACCGATATCTTCTTGCGTTTGATCAAGATGATCATCGCGCCCTTGGTGTTCGCGACCTTGGTTGCCGGTATCGCCCACATTGGAGACACCACAACTTTGGGCCGCGTCGGCATCAAGACGATGGCGTGGTTCCTTGCTGCCTCATTGGTTTCTTTGACCTTAGGAGCCGTGATTGCCAGCGTCTTGCATCCTGGCGTCGGGCTCAATCTGCCAATCCCGCCGGCTGATGCTGTCAGCGATATCAAGCCCTCTGCGCTAACCTTGAAAGATTTCATCATCCATTTGGTGCCGAAATCCATCGTCGAAGCCATGGCTAATAATGAAATCTTGCAGATCGTGGTGTTCTCAATCTTCTTTGGTGTCGCCGTCACGGCAATGGGCGAAGAGGGCAAGCCTTTGGCAGACCTTGCTGACAAGGTCTCCCACGCCATGTTGAAACTAACCGGCTATGTCATGTCGCTCGCGCCATTCGCTGTGTTTGCGGCGGTTGCGGCCGTCATCGCGACCAAGGGTTTAGCCGTTCTGGGCACTTATGCCTCTTTTATCGGTGGTTTCTACTTGGCATTGGCGATCTTGTGGGGCCTTCTCTTACTGGCAGGCTTTGTCGTCATCGGCCCTGCGATTGGCAATTTGATCGCCCGCATCCGCGAACCCACCTTGCTGGCGTTCTCCACCGCCTCGTCTGAAGCAGCCTATCCCAAAACGATGGAGCAGTTAGAGAAGTTTGGCGTGTCGCGCCGCATCGCCAGTTTCGTGCTGCCGTTGGGCTATTCGTTCAATCTCGACGGCTCAATGATGTATTGCACCTTCGCGACGCTGTTCATTGCCCAAGCCTATGGCATTGTCCTGACCGTGCCACAGATCGCGACCATGTTGCTTTTGTTGATGGTGACCTCCAAGGGCATGGCCGGGGTGCCGCGCGCCTCGCTCGTGGTGATTGCGGCCACGCTTTCCTTCTTCAAAATTCCCGAAGCCGGGATATTGCTGATCCTGGCCGTGGATCACTTCTTGGATATGGGCCGTTCCGCCACCAATGTGATAGGCAACTCTATTGCCACAGCTGTCGTGGCTAAGTGGGAAGGCGATCTGACCGATGATGAGCTATTGGCGGACCAAAAGGCCGGGATTAAAAACCAAAGCTAAGATTTAGAGGCCCAGTTTAGAGGCCCAGTGCTTGACGCTGGGCCTCAAACAAATCCTCGCAACCGGACTTTGCGAGCGAGAGCAGGACCTGCAATTCAGCTTCCGTGAAAGGTCGTTCTTCACCGGTTGCCTGGACTTCGACGAGGCCAAGGCCTTCGGCTAGAACGAAATTCGCATCAGCCTCTGCGTTTGAATCCTCGGGATAATCTAGATCGAGAACGGGCACCCCCTGATAAATGCCACATGATACTGCGGCTACTTGCGCGCGGATCGGCTCTTCCGTGATCAGGCCCTCTGTTTTCAGATAGAGGCAAGCTTGTTTCAATGCGACCCAAGCGCCCGTCAGCGCCGCCGTGCGCGTGCCGCCATCGGCCTGAATAACATCGCAGTCAATGGTGATTTGACGCTCACCCAAGGCGACCAGATCGACCACAGAACGAAGGCCACGACCGATCAGCCGCTGAATCTCCTGCGTACGGCCCGACTGCTTACCCGAAGCCGCTTCACGACGACCACGCGTGTGTGTCGCACGCGGCAGCATGCCATATTCAGCCGTCACCCAGCCACGCTTTTGCCCACGCAGCCAGCCGGGTAGGCTCTCTTCCAAAGAAGCCGTGACGAGCACATGCGTGTTGCCGAACTTCGCAAGGCAAGAGCCCTCGGCATAACGCGATACCCCAGCTTCAAGGCTCAACGGGCGCAATTGATCGGCCGTACGGCCAGAAGGACGGATCATGTGGTGGTGCCTTTCGGTGGCTTTTTCGACGATTTTGGCTGCGTAGGGGGTGGGGGGGCCTCTTCAGGAATTTCCCCGACCATTGGGATCAGGCCAAGCGGTATCTCGCCAATCAATTTCTTTCCCGGCAAATCGACAATCGGGACCAAGGCCTTTGTGAAGGGCAAAAACCAGCTGCCCTTGGCACCTGGTGTCGCTTCGATCTCAAGAAGATCTTGTGGACCGGGGATGACAGCGCGAACGCGGCCCAACTCCGCCCCATCCAGAGCCTCAAGACGAAGGCCAATCAGGTCGACGTGGTAGAACTCGTCTTCTTCGGCTTCCGGCAGCCGATCCCGGGGCACGAATAGCTTGGTATTGCGCATGGCCATCGCGGCTTCACGGGTTGGCACCTCGCGCGCCGTGAGAACAATGCCATCCTTGATTGGTCGCCACGACTGAACGGACAAAATGATTTGCCCCTCTTCATTACAAAAAGGTGCATAATCCACAATCGCTTCGGGGTCTGCTGTAAAGCTGCGCAGGCGTATCTCGCCGCGCACCCCAAAGGCACCGGCGATAGCGCCCACCAATACGTAAGACTTAGCCAATATCGGTGCGCTTGGTGACAATCTTACCCACGAGTCCATAAGCGACCGCTTCTTCTGCGCTCATCCAATAATCGCGATCGGTATCCGCTTTGATCTTTTCAATCGGCTGACCGGTTGCATCGGCAAAGATAGCGTTTAAGCGCTCGCGCATGCGGATGATTTCACGGGCTTGGATCTCAATGTCCGACACCATACCACCGACACCACCGCGTGGTTCGTGCAGTAAAAAGCGGGTGTTAGGCAAGCAGAAGCGGCGCTCACGTTCGGCCGCGGAATAAATCAGTGCGCCAGCCGAAGCGACCCAGCCAGAGCCTAATACGTTCACCGGGGCCGACACGAACTTGATCATGTCATGGATCATGTCGCCGCTTTCCACATGACCACCAGGTGAAGAGATGATCAATAGGATTGGTTGATCGGAATCGCCCGAGAGCGCCAACAAGCGTTCGCAAACCCGCTGAGCCAGTTTATCGTCAACGCCACCGGTCAGTAGAATGGTGCGGCTGTCGAAGAGCGCCTTTTCTACAATGGCTGGGGCTGGATTTCCCGCTTTGCTTTCGTCTTCTTCGTCCATGCGAAACATGCTTCTCGGCTCCTCGTTCACTCGCTCTTTCCGACACGCTTTTGTTGATTTGGTCAACCTAGCGGCAGCCACAGCGCTGTTATCGTCTGCTCTAAGTGGTAAAGCCTGATGGAATATGAAAGAGCGTGCAATGCTCTTGACGCACCTAGGCAAAGGTGAAACCCAAGGGCGGAGGAGTATCACGCCATGAACCTGACCCGCCCTGAAGGCCCCGACGCCACCGTAACTTTGTCCCGACGCGGCCTGACAGGCGTGATGGGCTTTGCAGGCTTTGCCGCAGCCATTCGTCCGGTCCACGCAGCCGCCATCACAACGCCTTCAGATGGCCTCGTATCTGAGATGATCTCCCTGCCCTCACAGGGGTTCGATCTGCCCGCCTTTGTTGCCCGCCCACAGGCGAAGGGACGTAAACCGGTGGTCATCGTGGTCAGCGAGATTTTCGGCTTACATGAGTATATTCGCGATGTGTGTCGCCGCTTTGCCCGTCTAGGCTATGTTGCCATCGCGCCATCCTTCTTTGCCCGCGCAGGTGATCCAGCTCCCCTGACGGACTTTGCCAAGATCATGCCGATCGTGAACGCCGCCACTAATGCGCAGGTCATGGGCGATATCACGGCCACGATTGCTTGGCTGGACCAGCAGAAATTCGTTAAAAAAGACGCGATTGGCATCACAGGATTCTGCTGGGGCGGGGCCGTCGTCTGGATGGCCAGCGCGCTGACCCCCAGGATCAAAGCGGGTGTGGCTTGGTACGGCCGCCTGACCCCACGCGACGGTTCGACCGATCCGCGCAAGTGGCCACTGGATGTGGCAGGTGAACTCAGTAGCCCAGTTCTGGGCCTTTATGCCGAAAATGATGGTGGTATTCCACTCAGCAGCGTGGAGGCCATGAAAGCCGCGTTAGACAAGGCAGGCAATCGCCAAAGCCGCTTTATTGTCTATCCCGGTACCCAACATGGTTTCCATGCCGATTACCGGCCGCAATACCAAGAGACTGCTGCCAAACAAGGCTGGGATGAATTGCTCGCTTGGTTTGCCGCCAATGGCGTGAAGCCTTAGGCCCAGATTTGGGTCGACCAAGGTCCCATTTGAGTTTGGCTGACCTCGCCAGAACTGTTTAGGCAGGTCCGCTCAGAACAAAGCTGTGCGACGGCCTGTGGCAACGTGTGCGCTTCACCGCCCAAATTCACGCAAACCAAACCCCGCGCGCCACGCCGGTAGACAAACAAGCTCTCATGGTCAGGCAATAAGTCCTCATAGACGCCAAACACCCAAGTCTCTGGGTCCTTCGACCGCAGCTCTAGCAGAGCCCGATAAAAGGCCCAGATGGAGCCGTGGTCTGCCTGTTGGCTGGCCAAGTCCACCCCACCGGGATTAGGGGTCGGTTTCAGCCACGGTGTTCCTGATCCAAAGCCACCTTCTGGAGTCCAAGGATAGGGTGTCCGTGCGTGGTCGCGCGTCATAGCGACTGCTATAGCTAAAGCTTCTGCTTCAGTATGGCCCTTTGATCTCGCAAGGCGATAGGTCGTTTTCGCCCACACATCGTCGAGTTCTTCGACCATAGTGATTGTTGTATCGCCCAAGCCTAATTCGTCACCTTGGTAGATGAAGGGCGTGGCGCGCTGCAGCACATAAGTTGCGGCTAACGCCTTAGCCACCAGATTGGGTTCGCCATTTGCATCCCCAAAGCGGGCGATCAAGCGCCGGAGGTCATGATTGCCGACCACACAGGAATTCCACCCATCTTGTCCAATGCCCTTATCCCACCGATCAAAGACAGACTTAAACCAAGTCCGATCCCAATCCTTACCTTGTCGCAACCCAGTATGATCTACAAAATCAGAGTGATAGATCATGTGCAACATAGGGTCAGCTGGATTGACGATGGCCGCAGCCCTCTTTGGATTAAGGCCCGGACCCTCGCCTATCGCCACGCAATCATAAAGGTCAAACACCTCTCGCCGCATATCGCGCAGCCATTCGTGCAAACGTGGCCCGCCTGCCAACATATCGTAAAGCGGCATGGGTCTAGGATCTGGCGCATCGGGTAGGCCCGGCGGCTTTGAAATGACTGTCACCACGTCAAGGCGGAAACCACTGACACCCTTGTCCAACCAGAAACGCATCGCGCCATAGATTTCCTCGCGAACGGCAGGGTTTTCCCAATTTAGGTCCGCCTGGGTCTTATCAAACAAATGCAGATAATAGGCGTCGTCGCCATCAGGCTTTGACCAAGCGGGACCACCGAATATGGATTGCCAATTATTGGGTGCGTCCCGCCAGATGTAATAGTCGCGATATGGTCCAGTTGGATCGGATAGGGCTGCTTGAAACCATGGATGATCGACTGAAGTATGGTTTAGCGCAATGTCGAGCACGATTTTGAGGTCTAAGCGCTTGGCTTCAGCCAGCAGCGCTTCAAAATCAGCTAGGGTGCCAAACATGGGGTCAATCTCGCGATAGCCTGACATGTCATAGCCATTATCAACCATAGGCGAGCGGAAAATAGGTGACATCCAAACAATGCCAGCACCTAAGGCCTTAATCGCGCTTAGACCCTGCGTAATCCCAGCCAAATCGCCCATTCCGTCGCCATTGGCATCGCGGTAAGAGCGCGGATAGATTTGATATACCGAGCGGGTCTTCCACCAAGTCTCGTCGGGCTTATGACTGCTCATTTAAGTATCCTTCAGCGCTTTCAATAGAACGTAATAGGCCCCGCTCCCACCGTGGCGAGGGTGGGCAGAGGCATAGCCCGATACATGTTCACGGATTCCGGACCCACTCAACCATTCGGGCAGGCGGCGACGGATCACGCCGGGTTGAGGGGTCAGATAATCTTCACCGACTTCGCTGGCACGGCCCTTACCGGTTACAACCAGCACACAGCGCGCACCGCTTCCACGCATTCGCACCAAGAAGCCGCCGAGGGCTGTCTGTGCCTCTATTTGCCGATAGCCGTGAAGATCAATCGAGCCATCGATATCCAGCTTCCCACGCCGCACTTTTTTGTGCCCTGAGGCGTCGCAAACCAACGAGGCCGGTCTTACGTCAACCTTTGGCGTGGTTGGCGCAGGAACATGTCGTGCCGCCTTGGCCCGCTTAAGTGCTAAGTGGGGCAGTTCTGGCGGGGACTTTTTCGCAATTTGCGGGACCGGTGCAGGGGTCAGCTCGGCCTCATCAACCTGTAACTTTGGCTTTTGGTGACCATAGGTGCGAACTGTCCGGGCAACCCGGTGCCACAGCTTAGCTTCATCCGGCATCAAATCCCGACGCCGGCTCATCCCTAGCGGCCCGCACTGGCAGAGGTGGGAACAAGGCCTTTTGGCAAAAGGACCCAAAACCGCACATCATGATTGATCCGCCCCGCGCGCATCCCTGCCTCTGGCCCTGTGCCCCAGTAAAGATCACCCCGGATCGGGCCACGGATTGCCCCGCCAGTGTCTTGAGCCACTGCCAAGCGCCGCAGACTTACGTCGGCTGAAAGCGCGACACGCGGCGCATCTGCGGCCAAAAAGATGGGCACGCCATAGGCATGATAACTTGTATCCACAGCGAGAGAGCCATTGGCTTCAAGGGCTGCCTGTTGACCACCCTTCGGGCCAACGCTTGGATCCTTGATCGATTCTAGTTGAAAAAAGACGGTGCGCGGATTGGCATTCAAAACTTCCCGCGCTTCTTTAGGGGCGGCGGTCTTGAACCAGGTTTTGATCGCGTCCATCGATGCACCATTGACAGGCAAGGCTCCACGCCGGATCAATTCTTGTGCATTTGAGCCAAATCGATGCCCATTGTGCGCGGCAAATGCAGCGCGAACTTGATTGCCATCATCAAATTGCAAGCGGCCAGAGCCTTGAACCTGCAACGATAAAACTTCAGCTGGCTCACCCCAGGCCAAGACTGGCGCTGTGGACTCCGATATCTGGGCGCGCGACCAATAAGGCACGACTTTCCCCCGATCCATCCGCGCAATGATGGAGCGATTGCGCAGCGTGGCGTCGAACTGGCCAAGATCAATCTCAAATAAATCGGCAGGTTTGCTCTGGATTGGCTCGGAGTACACAGGCGTCTTTACCCGTGAGGCTGCCATGATCGGCTCATAATAGCCTGTTAGTCGACCGACCTCAGTGGCCTCAGTGGCTAGGCGCCAAACCTGAAAATGGCCTTCCCAAAAGCTGCGGTCTTCAAGGCTTGGGTCCTCTGCCAAAGCGCAAACGCCCGCCCAATCGCCGACCCGGCCCGAATAGGTTGCTACTGCCGACAACAGCTGATCCTTGGGTCTGGCTTGAGTGATCGCACAAGAACGAATGAGCGCGCGGCGGGCAGCACCAACATCGGTCTGTGCCCAATTAGGCAAATTCTCAAACGCCGCGGACCTAAACTGCAGCGGCACGATATCAACCGGTGCCGGAGGCGCAGCCGACACGCTTGGTGGCGTAACGGCTGGACGCAGCTCGGTAATTGGTGCTGGAACAGCAGGTTCCGGGCTCGGCGCAAGCGTTACCACAAGTGTCGGTGCCGGTTGCGGCACTGGCGCGGGTGCCGGTGTGGGTGCCACCGTGGCACAAGCCGACAGTAAGACCGACATCAGACTTGATGCGGTCAACAAAGAATGCATGCGGCGCATGATTAAGCGGTCCGGACTGCGCTCAAAAGCCAGTTTGGATCGCGAGCATCTATGGCGCGTTCAAACGTCCAAACTTCATCAGCGGCGCGTAAGCCATCTCCGCCATCGGCCAAATCAGATGAGAAGGCCACGTCAATACGTGCGATTTTAGCATCCAATTCGGCATCTACAATCTTTGCATCGCTCAAGCGAATGACCTCAATCTTAGCGGCACCAGCTGTCCGCCGCTCATCCATCGAGGTCTTGTAAGCTTCAAACACGTCGGCATCGACCAGATCTTTCAAAGTCTGTTCATCGCCGGCGCCATAGGCCGTTACGATCATTTCATAAGCAGACTTCGCGCCTTCCAGAAAGGTATCAGCGCTAAACCCGCGCTGGGCTGCCGCAATTGCTTTTAAGCCAGCCGCGCCAGGGCCATCATATTCCCGCACAGGGAAGGTCAAAACCTTACCGCCATCGTCTGCAGTCTCGTCACCATCCGCCTTTTCAGCAGGCGTCTCGGGCACGCCAAATCTAGGCTGTCGCATCGGAGGTGGCTCGGCACCACGATTTTGGCCAAGCACTTGATACAAACGGCCAAGTACGAGAGCTGCCACAACGGCGAAGAAGACTATTTCCATGGTTTTCGATCCGGTCCCGCTTGGTTTTAAATGGCGGTCATATACTCATATAGGATGCAACGACGTGTAAGTCAGCCACTTGGTTGCCGTAAAGGGCTGTTGCGTGCTAGCCACCACAGCTTCTGGAGATCAAGACATGACAGATGATACGGCCTCTGTGCCATTGGAAAACGGTTCTTTAGCGAATGGTGGGGCGGAAACTGCCCCTTCAGTCCGTGTTTTAGCCCAATATGTAAAGGATTTTTCTTTTGAAAATCCAAATGCGCCTAACTCCCTGCGGGAAGGCACCCAGCCAAAAATCGATCTTCAATTAGACGTGAGCGCTCGGGCGATGGATGAATCCGGGGTCTTTGAAGTTGATTTGAAGATCAATGCACGCAGCGACCGCGAAGGCCAAACCCAATTCATCATTGAATTGGTCTATTCGGGCCTGTTCCAATTCGCAAATGTTCCAGGTGATGCTTTGGAGCCTCTCCTGTTGGCGGAATGCCCGAAGATCCTCTTCCCATTCGCCCGTCAATTGATTGCTAACAACAGCCAAGCCGGCGGCTATCCACCTTTGATGTTGGATCCAATGGATTTTGGTGCACTCTATGCCACCCAACGTGTTGAGCGTTCTGGCGGTGAGCCTTCCTAATGAAATCCAGTCGGATCAAAACGCGAATAATGAAGAAATGCGCAACTTTGATCCAGTCGGATCAAAACGCGCTTTAGGCTGATTGTTGTCCACGATCGGTAAGGAACTTGTTCCAAACAGGCTCCTTGCCCAGTGTGGCAACAAAAGCGCGATGCGCATCCATTTCTTGCAGCGTGGACAACGGCCCTAAGACTTGCGGCCGCTCTCGCCTGGGCAAGCCTGCTTTGGCTTCCAAAACGCCTTCAGACGTTTGGTTCTGGGTCTGAGCCGCCTCGGCAGGATCGAGAAAATCGAGACGCCTTTCCCGGCCTCCCTTGAGCTCTAGATAAACAGCAGCCAGCAATTGGGAGTCCAAAAGGGCACCATGCTTATCGCGTGCCGTCAAATCAATATTTAGCCGCCGACATAAGGCGTCCAACGAAGCTGGTGCACCAGGATATTTCTTGCGCGCAATCAACAAGGTATCGACGCAGCGCTGCTTTGGAATAAGCGACAAGCCAAGCCGTCCAAGCTCTGCATTTAAGAACCGACGGTCAAACTCAGCGTTATGGGCGACGAGCGGGGCATCGCCAATAAAAGCCAGCAATTCTTCAACCACTTCCGAGGCTCCGAATACCGGCTTGTCGGAGAGAAAATCGCCCGTTAGGCCATGAACCCTCACAACTTCTGCAGGCACGTCGCGTTCGGGATTAATATAGCGGTGAAACGTCGCCCCAGAGGGCACCAGGTCGATCAATTCGACACAGCCGATTTCGACAATCCGGTCGCCCCTTTCGGGATCGGTCCCGGTCGTCTCGGTATCAAAAACGATTTCACGCATCTTATTTTTCCGCCGGTTCGGCTCCTGGTTTGATCAACGCCGTATGAACCATCCCAACTTGTTCGCGTGCGGCGTCAAGACCTAGCCCAGTGTCGATGACAAAATCGGCCTTTGCCCGTTTAACGTCATCGGGTGTCTGGCGCGCCAAGATGGAGGCGAACTTCTCTTCAGTCATACCAGGACGGGCCAGAACCCGGGTCCGCTGCATTTCTGGCGAGCAGGAAACAACAATCACTGCATCGACATAAGCTTCCCCACCCGTTTCAAACAATAAGGGTATGTCGACCAACACCAAGCTGGCCCTTTGCTCGCGCGCTGCGACCAAAAAATCAGCACGATCCTTACCGACCAAGGGGTGCACAATGCCTTCGATTTGCTTCAGAAGCCCCGGGTCTTGCAGAATTTTTTGGGTCAAGATGTTGCGGTCGACCCCATCGGCCCCAATGGCTTCCGGGATTAGCGCCTTAAGGGGGGGTATTGCTGCTCCATCTGGTGCATAGAGCCGATGGACGGCCGCGTCAGCATCCCAAATCGGCACGCCTAAGTCTTTGAACATGGCACAAGTCGTCGACTTCCCCATGCCGATCGAACCGGTCAGCGCAACAATTTTCATCCAGCAAATGCCTTTTCTAGGGTTCTTAGGCCATCCCTAAGGTCGGGCAACAAGCCAAACCAATGCTGAAACGCCAAAGCACCTTGGCCAGCCAACATGCCCAACCCATCAAAATGCCGGCGCTTAGCCGCCTTGGCGCTTTCTAGATAGGCCGTCATACGCGGCGAATAAATGGTGTCATAAATAATGGCGTCTGGCTGGGTTGATAAAAAAACCGGCGAGAAGGGCGACTGATTGTTGAGGCCTTGGCTGGTGGCATTGATAACTAGGCCTGAACCCGCCAAAAGCTGTGGCAAGTCCTGCCACGTTCCCACCTGAATTTGTTTAGGATTCAAATCGTTTGCAATCTTTTGAGCGCGTTCTTGATCGCGATTGATGACACAAATGGCTTTCTGGCTATGCGCTGATAGGGCGGCGAGTATGGAGCGTGCGGCTCCGCCAGCACCCAAAACCACGATATGTCCATCAAGCTCGTGCCAGTCGGAAGCCCGCGCGTCCAAATCGGCCACCAGACCATCGCCGTCTGTGTTGTTGGCGTCATAGCCGTGCCCAGCCCGGTCCAAGCTCAAGCAATTGGCAGCGCCAACCAATTTCACCCGGTCAGATTGACGCAATGCCGCTGCTGCCGCGCGTTCCTTGAACGGTGTCGTGATGTTTAGCCCACACACATCGCTAGCGGCCAAACCTTGAAGGGCCGCCTCAAAGTTCTCCAGCTCCACGGGAAGCGCCACATATAGTGCGTTCAATCCGTGCGCTTGTATCCAAGCGTTTTGCAAAACTGGCGACATGGAATGCCGCACCGGATTGCCCAAGACCGCATAAAGCTCTGTTGATCCGCTGATTTTCATGTTGGGACCTCGCCATGCAGGCGCAAGAAAGCCAAGACCTCTAACAAGGGTAAGCCCAGGATAGAAAAGAAATCACCTTCAACCCGCTCAAACAATTGCGCTCCTGGACCCTCAAACTGATAACAGCCAACGCTAGAGAGCGCCTCGTGCCCATATGAATCCAAGTATGACCGCAAGAAGTCATCGGAAAAGGTCCGCATGGTCAGTTTCGGGCTCGTGACCAAGCGCCAGACGGGTTGACCATCCTTTGCGATGACCGCTGCACATTCAAGGCTGTGCGTTTTGCCGCGCAATTGGCTGAGGCGATCAAAGGCTTCGTCGAATGTTTCAGCCTTATCAAAGGAATGGCCTTCAAACGAAAGGATTTGATCACAGCCAAGAACAAATCCGGGCCGTCTTTGTGAAACTTTCACCGCTTTAAGCTCTGCCAATTTATCAGCCTGGTTGCGCGGACTTGCCCCTTCGGCCCGCATCGCTTCTTTGACGGCATCCTCATCCACGCCAGATCCGATTGCCTCAAAACGAATGCCGGCCTGAGTAAGGAGGTGGCGACGAATGGCACTGGTAGAAGCGAGCGTTAGCATGGCTATTTCGCATTCCGGTCTGCAAGTAGATTCAAAATCGCGGCCGAGGTTTCTTCAATTGATCGTCTTGTTACATCGATGACAGGCCAATTCTGACGTTCAAACAATCGATTAGCATCCGTAATCTCTTCGCGGACTGCATCTTCATCGACATATTCACTGGTCGCATCGGCATTAAGGGACAAAAGCCGATTTCGCCGAATGGCAATCAATCGATCTGGAGAAACCCTTAATCCCACAACGAGTGGCTTATTCAATTCCAAGAGCGCTGGTGGGATTGGCGCTTTTGGTACCAGCGGGAAATTCCCAGTTCGAATACCGCGATTGGCGAGATAAATTGACGTCGGCGTCTTTGATGTCCGACTGACGCCAACAAGCACCACTTCAGCTTGATTGAACTCATGGACCAATTGGCCGTCATCATGGGCCATTGTGTAGTTGAGGGCATCGATCCGACGGAAGTAGTTTTCATCCAATGCCTGCTTAGAACCTGTCTTTTCACCTGCCCGCATTTTCAAATGATGCTCCCACATGGTGAGAACTTGATCTAGGAGCGGCAGTGCTGGAATGCCCAAGCGCTTGCAATGATCGACCAGAACATCGCGCAGGTCATGGGCGGCAATCGTGAATAGGACCACACCGGGGAAGGACTCAATTTCGGCCAAGACGCGGTCGAGCTGGCGACGCGAGCGCACCAGATAATAGGAATGTTCTAAAGGCGTTACACCTTCAAATAAGGGCGCGACGGCCCGCAAAACGGCGTTAAGTGTCTCGCCGGTGGAATCAGACACCAAATGAACGTTCAGAAAAGTAGAAGTGCGCATAGAAGCGGTGTGACCGAGGCGCCCCGCAGGATCAAGGTTTTCGTACATGACGAACCCCAACTTCTTTTGGTGTGACCAAAATTGGATCGCCAGTTGGACTCGTTTGACCAAGTAGGGCTGTTCATAACTTGTTAACGGAGTTTAATGAATCTCTAAGAAACGCGGTTAATTTTGTATGAATACGTATCGAAAATCGCTGATTGTGAATAACCATTGAAAAAACCTTGCGGAACTTTTCTCGAACATCCACAGCGCTGGTAAGGTGTTGAAATAAACGTCCCCACTGGGGGTATTTTAGGATTGCAAACCCACGCAATTGCATGAATATCAGCGTTTTACGTCTTTTCTGCCCTGTGGAAAAATCAGGGGTAAAAGCTGATAAACAGCTTGAGAAATCCCGTTAGGTCATGCAGGTGACTTTCTAGGATCAGTCTATCCACCGTACTACTGTCTACTGATTCAAGAATCTAAATCTTATAAGGGAAAGGGAGCCCACCATGGGTGAGGGAGCAAAGGGTCACAACAGCGCATTGGTTCGCACCCTCCTAGGT